>Ga0316222_1002447_pt1 | contig 19823 bp, 19 predicted proteins | sample TBH18011metaG_FD_206008 | JGI IMG/M metagenome (GOLD analysis project Ga0316222, IMG submission 206008) | Freshwater microbial communities from Trout Bog Lake, Wisconsin, USA - TBH18011 | ecosystem: Environmental > Aquatic > Freshwater > Lake > Hypolimnion/Profundal zone | place: USA: Wisconsin...
GTGCCGAGATCGGTGTCGGACCTTCCATCGAATCCGGCAGCCACACGTGCAGCGGGAACTGGGCCGATTTACCCATGGCGCCGATGAACAGACAGATACAGGTTACTGTGATGAGCATCCAGTTGGTACCAGGCATGACGCCATTGACCAGAATGCTCTTGGCAGCAAACACTTCCGCGTAATTCATGCTGTTGGTGTAGGCCACGATCAGGCCGATACCGAGAATGAAACCGAAGTCACCGACCCGGTTGACCAGAAACGCTTTCAGGTTGGCGAAAATCGCGGTTGGTTTGGTATACCAGAAACCGATCAGCAGATACGAAACCAGGCCCACTGCTTCCCAGCCAAAGAACAGCTGCAGGAAGTTGTTGCTCATGACCAGCATCAGCATCGAAAAGGTGAACAGGGAAATGTAAGCGAAGAAGCGGTTGTAGCCCTCATCCTCTTCCATGTAGCCGATGGTGTAGATATGCACCATGAGCGACACAAAGGTCACCACGCACATCATCATGGCCGAGAGTGCATCAATCTGGAAACCGACTTCCAGCTTCAGCCCGGCCACATTCATCCACTGGTAGACGGTGCCGACGTAAGTCGCGCCATCGAGTACCTGCATCAAGGTCATGATTGAGATAACCATGGCGATAAACACGCCCAGTATCGTCACCGTGTGCGAAGTCTTGCGTCCGACCAGATTACCCAGAAATTTGGTGCCGAACAGTCCGGCGATGACAGCGCCGGCCAGCGGCGCCAGCGGTACTGCCAGGAGTAATTGCGGATTCATTTGCCCTGCCGTCATAATTATTATCCTTTGAGCGTGTCGAGGTCTTCAACATTGATGGTATCCAGATTGCGGAACATCACCACCAGTATGGCCAGACCGATGGCGGATTCAGCGGCCGCCACGGTCAGGATGAAGAACACAAAAACCTGTCCTGCGGCGTCGCCCAGGTAGTGCGAAAAAGCGATGAAATTCATATTCACGGCCAGCAGCATCAATTCAATTGCCATGAGCAATATGATGATATTTTTTCGATTCAGGAAAATGCCGATCACCGAAATGGCGAACAGTATGGCGCCCAGAATCAGGTAGTGACTGAGATTGAGTACAAACATTATTGACCTTCCTGTTTTGTGGGTGCGGCAACCGGACGGGGTTCGGCCTGCATCTTGACGATCCGCAAGCGATCGGTGCTCTTGACCTTGACGGCCAGCGCAGGATCGAAGTGTTTGGTATCTTTGCGTTTTTTCAGGGTCAGTGCGACTGCGGCAATGATGCCCAGCAGCAGCACGGCTGCGGCCACTTCAAAGGCGTAACTGTAATGGGTGAAGATCAGGTAACCGAGCGCTTTGGTATTGCCGCCCAGCTCAGCCTTGGCCGCAGGCACGGAGCCAATCACCGGCGTCCAGAAGCCGCGCAGAATCACCATTGCCATTTCCAGCACGATGACCACGCCGACGATGGCGGCCAGCGGGAAGTGACTCCAGAAATCCTGGCGTATCTTTTCCAGATCGATGTCGAGCATCATCACCACGAACAGGAACAGCACCATGACCGCGCCGACATACACCAGCACCAGCACGATGGCTAAAAATTCCGCCTGCAGCAACATCCAGAGCGCGGCGGCGCTAAAAAATGACAGGACTAAAAACAGTGCGGCATGCACGGGATTTTTGGCAGTCACTACGCGGAACGCGGCCAGAATCAGAATGGCCGAGAATACGTAAAAGAGAAGTGAGGTAAATTCCATTATTTTGAACGCTTATAGGTTACGACAATGAGGTGACGACAATGAGGTTATTAACGGTAAGCCGCATCTTCAGCACGGGCCGCTGCAATTTCCGGTTCATATTTGGTGCCAACTGCCAGCAGCATTTCTTTTGTGTAGTACAGGTCACCGCGTTTTTCACCGTGGTATTCCAGAATGTGGGTTTCAACGATGGAATCCACCGGACACGATTCTTCGCAGAATCCGCAGAAAATACATTTGGTCAGGTCGATGTCATAGCGCGTGGTGCGGCGTGAACCGTCGGCGCGCTGTTCCGATTCGATCGTGATGGCCATGGCCGGGCAGACTGCTTCGCACAGTTTGCAGGCGATGCAGCGTTCTTCACCGTTCGGATAACTGCGCAGCGCATGCAGGCCGCGAAAACGGGGTGACATCGGTGTCTTTTCTTCCGGGAACTGCACGGTAATCTTGCGTGCAAACATGTACCGGCCGGTCAGGGCCATTCCCTTTATCAGTTCTTTCAGCATCAGGCTGGAGAAAAAATCTAAAATTGCTTGCATCTTCAATTCCTATCACTGCTAAATGTGTTGCCGGACATATTCAATATCATTTCATCGTATTGCAACCGTTGATGCTGGGATGCAATCCCGGCATCATCCGTCATTTCCAGATATTCCACGGTGTCTGCATCCAGCCGGCCACGAACACCAGATAGACCAGAGTCAGGGGAATAAACACCTTCCAGCCCAAACGCATGATCTGGTCAAAACGGTAGCGCGGGAACGAGGCGCGGGCCCAGATAAACATCGATACGACTACAAAAGTTTTCATGCCCAGCCAGATCCAGCCCGGGATAAAACTCAGGAACGCCAGCGGCGCAGCCCAACCACCCAGGAACATGATGGACGCCATGGCCGAAATCAGAATCATGTTGGCGTATTCAGCCAGGAAGAACATCGCAAACGACATACCCGAATATTCAACCATGTGACCGGCAACGATTTCGGATTCGCCTTCAACCACGTCAAACGGATGACGGTTGGTTTCGGCGATACCGGAAATCACATACACCACAAACATCGGCAGCAGCGGCAGCCAGTTCCAGGACATGAAGTTGATCCCCATGTCAAAGAATCGTCCTTTGCTCTGCCCCATGACGATGTCCGACAGATTGAGCGAACCGGAAACCAGCAGCACGATCACCAGCACAAAGCCCATGGCAATTTCATACGACACCATCTGCGCAGAAGCACGCATGGCACCCAGGAAGGCATACTTGGAGTTGGAGGCCCAGCCGGCGATGATCACGCCATACACTTCCATCGACGTAATTGCCATCATCAGCAGCAAGCCGGCATTGACGTTGGCCAAAACCACATCAGGACCGAAAGGCACGACCGACCAGGCAGCCAGCGCCGGCATGATGGTCATGATCGGCGCAATCAGGAACAGCGCCTTGCTGGAACGGGCCGGAATAACGATTTCCTTGAGCAGCAGTTTGAGCGCATCGGCGATAGGCTGAAACAGACCGGCAGGACCAACCCGGTTTGGTCCCAGACGCACGTGCATCCAGCCTATCATTTTGCGTTCCCACAGGGTCAGATAAGCCACCAGCCCCATGATCGGCAATGTAATGCAAATGATTTTGATCAGGTCATACACGGTCAGCCAGGTAGCCGGCCAGTAGGAACCAAACATCGCAAAACCGTAGGAGTTAATCAGATCCATCATGCTGCACGCTCCACAGTAACGGTGCCAAACATGGTACCCAGTGCCGCAGTGGCAGGATGCCCTGCGGCGATTCGGGCCACACCCGACGGCAGACCTTTGTCAGATGACGCCGGCAACAGTACACTGCGACCGGCCTGAGTCACCTTGACGATGTCGCCGGTAACCAGACCGAGAGCGGTGAACTGATCGGTGGATAACCAGGCGCGCGGTGTTTTGGCGTCGGCTGTTTGCTGCAGCGACTCGGCATGGCGCGCCAGCGCATCCGTGCTGTAGATGCCGACATTGGCAATGCGTTCGGTGCCGCTGACCTGGCTACCTGAGGCAGCAGCCAGAGTCACAGCAGTTTTGTTGTTCAGACGTGGGGCCAGATCAGTCTGGTTGCCCAGCAGTTCGTCGCGCACCGCTTCGGATGTGTCGTAATCAAAACCGGACAGACCCAGCAGATTGCCCAGCACGCGCAATACCTTCCAGGCCGGACGGGCTTCACCCAGTGGCTTGACGGCGCCGTTGAAACTTTGAGCACGGCCTTCACAGTTCACAAACGTGCCGGAGGTTTCGGTGAAGGGTGCAATCGGCAGTAACACGCTGGCGTAGTCCAGACCCTGTTTGAAAGCCGACATGACCACGACCAGTTCGGCTTCATCCAGAGCCCCACGGGCTGCAGCTGCGCAATCCAGTTCGGGATCGGCGTTGAGCAACAGGTAGGCTTTACGCGGTTGTGCCAGCATCTGCGCTGCATTCAGGCCGTCTTTGCCCGGCAGTGCATCAGCCAGATAACCGCCCACGGTATTGGCCGCTTCAGTCAGATAACCAAATTTGACACCGGTCTGTTCCGACAGCCACTGCACCGCTGCGTGCAACTGGGAAGCCTGCGGGTGATAGGTAACGGCATTGCCAAGCATGATGGCGTTTTTGTCGCCGGCCAACAGATCGGCCGCAATGGCACGCGCCTGATCCGATACGGTGGCTGACTTGACCGGTGCAGCAACGCCTTTGGTTTCTGCAACGGCTGTGACGATTTCGGTCAGCGCCGACAACCATGTGGACGGTGCGCAGATCATTTTGTTCGCAACCGGCATCAACAGATCATCATCGCTGGCGTGCAGGATGGATATTCTGCTGCCGGCCTTGACTGAATGACGAATTCGGGCGGCCAGTAACGGGTGATCTTTGCGCAGGAACGAGCCAACGACCAGCATGTTACCCAGCCCGGCAAATTCGGCAATCGACATACCCAGCCACGGCTTGAAACCGGCGTGCTGGGTGGCATCCGCTGCGCGCAGACGGAAATCAATATTTTCCGATCCGAGGCCGCGTACTGTTTTTTGCAGCAGCGTCAATTCTTCGAGCGTGGAATGCGCCGTGGCCAAAGCACCGATCGATGCGGCACCATGTTCGTGTTTGATATTTTTCAGCGCATGCGCAACAAACTCCAGCGCAGTCTGCCAGTCGGTTTCGATCCAGGTACCGCCCTGCTTGATCATTGGTTTGGTCAGGCGCTCTGCACTGCCCAGTGCTTCGTAGGAAAAACGGTCTTTGTCGCTGATCCAGCATTCATTGATGTCTTCGTTTTCCAGCGGCAGCACGCGCATGACTTTATTGTTCTTGACCTGCACGACCAGATTGCTGCCCAGACCATCGTGCGGCGAAACCGATTTGCGGCGCGACAGTTCCCAGGTACGGGCTGAATAGCGGAACGGTTTGGACGTCAGTGCGCCAACCGGACAGATGTCGATCATGTTGCCCGACAGTTCTGAATCAACGGTCTTGCCGACAAACGTGGTAATTTCAGAATGCTCGCCACGACCCAGCATGCCCAGTTCCATCACACCGGCAATTTCCTGACCGAAGCGCACACAGCGGGTACATTGAATACAGCGGCTCATCTCTTCCATGGAAATCAGCGGGCCAGCCTGTTTGTGGAACACCACGCGTTTTTCTTCCTCGTAGCGCGATGCAGTTTTACCGTAGCCGACCGCCAGATCCTGCAGCTGACATTCGCCACCCTGGTCACAGATCGGACAGTCCAGAGGATGGTTGATGAGCAAAAATTCCATCACTTCTTTTTGTGCCTTGACCGCCTTGTCGCTCTTGGAGCGCACGATCATGCCGGGTGTGGCCGGTGTGGCGCAGGCCGGCAGCGGTTTGGGCGCTTTTTCCACCTCAACCAGACACATGCGGCAGTTGGCCGCAATCGACAGTTTTTTGTGGTAACAAAAGTGGGGAATGTACGTGCCCAGTTTATTGGCCGCGTCCATCACCATGCTGCCGGGTGGCACTTCTACTTTTTTACCGTCAATTTCAATTTCAACCATATTGTTCTCTGGCCCGTTATTTTATTTCTCTTGTTATGACTGTTGCCTAAATATACGAAGGCACCAGACAATGCTTATGCTCGATGTGATATTCAAACTCTTCCCTGAAATTCTTGATCATGGCGCGTACCGGCATGGCTGCTGCATCACCGAGCGCACAGATGGTGCGTCCCTGTATGCCGTCGGCCACACTGTTCAACAGCTCCAGATCTTCCGCACGTCCCTGAGCGTGCTCAATACGATGCACCACGCGATACAGCCAGCCGGTACCTTCACGGCACGGCGTACACTGGCCGCACGATTCTTCGTAATAAAAGTACGACAGGCGCAGCAGCGATTTGACCATGCAGCGGGTTTCGTCCATGACGATGACGGCACCGGAGCCGAGCATCGAGCCAGCCTTTGCGATTGAATCGTAATCCATGTCGGTGGCCATCATGACGTCACCGGTCAGTACCGGCATTGATGAGCCGCCAGGAATGACTGCCTTGATCTTTTTGCCGTCGCGCATGCCACCGGCCAGTTCCAGCAGTGTGGCAAACGGTGTACCCATGGGCACTTCGTAATTGCCCGGTTTGGCCACGTCGCCCGACATCGAGAAAATCTTGGTGCCACCGTTATTGGGCTTGCCCAGTGCCGCATAGGCTTCGCCGCCCATGTTCATGACGAACGGTACGGCAGCAAACGTTTCAGTATTGTTGATGGTGGTCGGCTTGCCGTACAGACCGAAGCTGGCAGGAAATGGCGGCTTGAAGCGCGGCTGGCCTTTTTTGCCTTCGAGCGATTCCAGCAGTGCGGTTTCTTCGCCGCAGATATAAGCACCGTAACCGTGAAACGCATGCAGCTGAAAACTGAAATTGCTGCCGGCTATGTTATTGCCCAGCATATTGGCTGCACGGGCCTGTTCCAGCGCTTCTTCAAAACGGTCGTAATCGGCAAAAATTTCACCGTGTATGTAGTTGTAGCCGACCGTGATGCCCATGGCGTAGGCGCCGATGGCCATGCCTTCGATCAGCGCATGCGGATTGTAGCGAATGATGTCGCGGTCCTTGAACGTGCCTGGTTCGCCTTCATCGGTATTACAGACCAGATATTTCTGTCCGGGATACTGACGCGGCATGAAACTCCATTTCAGACCGGTAGGAAATCCGGCACCGCCGCGACCGCGCAGTGACGAGGTTTTTAATTCGGCAATGACCTGTTCCGGAGGAATATTTTCAGCAAGAATGCGTTTGAGAGCGCTGTAACCGCCGCGCTTGACGTACTCTTCCAATCCCCAGTTCTTGCCATCCAGGCCAGCCAGAATTAACGGCTTGATGTGTCTTGTGTGCAGGCTGGTCATTGGTTGGTGCCCTCAGTGGTTGCCGGCGCATTGCTTTTGAGTTCATCAACGAGCGCATCAATTTTCTGATCGGACATGTGGCTGCACATGCGCTTGTTGTTGACCAGCATGACGGGAGCGTCGCCGCAGGCTCCCATACATTCACCTTCTACCAGCGTGAATTTATGGTCGGCAGTGGTTTCCCTGTAATCGATACCCAGTTTCTGTTTCAGGTAATGTGCCGCTTTTTCGCCACCGGACAGTGCGCACGGTAAATTGGTGCACACGGAAATCTTGAACTGCCCGACCGGCCTGGTGTTATACATGTTGTAAAAGGTCGCGACTTCCTGAACTGCCACGGCCGGCATTTTCAGATAATCGGCCACTTCCTGCATCACTTCAGGCGAGAGCCAGCTGGTCTGGTCCTGAGCGATAGCCAGTGCCGCCATGACGGCAGACTGACGCTGCTCAACCGGAAATTTGGCAATTTCGCGATCTATTTTTTTGTATGTTTGTTCTGATAACAGCATAATTTAACCTTAAATACCGACCGAAAAATTAACGGTCAATTTCACCGAACACGATATCAATCGAACCAATAATTGTGACTGCATCGGCAATCATGTGGCCTTTGGCCATTTCATTCATTCCCTGCAAGTGCGCATAGCCCGGCGCACGGATCTTGAGACGGTACGGCTTGTTGGCGCCATCCGACATCATGTAAATACCGAACTCGCCTTTCGGATGCTCGATGCCCACATAGGCTTCACTGGTCGGAATATGGAAGCCTTCCGAGAACAGTTTGAAATGGTGGATCAGCTCTTCCATGTTAGACTTCATGCCCACCCGTGATGGCGGTGCATACTTGTGGTTGTCGGTAATGACCGGACCGGGATTGTTGCGCAGCCATTCGACGCACTGCTTGATGATCTTGTTGGACTGACGCATTTCTTCGACGCGCACCAGATAACGGTCATAGCTGTCGCCATTGACGCCGACCGGAATGTCGAAATCGAGCAGGTCATACACTTCATAGGGTTGCTTTTTACGCAGATCCCATTCCACACCTGAACCGCGCAGCATCGGGCCGGTAAAGCCCATGGCCTTGGCGCGTTCCGGACTGACCACACCGACGCCGACCAAGCGCTGTTTCCAGATCCGGTTATCAGTCAGGAGTGTTTCGTATTCATCGACATAGCCCGGGAAACGCACGGTAAAGTCTTCGATAAAGTCGAGCAGCGAACCGCTGCGATTGTCATTGAGCGACTGCAGGGTTTTGGCATTGCGCAGATGCGATGCCTTGTATTGCGGCATACGATCCGGCAGGTCGCGATACACGCCACCTGGGCGATAGTAGGCTGCATGCATGCGCGCGCCCGATACCGCTTCGTAGCAATCCATCAAGTCTTCGCGTTCGCGGAACGCATACAGGAACACGGCCATCGCGCCGACGTCCAGTCCGTGTGCGCCGATCCACAGCAGATGGTTCAGGATGCGGGTAATTTCATCGAACATGACACGAATGTACTGGGCGCGCAGCGGCACTTCCAGTCCGAGCATTTTTTCTATCGCCATCACATAGGCGTGCTCGTTGCTCATCATCGATACATAATCGAGACGATCCATGTAGGGAACCGATTGCAGATAGGTTTTTTGTTCAGCGAGCTTTTCAGTGGCACGATGCAGCAGACCAATGTGAGGGTCAGCGCGCTGAATTACTTCGCCGTCCAGCTCCAGCACCATGCGCAAAACGCCATGGGCGGCCGGATGTTGCGGGCCAAAGTTGAGTGTGTAGTTTTTAATCTCAGCCATTCAATACCTCTATCATTGCTCCAGATCGCAGTGACCTGATGTTTGCCATTATTTTGCGTGGTTTTCTTCGCGGATAATACGCGGTGTATTCTCACGCGGATCTATCGTTACCGGCTGATAGACAACACGCTTCTGGTCTGCGTCATAACGCATTTCCACATAACCTGAAACCGGGAAATCCTTGCGGAACGGATGACCGATGAAACCGTAATCAGTCAGGATGCGGCGCAAATCGTTGTGACCATCGAACAGAATACCGAACAGATCAAACGCTTCACGTTCGTACCAGTTGGCTGCAGTCCAAATATCGGTCACCGAGGGCAAAAGCGGCATATCGTCGTCAGGGGCGAACACCCGCACGCGCAAACGCCAGTTGTTGGCAATCGAGAGTAAATGGGAAACAGCTGCAAACCGCTTGCCGGTCCAACTGCTGTCGGCGTAGGTAGAATAATCCACGCCGCACAGGTCGATGAGTTCTTCAAAACGGGTGGACAGGTTGTCGCGCAGTTCGGTCATGACTGCCAGGTAGTCGGCATGTTCCACCACCAGAGTCAGTTCACCGAGTGCCGAGGTCAGCGCAAACTGGCGGCTTCCCAACACTGCGCGTACCGCCACTTCCAGATTTTCTAATTTTGTTGTCATTTTTAACTTGCCCAGTTGAATTCCGCTGCCGATTTATGCAAATCAGTTAGCGGGCAATGGTATTGGTACGTTTGATCTTGTTTTGCAACTGGATGATTCCGTACATCAGGGCCTCTGCCGTCGGCGGACAGCCAGGAACATAAATGTCGACCGGAACAATGCGATCGCAACCGCGCACCACAGAATAGGAATAATGGTAGTAACCGCCGCCGTTGGCACAGGAACCCATGGAAATCACCCAACGCGGTTCGGCCATCTGGTCATACACTTTGCGCAGTGCCGGTGCCATTTTGTTGCACAGCGTACCGGCCACGATCATCACGTCAGACTGACGGGGGGAAGGACGAAACACCACACCGAAACGATCCAGATCGTAGCGCGATGCGCCGGCCTGCATCATTTCAACGGCGCAGCAGGCCAGACCGAAAGACATCGGCCACATTGAGCCGGTGCGGGTCCAGTTGATCAGCTTGTCTGCCGTGGTTGTGACAAAACCTTCGTTTAATATGCCTTCGATTGACATAGAACTACCCTTTACGCTGATTCGAGACTTAATCTATATTTTTTTACTGAAATCGCCCGGCCTGAAATCGTAGAAATCGTAGGCTGGGATGCGATTCCAGCATTACGACCGTTGATGCCGGGATTGCATCCCAGCCTGCGATTTCAACCCGGCACACGTATTACTCCCAGTCCAGCGCGCCTTTTTTCCAGATGTACCAGAAGCCGACACCGAATTCGAGAACGAAACCGAGCATGATCAGAAAACCGGTCCAGCCCAACTCTCGCTCGGCCACAGCCCACGGAAAGAAGAACGCCGTTTCAAGATCGAACAGAATGAACAGGATGGCCACGAGATAGTAGCGCACGTCAAATTTCATGCGCGCATCTTCAAACGCTTCAAAACCACATTCATAGGGAGATAATTTTTGCGCATCTGGCTTGTAGGGAGCTACCAGACGGCCAAGAACCTGAGGGACAATGCCGACCATGATGCCGACAAGAATAAACAGTAAGACTGGGAAATAATTTTCGAGGTTCACGATTAGTCACACAAGCTAAAAGGGTTTAAGGGCTTATCCGAAAATACTGCCTGTCGGATACCATTTCCATTACTCGTTCCTGATTTTCTAGTTTCTAACTACTAGCCCCTAGATGGTGCCGACGACGAGACTCGAACTCGTACAGCTTGCGCCACTACCCCCTCAAGATAGCGTGTCTACCAATTTCACCACGTCGGCATTTCTTTACTCTGCAACACAGTCCGGTATTCTACTTGATCAAAGGTAATTGTTCAACGCACAATTACCGAAAAACAAGTGAAACCGGAATGAATTCCGACTTTATTTTGGTATCTGGTCTGCATGACCAGTGCTACTTGCCGGCTTGGCTGCTGCCGGCGCTGCTGCCTGAGGTACTGCGCTTGCTGCTTTGTCTGTCGGGGCGCCAGATGCACCCGGCACTTCTTCAGTTACTTTTGGTTGGGCCAGATTATCCATGACGCTGCCTGATGGGGCAGTATGTCTGTTACCAAGATAGGCTAAAGCCAGCGTAGCGCAAAAGAAAATTGTTGCCGCTACACCTGTGGCTTTGGATAAAAAGCTGGAAGAACCGGTTGCACCGAACAAACTGCCTGAAGCACCTGAGCCAAACGCTGCACCCATATCGGCACCTTTACCGTGCTGAACCAGCACCAGACCAATGATGACCAAAGCCGCGCAAACCTGGACAGCAACTACCAATGAAAAAAAAGTGTTCATTTATAAAACCTAAAAAATTAAATTAGCACACGCCGATGCGTGCATCCGTACTACAAAAAATAACTCCGCTTAGCTTACAGAGTCATATCTATATGGTTTCAGAGATAATGCCCAGGAAATCTGCCGATTTCAAAGCTGCACCACCAATCAGTCCACCGTCAATATCCTGCATGGCCAACAATGCCGCGGCATTGTCCGGTTTCATGCTACCACCATATAAAATTTGTACGCGCTGTGCCACTTCTTTGTCAATGACAGCGAGCTGACTGCGTAAAAATGCATGCACCCGCTGAGCCATCTCAGGCGTGGCCGTCATTCCGGTTCCAATCGCCCAAACAGGTTCGTAGGCTACTACGATGCGACCGAGGTCAGTTTGATCTATCGCATGAAGTACCGCATTTAATTGCCGACCAACAATCGCTTCAGTTTGATCCGCCTTGCGTTCCTGCAGGGTCTCACCGACGCAAACGATCGGAGTGATACCGGCCTTGAGCAATTGCAGCGTTTTTTTGGCAACAAGCTCGTCGTTTTCCGCATGATAAATACGGCGTTCCGAATGCCCGACAATGGCAAAGTGGCACGAAAAATCTTTCAGCATGGAGGCGGCAACTTCTCCGGTGTAGGCACCGCCGGCCTGACTGGAAACGTCCTGCGCACCCCATTTAATCGCACAGTCCTGCAAGGCGGGCTGCACCTGCGCCAGGTACGGCGCGGGCACACAGACGGCGATATCACACGTCAGACCGGCCAGACTTTGCACACCCGTTTTCAATTCGGACAATAAAGCAGCATTGAAAGCCAGGCTGCCATTCATTTTCCAATTTCCGGCAATGAGGGCTCGGCGCTCACTGGTAAATTCATTGGTCAACTTCATCCAGAACTTCCCGTTTTTTAAATAACCCGGCATTTTAGCTCGCCCGGTCAAACATGGTCAATTTAAGTTGCTTGATTTGCAGCAAGAACTCCATCTATTTCACATAACCAATACAATTTTCCCAATATGCTCACTGCTTTCCATCAAAGCGTGCGCCTTTGCGGCATCTTCACAGGGGAAAGTTTGATAAATTACCGGCCTGATTTTCCCTGCCTCCAGCAAGGGCCAGACCTTTTGCTGCAATTGCTGCGCGATCGCATGCTTGAAGTCAACCGAACGGGGTCGCAACGTTGAGCCAGTCACGGTTAAACGCCGCCGCATGACGGCACTCATGTCCAGCTGCGCCCTGGCACCACCCAGCAGGGCAATCACCACGATGCGGCCATCGTCAGCCAGACAGGACAGTTCGCGCTCCAGATAATCGCCGGCCACCATGTCGAGCACCACATTGACGCCGCCTGAGGCGGTGAGTTCACGCACCACACTGACAAAGTCTTCCGTTTTGTAATTGATGCCGCGCACAGCACCGAGCGCTTCGCAGGCCCGGCATTTGGCATCAGTGCCCGCCGTGGCGTAGACCTGATGACCGAGAGCAGTGGCCAACTGGATGGCAGTCACGCCTATGCCGGAGGTACCACCCTGCACCAGCAACGTTTGGGCACCAGTCAGTCCGGCACGGTCAAACACGTTGCTCCAGACTGTAAAAAACGTTTCCGGCAAGGCTGCGGCCTGAATGGTGGTCAGGCCTTTCGGGATCGGCAGGCACTGCTTCAGCGGTGCAGCACAATATTCGGCGTACCCTCCCCCTGCGACCAGCGCGCAGACCAGATCACCCATGGCAAACCCGCTGCCTGACAGCTCACCCCCCACAATTGCGCCGGCCACTTCCAGACCTGGCAAATCCGATGCATCGGCAGGTGGCGGATACACGCCCTTGCGCTGAAATACGTCGGGACGGTTAATGCCGGCAGCATGGACTTTGATCAGAATTTCGCCCGTTTTCAGGACTGGCATCGGACGCTCACAGACCTTGAGTACTTCGGGACCGCCGGGTTGAGATATTTCAATTGCTTTCATGATTTTCCCCATAAAAAAACGCCCATGTTTGCACATGAGCGTTTTATTTTTTCACATACTCAGATTACTGAGGTGCTTCGCCTTCAACGGCAGCCGGTGCGCTTTCAGCAGCAGCGGCTTTCATGGACAGCTTCAAACGACCGCGGTCATCCGTTTCGAGCACTTTAACGCGCACGGCCTGACCTTCTTTGAGATAGTCGGCAACCGCATTGACGCGCTCATTGGCGATCTGGCTGATGTGCAGCAAACCGTCTTTGCCTGGCAGAACCTGAACGATGGCACCGAAATCGAGCAACTTCAGAACCACACCATCGTAGACTTTACCGACTTCAACTTCAGCGGTAATTTCCTGAATGCGGCGGCAGGCTTCCTGACCGGCTGCAGCATCAACAGAAGCGATGGTAACAACGCCTTCGTCGCTGATATCAATCTGGGTTCCGGTTTCTTCAGTCAGGGCACGAATTACTGCGCCGCCCTTGCCGATGACGTCACGGATTTTTTCCGGATTGATCTTGATGGTGATCAGACGCGGCGCAAAGTCAGACAGTTCAACTTTACCGTGTGGCACGGCTGCCTGCATTTTTTCCAGAATGTGCAAACGGCCTTCTTTGGCCTGCGCCAGAGCAACCTGCATGATTTCCTTGGTAATGCCCTGGATTTTGATATCCATCTGCAGTGCAGTGATACCGTTGGCTGTACCGGCGACTTTAAAGTCCATATCGCCCAGATGATCTTCATCACCCAGAATATCGGTCAGAACCGCAAACTTGTTGCCGTCCTTGATCAGGCCCATGGCAATACCTGCCACGTGTGCTTTGACCGGTACGCCGGCATCCATCAGAGCCAGACAACCGCCACAGACGGAAGCCATGGATGACGAACCATTGGATTCGGTGATTTCAGATACCAGACGCACTGAATAGCTGAAGTCAGCCACATCAGGCAATACGGCGATCAGAGCACGCTTGGCCAGACGGCCGTGACCGATTTCACGACGCTTCGGTGTACCGACGCGGCCGGTTTCACCGGTTGCAAACGGAGGCATGTTGTAATGAAGCATGAAGCGATCCGAGTACTCACCCATCAATGCATCAATTTTTTGTTCGTCACGTGACGTACCCAGAGTCGCAATCACCAGCGCCTGCGTTTCACCGCGGGTGAACAGCGCGGTACCGTGCGTACGTGGCAGCACGCCGGTACGGATGGTGATAGGACGTACGGTGCGGGTATCGCGACCGTCAATACGTGGTTCGCCATCCAGAATCTGGGAACGAACGATTTTCGATTCCAGATTGAACAGCATATTGCCCATTTCAACGGAATCGATTTCCTGATCAGCCAGCGCGCTGCTCACTGCTGCATTGGCAGCTTTGAGTTTTTCAGTGCGGGCCTGTTTTTCCTTGATCTGGTAAGCAGCGCGGAACAGTGGTTCGGCAACCGCATTGACCTTGGCAATGAGTTCTTCATTTTTGGCAGGTGGAGCCCATTCAACCAGCGGCTTGCCGCCCTGCTCTACCAGCTCATGGATTGCATCGATGACGACACGCATCTGGGTGTGACCAAACACCACACCACCGAGCATGATTTCTTCGGACAGTTCCTTGGCATCGGATTCGACCATCAGCACGGCGGCTTCAGTACCGGCAACAACCAGATCCATCATGGAATCTTTTAACTGGGTCGAATTCGGATTGAGTACATATTCACCGTTGATATAACCAACGCGAGCCGCACCCAGTGGGCCGTCAAACGGAATACCGGAAACGCACAGGGCAGCGGAGGCACCGATCATGGAAACGATATCCGGATCAACATCAGGATTGACGGACAGAACGTGAATCACAACCTGGACTTCGTTCATGTAACCATCGGGGAACAAGGGACGGATCGGACGGTCGATCAGACGGGAAGTCAGTGTTTCTTTTTCTGATGGACGACCTTCACGTTTGAAAAAGCCACCGGGAATACGGCCGGCTGCATACGTTTTTTCTAAATAATCTACGGTCAGCGGAAAGAAATCCTGACCTGGTTTGGCATCTTTTCTGGCGACAACGGTGGCCAGAACGACGGTACCATCGACCGACACCACAACGGCGCCACTGGCCTGACGTGCAATTTCACCAGTTTCCATGGTGACGGAATGTTGTCCGTACTGAAAAGTTTTCGTAATTTTATTAAACACAATGTGTCCTTTCTAATTGGTCATAGTGACCTAGCCGACAGAATTCCAGGTGCTGTCGTTCACCTCACAACGGACCACTTTTACAAAGCAATCCTTAATACAAAACTGACAAAATGCAAAAAGCCCGCATCAGAAGACTGATACAGGCGTTTTTGGTTACTTACGCAAATGCAAGTGAATTGCAAACGAACTGATATTACTTACGCAGACCGAGTTTGACGATCAGATCGCGGTAACGTACTGCATCTTTACCTTTGAGGTAAGACAACAGGCTTTTACGACGATTTACCATCATGATCAGACCACGACGTGAGTGGTGATCCTTGGAATGGGCTTTAAAGTGGGTATTCAGATCATTGATACGGGCAGTCAACAGGGCAACTTGAACTTCAGGGGAGCCAGTATCGTTGGCAGCACGTGCATTATCAGCAACAATGGCTGCTTTTGCTTCTTTTACGATAGTCATATTACATCCTCAACATGCGATTTCTACAGTAGATCCAGTCTGGATAAACCATGAAAATCGTGATTAATCAATAAAATGACCGACAGGAATATCGGTCAGGTGCGGCATTATATAGGAACAATTGCTTACATACAAACGCAATTTTGAATTAAAGCTGTGGATTCACTTTCTCGGCTTTCGAATGCAGTTTATTCAAACCGGCAATATAAGCCTTGGCCGAAGCCACCACGATATCCGGATCAGCGCCAACACCGTTGACAATACGACCAGCCTTGGACAACCGGATGGTGACTTCACCCTGGGACTGGGTTCCGGGCGTAATGGCATTGACTGAAAACAAAAGGAATTCCGCTTCGCTCTGCGCAACCGACTCGATGGCCGCCAGCGTCGCATCCACCGGACCATTGCCCTTGCCTTCACAGCTGGTTTCCTTGCCATCGATGCTGAACACCACTTTGGCATGCGACAGTTCGCCGGTTTCCGAACCCTGAGTCAGCGAGATGTATTCATAAAATTCGCGGGTGTGCGAATGCTGTTCTTCAGAAACCAGCGACATGATGTCTTCATCATAAATTTCAGATTTGCGGTCGGCCAATTCTTTAAAACGGGTAAATGCCGCATTCACTTCCACTTCCGAGTCCAGCGTAATGCCCATTTCATCGAGGCGCTGCTTGAACGCATTGCGACCTGATAATTTACCCAGGACGAGTTTATTCGCAGCCCAGCCCACGTCTTCGGCGCGCATGATTTCATACGTGTCGCGCGCCTTCAAAATACCATCCTGATGAATGCCGGACGCATGCGCAAAGGCGTTCGCACCGACCACGGCCTTATTGGGCTGAACGTTAAAGCCGGTAATCTGCGCCACCAGTTTCGAGGCAGGGACAATCTGGGTCGCATCGATGGCCAGATCAAAATTGAAATAATCCTTGCGGGTGCGCACGGCCATCACAATTTCTTCCAGCGCCGAATTGCCGGCCCGCTCGCCCAAACCGTTGATGGTACATTCAATCTGGCGTGCTCCGCCTATCATGACACCGGCCAGTGAATTGGCCACGGCCATACCAAGATCATTATGGCAGTGCACCGACCAGATCGCCTTGTCGGAATTGGAGATGCGCTCACGCAGGGTTTTGATCATATTGCCGTACAGCTCAGGCACAGCGTAACCGACAGTATCAGGAAAATTGATGGTGGTGGCGCCCTCATTGATGACCGATTCAATCACCCTGCACAGAAAGTCCATGTCGGAACGACTGGCATCTTCGGCACTGAATTCAACGTCATCGGTAAATTTGCGCGCATAGCGCACTGCCATTTTGGCCTGCTCGGCCACCTGATCCGGTGTCATGCGCAATTTCTTTTCCATGTGCAGCGCCGAGGTCGCGATGAAAGTATGGATACGTTTGCGCTTTGCAGACTCCAGTGCTTCTGCAGCACGGGCGATATCGCGGTCATTGGCACGCGACAGCGAGCACACGATGGAATCCTTGATGACGCCGGAAATGGCGCGGATCGATTCGAAATCACCTTGCGAGGCGGCGGCAAATCCGGCCTCGATCACATCGACACGCATGCGTTCGAGCTGCTTGGCAATCCGGATTTTTTCATCTCTGGTCATGGAGGCGCCAGGGGATTGTTCGCCGTCACGCAAAGTGGTGTCAAATATGATGAGTTTTTCTGCTGCCATGATGTGCTCCAAAAAATTGTATGATGAACGATTGATTTTTAATGCTTAAATTTGAATATTCTTCGCGCCTCGAGCCGGGTGGGCATGAGGGGGAACCAAAACTCAAATTGTGGGGGTATGGGGGTTTAGCGCGTGAACCGCACTAGATCCAGATTCTGGAATAGCGATAGAGCCAGCAGGTTAAGTGCCGGTTCAGAAGATGAATTGTTGCTGATGAATGTTGAGAACATAGTGCTGGACTATAAGCGCAAAAAACCCATCGCGCAACCCCTTTTCCACTTGCCGTGTCGGTATTGCCAACAAAAATCACAAATCAGTCATGATCCGGATCATGGTCATGGGCTTCAACCCGGGTCTGCACGATACTGACCGGCGCGCCCTTGCGCCAGCGCCACAGAAAAATCCCATAACCGGAAATGCAGTACAGCACAAAAATACTGAACAACATAAATGACGGAAAACTGACAATGAGCACATAAGCCAGCACCAGCACCAGCGGCACGGCGAACGGTACCGATTTTTTCAGATTGATTTCCTTGAAACTGTAAAACGGCACATTGCTGACCATGGTGAAGCCGGCCACCAGCGTAATGACCCACAATACCCAGCGCAAATCTGCAGGATCCTGTCTGAAGTCAGTCATGGCCCAGATGAAGCCGGCCACCAACCCGGCTGCAGCAGGACTGGGAATCCCCTGAAAATAACGTTTGTCGACCACGGCAATATTGGTATTGAAGCGCGCCAGACGCAATGCCGCACAGGCGCAGTAGATAAACGCACCCAGCCAGCCCCACTGTCCCAGCGCCTGCAGACCCCATTCATACGCGACCAGCGCCGGTGCGGCGCCGAAGGAAACCATATCTGACAGGCTGTCATACTGCGCGCCGAATTCACTCTGGGTGTTGGTCAAACGTGCTACCCGGCCATCGAGGCTGTCCAGCACCATGGCAATAAAAATGGCGATGGTGGCTTTTTCGAAATGGCCATCCATGCCCATGACGATGGCATAAAAACCGCAAAACAGGGCTGCTGTCGTGAACGCATTCGGCAGCAGATAGATGCCGCGCCGTGGTTTCTTTTTGGCTCCGGTAAACGGTGTTGAAAGTTTGCCGGAGGGTTTTTTGACAACTTTAAAGATATTCTTAAAATTGGCCTTGTTTTGGCGGCGTTTGAAGGTCATGCGAGCCTTTAGGTTTGTTCTGGTGCGACATCAAAAAAATTTCGGCAAGTATAACTTTATTTACCTGGTCAACGCATTAGTTGAATTTGATTTTGGCGACAATATTGGCACTCAGAACGGCTTCTCCCGGCTCAAAACTGGTTTCCTGCACGCTCGCGCCACCCTTGGCCATCATGGAAGCAGCAGCAAAAGCACGTGGCTGCGGCTGAAAGTGGGGATTGGCGCTGTCGACATCAAGCGACTCGATTGTGGCATCAGCCGGATCGCGCCCGATTGCTTTGGCGATGACCTGCACGCGCTCCTGCAAATTTTTATAAGCAGCTTCGAGCCGTTTGGCTTCCAGACTTTTCAGGGTTGCCTCAGAAAGACCAAAATTGATGCCGTTTAATGCCAGCACCTGCTGCACGGCGGCTGCCGTAGCAGGCAATTGCTGGAGGTGGCTGGTGGTCAGTTCCAGAGTTTGACCAACACGCCAGCTGGTGATGGTTCTGGCCTTGTTGGCCTCTGAATAGACCGGATAGGTGTAATAGCCGCGGGTGGCGTATTTTCCGTCCGGATCCATTTTTTTCAGTATCTCGGTGCCCTGCTTCATTTTCTGATTGACCCGGCTGGCAGCGGCATCCTTGTCCTTATCCTGCTCTTCGATAAAAAAACTGGCATGCGCCTGATCGTTATCAACCCGGACTTCACCGGTGCCGGACACTGACAGGATTGTACCTTTGGTCTGCTGGGCCAATGCGGACACACCGGTCAGTGTCAGTGTCAGCATTGCGGCCATGGCTAACAATTTTTTCATGATTATCTCCAAAATTTTCAATGCAATCGGGTGCCAAGAATACTGCAATTCAGGTCGATGGCGTTAATGCTGGAAAGTAAAAAAGGTGCCTGAGCACCTTTTTCAAACCTGCAGGCTGGGATGCAATCGTAGGCTGGGATGCTTCGTAGGCTGGGATGCAATCCCAGCATTTCAACCGTTAATGCTGGGATTGCATCCCAGCCTACGAAGCATCCCAGCCTACGAAGCATCCCAGCCTGCGCACCTC
>Ga0316222_1002448_pt1 | contig 19820 bp, 23 predicted proteins | sample TBH18011metaG_FD_206008 | JGI IMG/M metagenome (GOLD analysis project Ga0316222, IMG submission 206008) | Freshwater microbial communities from Trout Bog Lake, Wisconsin, USA - TBH18011 | ecosystem: Environmental > Aquatic > Freshwater > Lake > Hypolimnion/Profundal zone | place: USA: Wisconsin...
GGGGGAGAAAGGGCGCCTGGGGCGGAGGCGACTTTGGCGCGACTGGCCAAGGCACTGCCGTCCCGCTTGAAGCCGGGCAATCCGGTCGATCTTGGCTACGACGCCGATTCCAAACGCTACGGCGAGGCCATCGCCGCCCTCAGTCAGGCCGACGAGGTTGACGGCATTTTGGTGCTGAATGTGCCGAATGCCCTGGTCGATGGGGTGGCGGTGGCCAATGCGGTGGTGGCTGCCCAGCGCGCCTGCCAGGTTCCTCTCTTGACCTGCTGGATGGGTGGCGAGGCGGCCGCCCGCGCTCGCACCGTCTTGGCTGAGGCCGGCCTGCCGACCTACGAATCGCTCAGTCTGGCGGTGGGGGCATTCAGCCATTTGGTCGAGTACCAGGCAGCCCAGGAGCGGCTGATGGAAACGCCGCCCCTGGTGCCCCCCGACGAAGCGGCGCCGGATGGCGATGGCGCTCGCCGGTTGATCGATCGCGCCCTGGCCAATGCCGACGGCATGATGGGCGATCACGACGCCCATTCCCTGTTGGCGGCCTATGGCATTCCGGTGGTCGAAACCGTCACGGCAGGCCCGGCACCCGGCGCGCCGATTGACGGCTTTGCCCCGCAGCGCACGGTGCTACGCCCCAATTCCCGCATGCTGATGGCCGGTATCGCCTGCGACCGCCTGTTCGGGCCGGTGATCGTGTTCGGCGTCGGCGGCGCTGCCGCCGACGTGATGCGGGATCACACCATCGCCTTCCCGCCGCTCAATCTGACGATTGCCCGGCGGATGATCGAGCGGCCGCGGGCGGCGCGATTGCTCCAGGCCCACGGATTGCGTCCGGCCGCCGATCACGATGCCGTCGCGGACGTCTTGGTGCGGCTGTCGCGGATGCTGGTCGATAATCCGGAGATCGTCGCCTGTGACATCAACCCCCTGCTCGCCGACGAAGTGGGGGCGCTGGCGCTCGATGTGCGTATCCGGGTGGCGCCTAGGGACGAGTCCGACCAACGCCGCTTTGCGATTCTGCCCTATCCCATCGATCTGGTGGAAGCGGCGCGGATGAGCGACGGCACCGAGGTGGAATTGCGCCCGATCCGCCCCGAGGACGAGCCGGCCCACGCCGCCATGCTGGAACGCACCTCGCCCGAGGATTTGCGTCTGCGCTTCTTCCGGGGGGTGCGCGAACTGGACCATCACCAACTGGCCCGTCTGACCCAACTGGATTACCACCGCGAAATGGCGTTCATCGCCACCCGCGCCGATGAGGGGGGACAGGCCGAGACATTGGCGGTGATGCGGACCATGACCGATCCCGATAACCGCACCGCGGAACTGGCCATCTTGGTGCGTTCCGACCGCAAGGGGCTGGGCTTGGGGAGTTTGCTGATGGACAAGATCCTGCGCTATCAGCGCGACCACGGCACCACCGAGATCGTCGCCCATATGCTGGGTGAGGACGAACCCATGCGCAATCTGGCCCGCAAGTTCGGCATGACCGAGCGCCCCAACGACGATCCGGTGATGGTGTCCTATGGCTTGGTGCTCAATCCGCCGACGGTCGTTTAAAACCCGATTGTCGAGAAGGCAGCAGCAATATCGGCGCTGGCAGTGACGTGGACGCCACGTAGCCGACGGGCTTTCGCAGCCTCGACATTCTCTATCAGATCGTCAAAGAAGACGATTTGGTCGGCGGGGGTTCCAATCGCGCCGACGACGAAGTCGAATGCCTCTGCGTCGGGTTTGCGCAGGCCGATGGTAGAGGACAGGTAGATGTTTTTGAAGCTGGCAAGGACAGGGGCGAATCGGTCCATGAAATAGGCCACGTGACTGGGATTGGTGTTTGAGAATGCGTAAATGGGACGCTGCGCAGCCGCGATAGTCAATAACTGAGAGATGCCCGGCATTTCCTCTCCGAAGATGGAATTCCAACCGTCAAGGAACTGATCGTCGGTAAGTGCGATGCCGAGGGTAGAGCGAAGGTGATCGAAGAATTCCGCAGCGTCTATCCGCCCTTTTTCGTGGCACCGAAAAGCGTCATCGAAGGCAAAACGGTGTTTAATCAGTGATGGTTCGCATTCGGCAAGAGTGGCCCAGCGGGAGAACACTCGATCGAAATCGACATCGATCACCACGCCTCCGAGATCGAAGAGGAGCGCCGCCGCCCCTCCCAGTTGCTTTTCATCCAGTTGCATGCCAAACCCCATGATGAATTACGCGCTGTTCTCTTATGACGGTGGCGCCATGTCAAATGCCGCGATTGGTGGGGCTGATGACGATCAATTCATTGACCGGCAATCTGTTGGCCGGCCTGCCGTCGCCATCGGCGGAGGAAAAGGTCACCGCGCTGCTGTCTGAAGCCAAGCTTCGCATCGAGCGCATCGTGTCCACGGGGCAAGCCAGCCCGCCCGGCTTCTGGTACGACCAGGATCGGCCGGAATGGGTGCTGGTGGTGGCTGGGGCAGCGGTTTTGCGGTTCGAGGATGAATCCGAGCCGCGTCGGCTCGCGGTGGGCGATTACCTGCTGATTCCGGCTCACTGCCGCCACCGGGTCGATTGGACCGATCCGGCGGTGGCGACGGTGTGGCTAGCGGTTCACTTCGAACAATAAAGCTAGCGATCACCTGGGAAATAGGCGTCGTAGATGACCTTGACTTGGTTGCCGTCGGCAGTCATGGGGGTCGGCTTGCTGCACATGACCTTGCTTGCGCTCAACAGGCCCCGGCTCCAATCGCGGCAGTAATTGACCTGATGGGTCTCGCCCGGAATCAACGGCACCACCACCGAGCCCTGAGCCGATGCCGTTCCGACCTGCTGGCCGTCGATGTAAACGCGGATGTCGTCGCGGATTTCGTTGCCGACGGTCAGGCACCAATGCTTCTGGCCGTTGCAGGTCAGGCCCGGCTCGGTCGTGCCGATCCCGGCACAGCCCGACACGGCCATTCCGAGCACCAGGCAGGCGGCGAGCCCGGCTGAATTCTTGATGGTTCGGTTCATCGCTGGCTCATCCCCAATCTTGTGCGTTCCCAATCCCTTCTTAGCAGGGATTCCGCAGGCCGAAAATGGGGAACCGCCCGGCCTCAGTCTTCGGCGGCCTTCGGCTTGGGCTTGCGGGCCGGCTTGTTGGCCTCGCAATCGGCCAAGCGGGCTTCCAGCGCCGCTACCCGCTCGGTCAGCACTTCCTGCTCAAGGCGGGCCTTGGCGGCCATGTCGCGGACCGCCTCGAATTCGTCGCGCGGCACCAGATCGAGGGTAGCGAACCAGCGTTCCGCCTGCTGGCGCACCAGCGTTTCGAACTCGGCCTTGAAGCCCGACAGCGCGCCCATGGCGCCACCGGCGACGCGGCTCAGTTCCTCGAAGAAGCGATTCTGGTTATCCATGGGACGGCTCTCTCAGGCGATGGAACTGACTGTATTATGGGGTGGGCTGCCGGCATCGCGCAAGGTGAAGTGGAAGGTGGAACCCTTGTCGGGTTCCGAGGTGATCCAGATCGTGCCGCCGTGACGCTCGACGATCTTTTTGCAGATGGCCAGGCCGATGCCGGTGCCGTCATAGCGTTCGCGGGTATGCAGGCGCTGGAAGATGCCGAATACCCGCTCGAAATATTGTGGCTCGATGCCGATCCCGTTATCGGCGACGCGAAATTCCCAGAAGCCGTCGCGACGGGCGCAATCGACACGGATATCGAGCTGGCGGCCTTCGGCCCGGTATTTGATGGCGTTGCCGATCAAGTTCTGGAACAGCCGCGCCACCTGTCCGGCATCGCCCGCCACGTGCGGCGCGTTAAGCGTCGCATCCAGGGTGACCAGCGCGCCGCTTTCGCCGATTACCGGGGTCAGGTCGTGCATCACCTGTTCGATGGTGGGGCGCACTCGCATGGCCATGATCGGCGCGCCACGCCGGGCGATGCGCGAGAATTCAAGCAAATCGAGGACCAACCGGTCCATGCGCAGGGCGCCATCGCAGGCGAAGCCCAGGAAATCGCGGCCGTCCTGGTCGAGCCGATCGGAGTAGCGCCGCTCCAGCAATGACATATAGCTGCTGATCATGCGCAGCGGCTCGCGCAGATCATGGCTGGCGACATAGGCGAATTGCTCCAGGTCGGCGTTGGAGCGTTCGACTTCGGCAAGGTGGTGGAGGCTTTCCGCCTCGGCCTCCTTCCGCCATGTGATGTCCTGGATGGTGCCGACCAGGGCGACCGGGGCCCCCGTCGCGTCGAGCCGGAACTTGCCCTTGCCATGGACCCAGCAGGCCTGCCCATCGCGTTGGCGAACGATGCGGTATTCGCGGTCGAAATCCCACCGTTCGGCCACGATGGCGTTCAGATACTCGGCCATGTCCTGGCGCGCTTCTGGGGCGACCAGGGCGATCCAGTGGGCGGCGTCACGCGGATACTCATCGTCGATGCCGAAGATGCCGTCGAGAATGGCCGAAGAGGTCCAGAGATCGGCGACGAGGTCGTAGCTGTAACTGCCGAGATTGGCGATCTCCTGGGCTTGGCGCAGGTCTTCCCGGTTGGCCTCAAGAGCCGCCATGTCCCGTTCGTGGCGCCGCCAGGACAGGCTGATCTGCCGCGCGAACGCCAGGGCGGCGGCTATGAAGGCCGCCACCAGAGCGGCCACCACTTCGGCTTCTTTGTGCCACTCGGCCAAGGCAGCCTCGCGCGGGATGCCGACGGCGACCAAAAAGCCGTATTTGGGGCTGCGGCGATAGGATTGGATGCGACTGATGCCATCCCGGCTGGTAGCGCCACTGACGAAGCTGCCTTCCTGCGGATTGGCGGCCAGGGCCTGCTGGAACGGCACAGACAGATGGGTGTCGCCGGTCGGATCGGGATCGTCGGAGAGAAAACGCGTGCGGGCGATCAGGCCCAAATCGGCATCGCGCAGGGTGATCGAATTGGTGGCCCCTTGGTTGATTTGCTCCAGCAGCGTCCGGATTTCGTCGGTGTAGATTGCCGCGATGATCACGCCGCCAAAGCCGCCCTCGGGTTTGGCGATGCGCCGGGCAAAGGACCACAGCCACCGTTTGGCGACGTGGCCGAAAACCGGCTTCCTGACCATCAGTCCGGCATCAGGGGCATCGCGCAGCCGGATGAAATAGTCGCGGTCCCGATTATTGACCGGCGGCTCGGGCAGATCGGGGCCGTAGAGCAAGTCGCCATCGGAGTTCATCGCGCGAAGGTAGGCAACATGGGGCAGCCGCCGCTGTTGGCGGATCAGCAGGTCGGTGATGGAGGCCCGATCGGTTCGGCCCTCGGTCATCCGCCGGGTGATATCGTCGGCCGAGGCCTGCAGGGCGATATCGACGCTGTCGATCAGGCCGTCGATGGCCAATTCGATCGACTGCGCCATGTTGCGGGTGGTGTTCTCCGCCCGCGCCTCGGCCTGGACCATCAGATGCGCCAGCGCCGCCGCCGCGACGACCACCACCGCCGCCACCGCCAGCGCCGTCCAGCGATAGAGGATGGCGCGATCACCGGGTCCCACCCCCGTGGTCTCTCGCTTGTGCGGCACGGCGCTCCCCCTTGGTTAGCCCACAGGATAATCCTCGTTGCGCCGCTCGGATAGCCAGGGAAAGACCCTAGCGCCTTGCCCGCATCCCGTCCTCGGCCTATAAACGGCGCAGTGAGTTGGGAGAACAGGCCAATGATCGTCGTCACCGGCGGAGCGGGTTTCATCGGATCCAACATCCTGGCCGCGCTTGAGGCGCGGGGCGAGACGCGCCTCGTGGTCTGCGACCGGCTGCGAGCGGGAGGAAAATGGCAGAACATCGCCAAGCGCGAATTGGCTGATATCGTCCATCCCGAGCAGCTCTTCGATTTCCTGCAGACCAACAAGAAGCCACTCAAGGCGATCATCCACATGGGGGCCATCTCGGCCACCACCGAGACTGATGCCGACAAAATCTCAGCCAACAATTTCTCGCTCAGTCTGGCGCTATGGAAGTGGTGCGCCTTTCACGAGGTGCCGCTGATCTACGCCTCCAGCGCCGCCACCTATGGCGACGGCGCGCACGGCTTTGACGACGATTGGTCCGTGGGCCATTTGGCCAAATTGCGGCCGCTGAACGCCTATGGCTGGTCCAAGAACGTGTTCGACCGCCGTGTGGCGCGCAAGATCGCCAACGGTTCGAAGACGCCGCCGCAATGGGCCGGGCTGAAGTTCTTCAACGTCTACGGCCCCAACGAATACCACAAGGGCACCCAGCAGAGCGTGGTGTCGCAGATCTACCCCCACGCCGCCGCCGACGCGCCCTACCAGTTGTTCCGCTCGCACAATCCAAAATACAAGGACGGCGAGCAGTTGCGCGACTTCATCTCGGTCGATGATTGCGTCCAGGTGGTGATGTGGCTGCTGGACAATCCTTCGGTTAGCGGCATTTTCAATGTCGGAACTGGAACGGCGCGCAGCTTCGTCGATTTGACCAACGCGGTTTACCGGGCGCTGGGAAAGGAACCCAAGATCAAGTTCCAGGACACTCCAGTGGCCATCCGTGACAAGTACCAGTACTTCACGGAAGCCAAGGTCGATCGTCTGCGCCAGGCCGGCTACACTCGTCCGTTTATCGATTTGGAGCAGGGGGTGACCGATTACGTCGCCAATTTCCTGGCCCAGTCCGACCGGTATCGGTGACGCCTTTGTTCGCCATCCTCTATCCCCAAATCGATCCGGTCGCCATCGCGATTGGGCCGTTCGGCATTCGCTGGTACGCCATCGCCTATATCGTCGGGCTGATGTTGGGTTGGCATTACGTCAAATGGCTGGTGCGGCGACCGCCCCATGCCATGAGCGAGCTGGATGTCGATGACTTTCTGGTCTGGGCGACGCTCGGCGTGGTGCTGGGGGGGCGGCTGGGGTATGTGCTGTTTTACAAGCCCATGTTCTATCTGCACAACCCGCTGGAGGCGGTCCAGCTTTGGCATGGCGGCATGAGCTTCCACGGCGGGCTGCTCGGCGTTCTCACCGCCATCATCCTATTCGCCCGCCGGCGCCGCCGCTCGCTGCTGGCTGTCGGCGACGTGATCTGCTGCGCGGCGCCGCTTGGTCTGTTCTTCGGACGCATCGCCAATTTTATCAATGGCGAGTTGTTCGGCCGCATCGCTGACGACGACGTGCCGTGGGCGATGGTCTTCCCCAATGGCGGTCCCGAGCCGCGCCATCCCAGCCAGCTTTACGAGGCCGGGATGGAAGGGATCATCCTGTTCCTGGTGATGTTCCTGCTGTGGAAGATTCCGGCCGTGCGGTCCCGCCAGGGCACCATCGCCGGTGCCTTCCTGATCGGCTATGGCATGGCCCGCATCATCGGCGAATTCTTCCGTCAGCCCGATGCCCATCTCGGCTTCCTGTGGGGTGGCGCCACCATGGGTCAATTGCTGTCGCTGCCCTTGGTGCTGGCCGGATCGTTCCTGGTCTGGTGGGCCGGTCACGTGCGGAAGGCCTGATGTCGTCCGGGACTCTGGCCGCCGACCTCGCCGCCCGCATCCAGGCCGATGGTCCGCTGCCGGTCGGCACGGTGATGGCCGAGGCGGCCCGCACCTATTACGCCGGCCGCGATCCCTTCGGCGTTGGCGGCGACTTCACTACCGCTCCGGAAATCAGCCAGATGTTCGGCGAATTGATCGGGCTGTGGGCGGCGGTGGTGTGGCAGTCGATGGGGGCGCCCGAGCGGGTGGTGCTGGCCGAGTTGGGGCCGGGACGCGGCACCCTGATGGCCGATCTGTTGCGGGCTGCCCGCCAGGTGCCGCCGTTCCGCGCCGCCCTCGATATCTGGCTGGTCGAGACCAGCCCCAAGCTGCGTCGGGTCCAACGCAAGACTTTAACCGGCGAGGCCGTCCAGTGGGCGGCGCGAATCGAGGACTTGCCGCCGGGGCCGCTCTTGGTGGTGGCCAATGAATTGTTCGACGCCCTGGCCATCGAGCAATACGTCAAGCGGCATGGTGTTTGGCACCAGCGCCTTGTGGATTGGGATGCAGAGGGTGGTTTCGCCTTCGTGGTCGGACCTGAAGCCTTGCCCGAATTGGCGCCGTCGGTGGTGGCGGCGGCGGACGGGGCCATCGCCGAAATCTGCCCCGAGGGGCGCCGTCTGGCCGGTGTGCTCGGCCGGCGGCTGGCGGCAGCGCCTGGAGCGGCGCTGATCATCGATTACGGTTACAGCCGCTCGGCGGCAGGTGACAGCCTGCAGGCGCTGAAGCGGCATCGCTTCCATCCCGTGCTCGACGATCTCGGCGACGCGGACATCACCGCCCATGTCGATTTCGAAGCGCTGGCCCTGGCGGGGATGCCGGCTCGGGCTTGGGGGCCGGTGGGCCAGGGCGAGTTCTTGCGCCGTCTCGGCATCGAATCCCGCGCCGCCAAACTGACCGAGGGCAAGCGCCCGGAGGTGGTCGCCGATCTGGTCGGACGGATGCATCGCTTGATCGATCCGGCGGAAATGGGCACCCTGTTCAAGGTGATGGCTTTGGCCCATCCCGTGCTGCCGCCGCCACCGGGCCTCGAATCCTGACTGGATAGCCGATGATCAGCCTTTCTGCCCTTAATGAAATCAGTCGCATTCGCCACGGCTTCTTCACTCGAGAGGGTGGGGTGTCGGCTGGCCTTTACGCTTCGCTGAACTGCGGGCCTGGGTCAAAGGACGATGCCGCCCTGGTGGCCGAAAATCGCGCACGGGCCATGGCGCTGCTGGATTTGCAGGCCTCGGCTTTGGTCACTAATTATCAGGTTCACTCCCCCGACGTGGTGGTGGTCGAGGCCCCTTTCGCCGCCGGCCAACAGCCCAAGGCCGACGCCCTGGTGACCAACCGGCCCGGTTTGGCCCTGGGCATCCTGACCGCCGATTGCGCTCCGGTCTTGCTGGCTGATCGGAAAGGCGCGGTGATCGGCGCCGCCCATGCCGGCTGGCGCGGAGCACTTGGCGGCGTGCTCGACAACACGCTCGACGCGATGGAGCGGCTGGGGGCCAAGCGCAAGGCGGTGGTCGCCGCCATCGGCCCTTGCATCGGCCATCGTTCCTATGAAGTCGGGCCGGAATTTCCTGCGCCATTTTTGGCCGAGGACGGCGATAATTCGACATTCTTCGCCGAGGCGCCGCGCCCCGGTCACTACCTGTTCGATCTGCCCGGCTATATCGCGCGTCGGCTGGCCAAGCTGGGGGTGGTTGATGTGACTCGGGTGCCGGCCGATACCGTGCGCGACGAGGCTCGCTTCTTCAGCTATCGCCGCGCCACGCTGCGCCACGAGCCCGATTACGGGCGTCAATTGTCGGCGATCGTCCTGGAGGGCTGAGATGCCGCCCTACGTCACGATGTTCCTAGCCTTTGCCGCCATTGCCACCTTGGTCACCTGCGTCGCCATGGTGGCGGGCGGATGAGGCACACTCCATGAGCTGTCATCCCGAGCGAAGAGAGGGATCTTTCACGCGACAGCCTCGGACGTTCTCGCGTGAAAGATCCCTCGTCGCTGCGCTCTGTCGGGATGACAAGGAATCATGAGGTGGGGCGCTCTTCTATGGGCCATTCTCGCCCTGACCGCCTGCGGAGAATTACCGCAGCCGTTTCGCGCCGACACGGTGTCTGAGTTGGCCCGGCCGCGCTTGGTGCGGGCGGTGGCGGTGCGGCCGGTGGAGGGGGTGGAATCCGGGCCGGCGCTGGCTGAGGCGCAGGTCGAGGCGTTCGGTCGGCGCGACGTCCCCGCCCTGGTCCGCGACGATAGTCCCGGCGTCATGCGCTTGCGGGGGAGATTCGATGGCTCGGGCGGGGCGATCGACTGGGTTCTGTTGGGGGTCGATTATCGGCCGGTGGCCGGTTTTCGCCAGACAATCCCCCCATCCGCGCGGCAAGCCTCTTCCCCTAAGGCGTTGGCCGCCCTGGCAGACCAAGCGGTGGATGCGCTGATCGCCGCCGCCGCGCCTTTGCCCGATGCTCCCGGCGCCGCAACCTCCTCACCCGTCCCGAATAATGGGCCGCGTCGCCCGCTGGCCCGGATCGTTCCGCTCGCCCCTTTGCCTGGCGACGGCGCCGCCGCCCTCGAGCGACACTTGCGCGCGGCGCTGGAGCGCGCGGGCATTCTTGTCGTCGCCACAGGCGGCGATTACACGGTTGAAGGCCGGGTCGATGTTGCTCCCGGCCATCGCGGCGAGCAGGTGCTCAAAGTGGCCTGGTCGGTCACTCGGTCCGATGCGGCACCACTTGGCAGCATCGACCAGCAGGGCGCTGTGCCCAAAGGCTCGCTTGACGGCGCCTGGGGCGGTTTGGCCCGTGATATCGCCGAGGGCGGGGCAGTCGGCATCGTCAAGGTGATCGATGCCGCCTATCGCGCCGGTGTCGGCCATGCCGAGGGGGCGTCTTCTTTACAGAAACCATGACGGCTGATATACGAATGCCTGGGATCAGGGACCGAAAATTGGGCGGGATGAAAAAGGCGGCGGCTACGGTGGCGCCGCCTTCGCGTTCCCGCCGAAAGCCGTATCGATGCCGCGCGCGGCATTCCTTTCCAGCGGGAAGCGCACCATGAAAATCCTCGCCTGTAATTCCAATCGGCCGTTGGCGGCAGCCATCGCCGAATATCTCGGCATGTCGGTGACTCGGGCCAATATCCGGCGCTTCTCCGACATGGAGGTGTTCGTCGAGATCAATGAGAACGTCCGCGGCGAGGACGTCTTCGTGATCCAATCGACTTGCTTCCCGGCCAACGACAATCTGATGGAATTGCTGGTGACGCTCGACGCGCTGCGGCGCGGCTCGGCCCGGCGCATCACCGCCGTCATCCCCTATTTCGGCTATGCCCGCCAGGATCGCAAGTCGGGGCCGCGCACGCCGATCTCGGCCAAGCTGGTGGCCAATCTGATCACCACCGCAGGCGCCGACCGGGTGGTGACGCTGGACCTGCATTCCGGCCAGATCCAGGGCTTCTTCGATATTCCGCTCGACAATCTGTACGCCGCTCCGGTGTTCACCAACGATCTGCGCGCCTATGCCGGCCAGGGGTTGATGGTGGTGTCCCCTGACGTTGGCGGCGTGGTGCGCGCCCGCGCCATCGCCAGTCGCATCGATGCCGATCTGGCCATCATTGACAAGCGCCGTGAGCGCGCTGGGGTGTCCGAGGTGATGAACATCATCGGCGACGTTCGCGGCCGCCGCTGCATCATGGTCGATGATATCGTCGATTCCGCTGGCACGCTGTGCAATGCAGCCGAGGCGCTGATGAAGGCTGGCGCCATCGGTGTCTCGGCCTATGTCACCCACGGTGTGCTGTCGGGCGGAGCGGTGGCGCGGGTCAGCGCCTCGCCCCTCAGCGAGCTGGTCATCACCGATTCGATCCCTGCCACCGAGGCGATGAAGCTGGCCCGCAACATCCGCCAGATCACCATCGCCCCGCTGATGGCCGAATCGATCCAGCGCATCTCGGAAGAGCGGTCGGTATCAAGCCTGTTTGATTGAAGAGAGATTCTGTCATTCCGACAGAGCGAAGCGACGGGGAATATTTCGCGCGAAAACGTCCGCCGTTCGTGCGTGAAAGATCCCTCTCTCTTCGCTCGGGATGACAGTCTTTACTTCTCCCGTCGCAGCACGAAGCGGACATTGGCCCCGGCCTTGTTGATGGCGGTGCCGTAAAGTCGGCCCTCATCGCTCAACACGCCATCGAATTGGAAGGCGCCCTCAGGGCCGGCGACGAGGTGGACGGTGCAGGCGGTCACTGCCGCCACCTTGCCGTCGATGGTTGCGGCCGCCGACCAGCCGAACTCGCCGGCCGCGCTCTTGCGATCGAGCACCCAGGCGATGCCGTCTCCGCCCCGGTTGAAGGCCAGCGCGGTTTGCGGTCCCACCCAACGCCCCAGCAACCAATCGCCACCATTGGCGCGGCCGGTGTCGCAGGTCGCCTCGGGCAGCGGTTGGGGTGGGCGGATTTTGGGGGATTGGGGGAGCGGCTCGTCGCCGTCGGCGGAGAGGGCGGGCAGGGAGGCCAATAGACCGAGCGTCAGCAGGCAGGCCAGGGGGCGAAGGCGCATGGCTTAGTCCTCGTTCTTCGATATTGGCGAATAGCCCAGTTCGCGCATGCACATGGACATTTGGGCGTCGATTTGCCGCTTGGTCTGGGCGCGGTCGTACTCGCCAAGCGGCGAGGTCCGGGAATCGTCGTCGTGGAACGCGGCCATGCCACCGCCCGCCTCGCGCTTGCAGCCGTTCCAGTCGCGCGCCCATTGCTCCTTGGGCAGGTTCGGATTGCGCCAGGGGATCCTGGCGGCGCAGGAGGCGGTGGCCAGGGCCAAAACCAGGATGATCAGGGGGCGGGGAAGCAAGGCGGATACCCATTGGTCCAAGGGATGGTCATTCGGCCACAGGCCGGACGGTTTGGCAACCGGCCCGGTTGCCGTGGGGGCTAGGGCTGTTTATCGTGCATGCGTCTCCGGGGAGGCCCGCGATGTTTTTTCAGGACATTTCGATCGGTCAGAGCGCCGAACTCACCAGATTGGTCTCGGATTCCGACATTCAGGGCTTTGCCGAGTTGTCGGGCGACCGCAATCCGGTTCATCTCGATGAGGACTATGCCAAGACCACCCCCTTCCGGGGCCGCATCGCCCATGGAATGCTGTCGGCGATCTTTATTTCCACCCTCTTCGGCATGAAATTGCCCGGTCCTGGAAGCATCTACGTGTCGCAGACTCTGCGCTTCAAGGCGCCGGTGCGGATCGGCGACAGGGTGACCGCCAGGGTCGAAGTCACCGCCCTGATCCCGGAAAAGAAGTTCGTTACCTTCCGCACCACCTGCTCGGTTGGGTCGAAGCTGGTGATCGACGGCGAGGCCACGCTGATGGTGCCATCGCGCGATTGACGTTGTTTTTCAGGAGGTCCCATGACGACCACTGTCCGCGCCACTACGGTGGCCGATGTCGGCGAATTGATGGAGATGTTGCGTGAACTGGCCGCCTACGAGCAGGCGCCGCCGGGGGCGTTGGCGGTCAATGAGGACGATTTGCGCCGTGACGGGTTCGGCCCATCGCCTAAATTCGAGGCGCTGTTCGCCGAGTTGGGCGGGCGGGTGGTCGGCTTCGTCATCGTCTTCGCCATCTATTCCAGTTGGGCGGGTAAGCCCAGCCTAATGGTCCACGACCTGTTCGTCCGCGAGGATTCACGCGATGCCGGCGCCGGCCAGGCGCTGATCGAGGCGGTCGCCCGCTTGGCGGTTGCGCGCGGTTGCGCCCGCGTCGATGTCAACGTGCTGTCGTGGAACCGGGCGCGAGCCTTCTACGAACGGCTCGGCTTCGAGCCGCAGCCGGATTGGGTGCTGCATCGGCTGGAGGGGGGGCGGCTGGCGGCCCTGGGCGCGTGATCAGGCCGCCGCCCGGCGGGGATTGGCGCGCTGGGCGGCCCAAGTCAGCTTCAGGGTGGTGAACAGCACGATCTCGGTGAGCTGATCGCGGGTCATGATTCCGGCCATCTCATGGCGGGCCTGGGCCACCAGTTCGGATCGCGCCCCTGGCGCTGCCAGCAGGTTGGTGGCCAGTTCCTTGCGCACCAGCGGCGGAAATTTCAGGACTTCCTGGAACAGCGATACCTGCACCTCCAGCGGAATACGGCGGCTGGCGAACAGGCGGTCGAGGCACATGGCGTAGATGCCGAAATCCAGTTTGCCGGCCACGGTGCGGGTGAAGTCTAGGAACTCGTCCAGGAACATCGGTTCGGAAATCTTCTTCTCGGTCAACAGCTTGACCACGTCGAGGAAGGCGCGGTAGCGCAGCCGGGCCGGCTGGATGGTGCCGCCCAATTCCTGCACCAGATCGCGGATCTGGCCCTCGCGGAAGCGGGAATGGATCAACGCCTCGGCCGATTCGCGGGCGCCGGTATCGAAGGCGCTGTCTTCGATCAGGGCGAACAGCTTCTCGTACTTGGCCCTTTTGCCGGGCTCGACCCGGCTGGCGGCCAATCCCAGCGGCAGGATGGCGGCTTTGGCCACCATGCCGTCGCGGGCGACCACCGCCGCCATGGTGATGGCGGCCAGGTCGGTGACGGTGCCGTTGAACAGATCGTCGGTAATCACCAGCCGCTCACCCGGCGCCAACGTCAGGTTGGTGTTGAGCGTGCCGCACTCCAAGAAGTGCGCCGCGAGATCGGGCGGTTGACCGTTCATGCCAGCATTAGACCCGAAGCGCGATTCCGGAGCAAGCAGGGTTTAAGGCGCGTGCTGCCCCAATTCCCGCAATTCCACTTCTGCCGCCGAAATCGTCCAGGGCACGAACACTTTGGCCACGCGGGCGAAGCGGTCGGGGGCGTCGGTGGCAAGGTAACGCACCAGCCCCGGCCCCCCTCCGGCGGGAACCGCGAGGCCGCAATGATCAAGCACGTCCTCGACGGCGCGGGCGGTGGTGGTCGCGGAATCGACGATCACCACCTTGGGCCCCAGGATGCGACGCAGCAGCGGCACCAGCGCCGGGAAGTGGGTGCAGCCCAGCAACAGGCAATCGCCGCGCTGGTCGGCGGGACCCTCCAGGAACAACGGCGCCAGGTAATGACGCGCCACTTGCTCGGCGATGGGGCCTTCGAGCATGCCCTCCTCGGCCAGCGAGACGAAGAGCGGGCAGGCCAGTTGGGTCACCCGCGCTCCCGGTCGCTGGTTGAGGATGGCGCGGGGATAGATCCCCGCCTGCACCGTGCTTTCGGTGGCGATCACCACGATCCGCCCCTGCGGGCTGGCCCGGCCTGCGGCGGCGGCACCGGGCTCGACCACGCCGAGCACCGGCAGGCCGGGGAATTCGGCGCGCAAAGCTTCAAGCGCGTGGGCCGACGAGGTGTTGTCGGCCACCACCAGTGCCTTGATGCCGATGCCGACCAGGGCGCGCGCAGCCTCCAGCGCGTAGGCGCTGACGGCGGCGGCGCTTTTGGTGCCATAGGGCAGGCGGGCGGTATCGCCGAGATAGATCAGCGGCTCGGCTGGCAGGCGCTCGCGCAGCGCCTTCAGCACGGTCAGGCCGCCCACCCCGGAATCGAACACCCCAATCGGTTTCGTATTGCTCATGGTCGGGCATCATCCCCAGACCGAGAGCAAATGCAAGCGCCGCGCTTTCCCGCGCAGAGCTTTCGTCGTAGGCTCTGGCCCGTGTCACGGCGAGGGACGGCATGGCCGACGGATTGAGCAAGGATGTTCTGGCGCGGCTGAAAACGACGCCGCTTTTCGCCGGTCTGGCCGAGGAGGATGTCCGCGCGCTGGCGGCCGAGGCCAGGGTGTTGGCCTTGCCCAATGAACACCTGCTCTACGAAGCCGGGGCTCCGCTGGAAAATCTGTACGTCGTCCTTGATGGCCACGTCGAATTGTCGATCGAGATCGAGGGCCGGCGCGTCGTCGTCCAGGTGGCGCGCCGTGGTACGGTATTGGGCGATGCCGCCCTGTTCGCCGGCCGCCGGACCCTGATGTCGGCCCGAGTGCTGACCGGGGCGACGCTGCTGGCGATTCCCGCCGAGCCCTTCGCCGCCCGGTTGGAGGAGCGCTTCGACGTCCTGTTGCATGTGCTATCGACCATGTCGCTGCGACTGCGCACCCTGGTGCGCCAGATCGCCGAATTGAAATTGAAGACCACTGCCCAGCGTTTGGGGAGCTTTCTGCTGTCGCTGTGCCTGGCGCCATCCGGCCGCGCCGAAATCCGCTTTCCCTACGATAAAAAGCTGGTGGCCGAGGAATTGGGGATGAAGCCGGAAAGCCTGTCGCGGGCTTTGGCCAAGTTGGGTCGGCAGGGCGTCGAATCGCTACCCGACAACGTGGTCGTGGTCGCCGATATCGGCCGGCTTCGGCAATTCTGCGTCGAAGACGATTTGGGGTGAGATGATGGCCGGACTATCTCCAAGCGATCTCGCCCTGGTGGCCACCGCGCCGTTGTTCAGCGACGTCGCTGCCGCTGACCTCGCCTTGCTGACCGAGGGGGCGCTGACCATCGCCTATCCCGAACAGACCTTGTTGTTCGGCGAGGGTGACGCTGCCGACCGCTTCTTCGTCATCCTTGCCGGCCGGGTCAATCTGTTTGCCCTGACCGAGGCCGGCGACCAGTCGATCATCGAGACCTTCGACGCAGTGAATACCTTCGCCGAGGCGGCCATTTTTTCCTCGGCCCAATTCCCCCTGAATTGCGAAGTGCTGGCGGGTTCGCGCCTAGTCCACATCGGTGCCAGCGGCTTTTTGCGCCGATTGTCGGAAAACCGCCGTCTGGCCATGCTGCTGCTGGGGGGGCTGGCTCGCTGGCAGATGCGGCTGATCCGCGAGATCACCAGCCTGAAGAACACCTCGCCGGCCCAACGTCTGGCCTCATTCCTGGTGGCACTGGCGCCCGCCGGGGAGGGCGGCGCTCATGTGCGGTTGCCGCTGTCAAAAGGCGTACTGGCCAGCCGCATCGGCATCTCTCCGGAATCGCTATCCCGCGCCCTGGCCCGATTGAAGGCCGTGGGAGTCGAAAGCCGTGGTCGCGAGGTGGTGATTACCGATCTCGATGCGCTCCGTCGCCTGATGCGCGAAGGCGGGGACGCTTAACGAAGATCAAAGCGCGGTCCAGCCGGCTTGGGCAGATTGGCCGCGACGTTGCTCCCTTGTCGTCCCGACGGAGCGGAGCGACGAGGGATAATTCACGCTTGGACGGCAGGCGCTGTTGCGTGAAAGATCCCTCTCTGCGCTCGGGATGATGGGGTTTGATAGGACAAGAGGTTTCTATGGACGAAGGCGATAAAGCGGCGGGACCGCCGGCTTGGCTGGCGGCGGCGCTGGAGATTGAGCCATTCGACGTGCGGCCGATTCTGGCCGATGGCGAGGACCCCTTTAGCCGGCTGATGGACAAGGTGGCCGACATTGGCGACGGTGGCGCGCTGGTAGTCGATGCGCCATTTAATCCCACGCCGTTGCGCCGCACCCTGGCCAAACAAGGTTTCTCTTCTTATGGCCGCAAACTGGCGGCCGCTCATTGGCGCATCTATTTCCACCAGGATGGCGGCGCCGACTGGGAACAGGGCGCCGAGGTGACGGTCGGACTTGAGGGGGCTGCGTCTTGGCGCGAGGAGGACGGCCTGCACATCGACGTGCGCAAGCTGGCGCCGCCGGGGCCGATGGTCGCCATCCTGCGGCTGATTGAGGGGCTGAACCCAGCCGAGACGGTGGTGGTCCACCACGAGCGGATGCCGCAATTTCTGATCCCCGAACTGGCCGAGCGCGGTTGGCGGATCGACCGGGTGGTCGAGGAATTCGCCAATGTCCAACTCTGGCTGGAGCACGGCTGATGTTCGCTGGAGCCTTTCTCACCGGGGCCGCCGACCGCCTGCTGCCGCCTTCGGTGCCCTATCGCTTCTTCGTTACCGCCCTGGTCCTGCATGCTGTGGCCTGGGGCCTGCTGCTGGTCGGCGCCGACGAGGTGGTGGGTTTCCAGGGTGGCCTCGGCATGGTACTGGCGGCTTTGCATTTGGTGACCCTGGGCGTGCTGGCGATGACCGCCATCGGCGCTGCCTTCCAATTGCTGCCGGTGGCCACTGGGCGCCAGTTGGGGCCGCTCTGGGCCTGCCGTCTGACCTGGTGGTTGTTGGCCACGGGAACTGCGGTGCTGGCTTACGGCATGGCCACCGCCACTACCGCCGCTCTCCATGGCGGCGCCACCCTGGTGGTGGCTGGGCTGATGGTGGCCCTGGTGCTGTTGGCCGGTACCCTGGCCGGAGTGAAGACGCTGCCGGGAGTGGTGCGCCACGCCTGGGTGGCGCTGGGCGCGCTCGTGTTGCTCGCCACTTTGGGATTGCTGCTGGCAGTGGACTTCTCCACCGGCTGGCTCCCCGATCATCAAGCCGCCGCCATCGCCCATGCCGTGCTCGGTGGCTACGGCTTCATGGGCAATCTGGCGCTGGGCTTCTCCTATGTGCTGGTGCCGATGTTCGTGCTGGGTGGCGCTGTGCCGGATGCCGTTGGCAAGCGCACAGCGGCCTTGGCTGCGCTGGCCTTGGTGGTGGGTGTCGTGGCGATTTTGGAGGGCGCCGGCCCGGTGGTGGCCTTGGCCGGACTGGTCGGATTGGTCGCAGTGGCCGAGCATCTACGCGCCCTGGCCGCCTCGATCAGAAGCCGAATGAAAAAGCGGCTGGAAACATTCTTCCGTCTGCTGATCCCCGCCTGGGCGGTGCTGCCGGCCAGCTTGCTGGCCGGGATCGCCCTGGCGCTGGGGGCGCCGTCCGAGCGGCTGGCGCCGTTATGGGGATTGTTGCTGGTGTTCGGCTGGTTGCTGACCTTCGTGACCGGCATCCTGCAACGGATCATGCCGTTTCTTGCCTCGATGCATTCCGGCATCACCGGCGGCAAGCCGGCGCTGCTGTCTAAATTGGCCGCCGGCTGGCCGCTGGCCCTGCACGCCGCCTTGCATGGCCTGGCATTGCTGGCACTCGCCGTCGGCATCCTCACCGATACTGTATGGCCCGTCCGGATCGGCGCCGCCTGCGGATTGGCCGGCGCGTTGGCCCTGATCGCCTTTGCCGTTGAGCTGGCGAGGCGTTATCGCGCCCACCGGCAAGCCAATCCTCCACTTTGATAGAAGGACCTGATTCCATGCTCGGCACCAAGCTCGGCACCCTGCTGCACCGTGACCACATGCACACCATGGAGACCCTCCAGGCGTTGGAGGACGTGGTCCATGATCGGAAGATTCCGGCGCTGGACGGCCCGTTGCGGTCGCTGCTGGAAGGACTGAAGGACACGCTCCGCGCCGAGGTGCAGAAGCATTTCGGCTTCGAGGAGGAACATCTGTTCACGGTGTTCACCGAGCGCGGCGAAACCGGCATCGTGATGATGCTGACCCAGGAGCACCGGGCCATTCTGCCGCTGGCACTGGAAGTGGCCGATGCCGCCGAAGCGGCGCTGGCCAAGGGCTTCGACGAGGCCACTTGGCGCAGCTTCAAAAATTCCGCCGTCGAACTGATCGAGCGCGAAGTCTTCCATATCCAGAAGGAGGAGATGGGCCTGTTGTCAGCCATCGCCGCCGTCATCGACCCCACCACCGACGCTCGCTTGGCCGAAACCTACGAGCGGGTGGTGGGATAGGTCCCTTCTTACTCTTCGAGGACGCTGGCGGCGGGCAGTACGGTGACGCCGGTGCCGTCTTCGTCCTCGATGATGGCGATATCTCCCTCGATCCGTTCATCGACCGGGGCGAGATGATTGAAATACTGCCAGAGGAAGGCGACCGCGATGGTCTGGTCGGTCTGCTCGTCCTCGTCCATCTCGGCCTCGTCGAGGCCAGAGACTTCCTGGAGGATGTCGAGGGATTCCTCGAACAGCTCCTTGATGTCGGGCTGCTCTTCCAACAGGCTTTTGACGATGTAGGAGTGCTCACCCTCTTCGAGTTCGTACTTCCACTGAGCCTTACTGGACTTGTAGTAAACGGTGATCATCGCGGGGCGCTCCTCGCGGGTGGCTGCTGCCGGCTGGCGCGACCTTCGGCGATTTGAGGAAAAAAGGCAAGCGAGCGTTTGCCGCCTTGGCGAGCGCGGTGGCATCCGTTATCAAAGCGTCATGACCGAGAAAGCCTCCTTCGTTCTCACCATCACCTGTCCGGACACCGTTGGCATCGTCGCGGCGGTCTCGGGCTTCCTCACCCGGCACGATTGCTTCATCACCGAGGCGTCGCAATACGGTGACCCACTATCCCTGCGTTTCTTCGCCCGCATGGTGTTTTCCGAGGGCGCGCTGACGCCGCCGCCCGCCGAACTGAAGATGTTGTTCTCAGAGGTGGCCGAGCGTTTTCAGATGATCTGGAACCTCCACGATATGTCGGTCAAACCGCGGGTGGTGGTGCTGGTCTCCAAGTTCGGCCACTGCTTGGTCGATCTGTTGCAC
>Ga0316222_1002449_pt1 | contig 19808 bp, 21 predicted proteins | sample TBH18011metaG_FD_206008 | JGI IMG/M metagenome (GOLD analysis project Ga0316222, IMG submission 206008) | Freshwater microbial communities from Trout Bog Lake, Wisconsin, USA - TBH18011 | ecosystem: Environmental > Aquatic > Freshwater > Lake > Hypolimnion/Profundal zone | place: USA: Wisconsin...
CGAGCAGCAGTCCCGCGATGGCCGGGATGTAAGGAATCATGCTGAATATGCTGCTCTCATGGACATAATTGCCGGTGGCCTGCCCGCCGATTTCCGCCGCGAAAATGATGCACAGCATCCGCACCAGATTGCCCAGCACTGACAGCGGCAGTGCCAGCGACATCAGAAACAGCCGCCGGCGCGGCGAGCGGAACATCACGAAGCCATAGACCGTCGCCAGCAGAAAAATCGCCACCAGGCTGCGCATCCCGCTGCACGCCGCCGCCACCTCATATTGGTAGCTGCCGTCCGGCCCGAACAAGACCGTGCCCTGCCGCACCACATGGATGGTCAGCAAATTGGAAATGATCGTGACCAGCCACGTCACCAGCAGGCGCAGCGGAAAGGTCGCGAACGTCAGCAGCGCCGACAACGGCACGGAAAAAATGAACAGCCAGAACGGAAAGACGCTTTCCTTCAGCCACGCCCGGCCCCACGCCATGCCCATCAGCCCGAAAATGCCGGCGAACATCCCCACCACCGAAAACCGCGGCTGCTGCACGACGAAGCCGAAGAGGTGCAGCGCAATTCCGGCCACCAGAAAAAAAATCCCCGGCCACCACACCGCCAGCGGCAGCGCCAATAGTTCTTTTCGTTTCCACCAAAACAGGCCGACGACCAGAAATGGAATCATCGGGCCGTGGCCGTCATCCGTGGCCGTGCCGCCGGCGGGCTTGTAGGAATTTTCCAGCCAAGCAAACAGCGACGGCGAGTGGATGTAGCCCAAAATGGAATTGCCGAGCAGCTGGAACAGCGCCAGCCACGCCGCCAGCAGGCCGAAGAAAAACAGCTTGTTCGGCAGGCGTTGCCAGCAGGCGACCGCGTCCGGCCAGAAGCCGGGCGTCGCTTCGTCTTTCAGGTTTTCACTCATGGATGCGGTGTTCCAGACTTCAGATAGCGAATCCGCCGGTTTCACTCAAACAAATTCGCAAACGAATGCCGGCTTTTGAAAGTTGCACAACCCAAAACGGTTGCTACTTGACAAGGTTGAGAGCCTTGTTTATTTAGGCTTGATGCAGAATCAAGCCTGCCGTCCGCAGGGGTTGGTCGTTCTGGTGGCGGTGCTGTTCGGGTTGGTGGTTGCCTTCCACCTCGGCAATGCGGTCAGGGGGCAATCATTTTACCGCGCCCTTCACCTTGGCACGGCGTTGGAGTATTCCCGTGGTTCGGTTAATTTGTTGAAGCCGGTAGTGGTGGGTTTCAATGCCACGGGCACTCCGACGGCGCAGGAACTTCCAGTTTGGCAGGCGGTCGCCGGTTTAGTGTTCAAGGTCGTCCACTCGGAATGGTTTGGGTGGGCGAACTTGGTCTCGCTTTTCTTCTTCGCCACCTGCCTGTGGCCCTTTTTTCAACTGGCGCGGCATTATATCGGTGACCGGGCGGCGTGGTGGAGCTTGGCCTTTTTTCTTGCGCAACCGCTGATTGTTGTCTGGTCGGGCATGGCTTCCACGGACAGTTTCAGCCTGGTCGTCACCATTTGGTTTCTTTTTTTCGCCGATCAGATGGTTCGCACGGGAAAATTGTCTTGGTGGCTGCCGGCCAGCCTTTTCGCCGCCTTAAGCGCCGTATCCAAATTGCCCTTTTTCCTAGACGCCGGACTTTGCAGCGCTTTTATTTTGCTCGCTCAATTTCCTCGGGACACGCGGCGCTGGGTGTTGTTGGGCAGCGTGGGCATGGTGGCAGCGGGGCTGTTCTTATCGTGGACGCATTATGCCGATTCGCTTTCCGCGCAGGCCGTATATCCATACCAAGAACTGCGGCTGGCGGAAAACCCCAACATGGTCCGCTGGTATTTTGGTGATTTGCATTCACGCCTGAGTTCCGGCCCGTGGATCAAGGGCGGCTGGCGGTTTCTCCATGCCACTTTGGGCACCCTGCCCATGGTGGCACTTCTATTGACGGCGCTGGTTCGTCCGGGTAATCGCATGCCCAAGTTGTGGCTGCTGGCCGCGCTGCCGACTACACTTATCTTCACTCCCATAATTCTTGGCCATTGGCATTATTTCCTGATGTGTTGTCCGGCGGTGGCCATGCTGTGCGGGGCAACGCTGGCGCGCTGGGAAATCTTCTGGGCGCAAGAATTGCCGAAACCGTGGCTGCGGCTGGCCTTGGCCGGACTGGTTTTAATTTTCTCAACCGTTGACGGTGTGATTGCAATGAAAGTTTCCATTCAATTCGATTCCTTCAAACGAAATCTTTCGCTCATCATCCGCCAAAATACCAGCCCGGCCGACAAGCTGTTGGTCTTCGATCCAGACGATTGGGGTGGTGAAGTCTTGATTTGCTCGCACCGAAACGGACTGTGTGTGTATAGTCTCGAAAATCCCCCGGGCGTTTCCACGGCCAAAGGGCTGGTTACTTTGCTGACCTATGCGCCGGATTTGAACCGGCTGAAATCCCTGGGCTACAACAAACTTGTGTTATTAAGCGAATCGCCCGTGCGTTATGCCGTTGTAGCCGTCAATCCCAACAGCCAGTATGTCCACCGCCATTATCCAGACCACATTTCTCCAAGCGTGGATGCGTGGCCGGTGATCTATCGCTCCGAAGACATTTTGATTAAAGAAATCCCGGATGAGTAAATATGCTCTTTGGGCCGCCGCCAAACTTCAGCCTCATTCCAGCGGATATTTTTTCAGGCCCGCCAACTGGCCGGCGATTTTCAGCACAAACAGCGGGTTGTTGCGGAAATATCGCCGGGCCAGCCGGCTCGGCTCGCTGCACAGGCGATAAAGCCATTCCAGCCCCGTGCGCTGCATCCAGCGCGGCGCCTGCCGCACCCGGCCGCTGTGAAAATCAAACGCCGCCCCCACGCCGATCATCAGCGTCGCGTCCAGCTTCGGCAGAAATTCCGCCATGAATTTTTCCTGCTTCGGCGTGCTCAAACCGACCCAGAAAATGTCCGGCCGCGCCGCCGCGACCTGTTCCCGCAGTTTATTTTCCTCGTCCGCGTTGAGCGCGCGGAACGGTGGCGTAAAAGTCCCGACGACTTCCAGCTTCGGAAATTTCGCCTTCAATTTTTGCACCAGCAGCTCCGCCACGCCGTCCGCCCCGCCGTAGAAAAAATGTTTTGCGCCGCTTGGTTCGCTCCACGCGCAGACATCGAGCATCAAATCCGGCCCGTAAACGCGGCTCATCTTCGCATGGCCGGCCAGTTTTCCCGCCCAGACCATCGGCATCCCGTCCGGCGTGCAGAGAAACGCGCCGTTAAGAATTTTTTTGAAATTGTCATCGTCTTGCGCCTCCATCACGCCGTGGACGCCGGTGACGCAAATATAACCTTTGCGCTGTTCGCGCACGGCGGTGGCGATGGCATCCAGCGCCGTCCGCAGATTGAGGACGCTGATGCCGACGCCGAGGACATTGACACGTTCGCTGGCCATTGAAAATTCGGCGACAGCATAATCGCCGGAAAACAAAACGCCAGCCGAAGCGGAAGCCTAATCCTGCGCCAGCCGGCGAACCGTCTGCACCAGGGCTTCCGCCTCCGCCGGCGTGCCAATCGTGATGCGCAAATAATCGCTGACTTCCGGCGCGCTGAACCAGCGCACGAGGATTTTTTTGTCGCGCAATTTCTGCAACCATTCTTTCGCCGGAAGCAATGGCGGCTTCGCGAGCAGAAAATTTGCCTGGCTCGGCAGCACGCGGAAACCGAGCTTGGTCAGCTCGCGCGCCAGCCACTCGCGCGTCGCGATGATTTTTTTGAAGTTGGTGCGGTAGAATTTCAGGTCGTCCAGCGTCGCCTCGGCGGCGATCTGGCCGAGGCCGTTCACGTTGTAGCTGTCACGGATTTTATCGAGCGCCGCAACCAGCTCCGCGTGGCCGACGAAATAGCCGACGCGCTGGAAGCACAGCGAATACGCCTTGGAAAACGTCCGCGCCGCCAGGACGTGCGGAAATGTGAGCGCGAGTTTCAGCGCGTTTTCATTGGCGAAATCAACGTAAGCCTCGTCCAAAACGACGACGCCTTTTTGCGCGCGGCAGAGTTTTTTCAGTTCCGCCGTTTCGTAACCGCGTCCGCTCGGCGCGTTTGGCGTCGTCACAAAAGTAAGCGCGGCGTTGAAATTCCATTTTTTGCCACGCTTCAATTCCGAGATGCTCGGCATCGAAAAATCAAGGTTCAGCACGACCGCATTTTTTGCCGCGCCGTGAATATCCGCCAGCACCGGATACAGCGAATAGCTCGGTGTAAAATATTGCACGACCGACTTTGGACTTTGAACTTTGGATTTTGGATTTGGCTCCACAAACGCCCGCACCGCCAGCGCCAGCACTTCATCCGAGCCGTTGCCGATGATGATGTTTTCCGGTTTGCAGCGATGCAGCTTCGCGAGCTTGGCGCGAAGTTTTTCCGCCGTCGGATTCGGATACAGCCGCAGCCGGCCATCCACCGCCGCGCGAACCGCCGCCAGCACTTTCGGCGACGGCGGATACGGATTTTCATTCGTGTTGAGCTTGATCAGCCCCTGGATTTTTGGCTGCTCGCCGGGCACATAGGCGTGCAATTCGTGGACGAGCGGGCGGATCAGTGGATTCTTCTTTGCCATGCGCCGGCGATTATGCCAGCACCGGGGCGTGGCCGGAAATAATTTTCACCGGATTGGCGGATTATCGTTGACACAATTTTTCCGCCTGAAAAAATCAGCGCAAGTTTCAGGGACACTTTGACAACACCGTTCAACCATTCAAACCGCCGCCGTTTCTCCGGCGGAAACTCCAACGTCCGTTTTATTCCAACGTGAAAAATTACATCCTCGACACCAACGTCCTGCTCCACGACCCGAACTCGCTCGTCAACTTCAAGGAAAACACCGTCCTCGTGCCCATCGAGGTCATCGAGGAGATTGACCGGTTCAAACGCGAGTCCACCGAGCTGGGCCGCAACGCGCGCACCGTCTCGCGGATGCTCGACGGCTTTCGCGGCGAAGGCAGCCTGAGCGCGGGCGTGGAGCTGCCGAACGGCGGGAAGCTGAAGATTGCTTTTCACAAGGACGGCCTGGTGGAGGGCTTCGCCAAGGATTCGGTGGACAACCGCATCCTCGCGCTCGCGGCGCACATCCAAAAATCCCAGCCGAAAAACGCGACGATTCTCGTCTCGAAGGACATCAACCTGCGCATCAAGGCCGACGCCATTGGCGTGATGGCGGAAGATTACGAGACGGATCGCGTATTCATCACCGACCTTTACACCGGCATGGTGGACCTGACGGTGTCGGCGGAAAAAATCACCGCCTTCCGCGCCAAGGGCGAATTTGCCCTGGCCGGCGGCAAAAATTATTTTCCGAACGAATACTGCACGCTGACCGACGAGGCGAACCCAAAAAAAGCCGCGCTGGCCAAGGTGGACGCGACGGGCACAAAACTGGTTCCCATCCTCGACTGCCGCGAAGGCGTTTGGGGTATCAAGCCGCGCAACCGCGAGCAACATTTCGCGCTCGACGCGCTGCTCGACGACCGCATTAAGCTCGTTACGCTCATGGGCAAGGCCGGCACGGGAAAAACTTTGATCGCCATGGCCGCCGGCTTGAAGCGCGTGGTGAACGACCGCGAATTCCGCCGGCTGGTTGTCGCGCGCCCGACGATTTCAATGGGCAAGGAACTTGGATTCCTGCCCGGTTCGCTGGAGGAAAAATTGGCGCCATGGATGCAGCCGATTCATGACGCGCTGGAGATGTTGAGCGATTTGAACATGGGTCACGACCATCGCCGCGCCGCCGATTTGATGCGCAGCGGCAGCATCGTGGTGGAGGCGTTGAGCTACATTCGCGGGCGCAGCATCGCGAACCAGTTCATGATCATTGACGAGGCGCAAAACCTGACGCCGCTCGAGGCCAAGACCATCGTCACGCGCGTCGGCAGCGGCACGAAAATCATCTTCACCGGCGACCCATACCAGATTGACAACCCGTATGTGGACTCGTCGTCGAACGGGTTTAATTACATCGTCAGCCGGTTCCGCGACCAGGCCATTGCCGCGCACATCGAGCTGCAAAAGGGCGAACGCTCCGAGTTGGCCGAACTGGCGGCGAACATCCTGTGAAATTCATTAAAAACACCCTTGAAAGCCGGCGCGGACGGCACGGCTCAATGCCGTGCAGGCAAACAGCTTTCCTGTCAATCGCATGAATATGCTGTTCGCCTGGAGCGAGCCGCTTATTTTGTCGGTTGACATTTTCGGCAAATCGGCAGAACTTTAATTCGAATAAAATTTAACGGGATTATGATATCAAACGAACGCCCCTCACCTTACGGCCGCCGCCCTTACCAGTCTACCGGCTACGGCGCACCCAAATACAACACCCAGCCGCGCCCGCCGGTCAACGAAGACACGTTGAAAACCGTCGAGGTGCAGATTGAACGGAAGTTTTTCGTCCTGACTCTCAAGGAAAATCCGCGTGGCCGCTTTCTGCGCATCACGGAGGATGTCGGCGGACGGCGCGACACCATCATCATCCCCTCCACCGGGCTCGCCGAGTTCAAGAAGCTTGTGGACGAAATGGTCAAGGCATCCGAAGAAATCCCGGAGAAAACCCCGCCGCCGCCGGACCCGATGGCCTGAACTGAACTTTACAAAACTCCGGCGGAATTATTTTTTCGCCGGAGTTTTTTTCTTTTTTGGTGCGGCGGGCTTCCGCGTTTTCAGCGGCTTGGCGTCGCCCCAAAGGCCTTCGAGATCATAGCGCGCCCGCGTCTCGGTGTGCATGACATGGACAATCACGTCGAAATAATCCATCACCACCCACATCCCGCCGGTCGCGCCTTCCGCGCGCACCGGGCGCACGTCGTGCTCGTCGCGCAGCCGGCTGTTAATCTCCTCGACGATGGCGCGCAGATGCGGTTGGCTCGTGCCGGTGACGATGACGAAAAAATCCGTCACGGACGAAAGTTTCCGCACGTCGAGCACGGCGATGTTTTCCGCCTTTTTGTTGTCCGCGAAGTCGCGGCACAATTGCGCCAGTTTTTTGGAATCCATAGTTGCGGGGAGAATTAAACCACAAACGGGCGCGAATGGACACGGTTAAATTTCCCAACCGGCCGGGCCGCGCCGGAAAGGGGCGGTTCCGCGCTTGCGTGAAGTCGAAACAAACAATTATACTCGCGCTTCATTTTATTTTATGAACAAAGCTCCCCTTCGCGTGGCGATTACCGGCGCGGCCGGCCAAATCGGTTATTCACTCCTGTTCCGCATCGCTTCCGGCGCGGCGTTCGGGCCCGACCAGCCGGTCATTCTGCATCTCATCGAAGTGCCCGATGAAAAAGCCATGGCCGCCCTGCACGGCGTCTGCATGGAACTCGACGACTGCGCATTCCCGCTGCTCAAGGGAATCGTGCCGACCTCGAATCTCGACGAAGGTTTCAAAGGCGTGAACTGGGCGCTGCTCGTCGGCGCCGTGCCGCGCAAGGCCGGCATGGAGCGCAAAGATTTGCTCGGCATCAACGGGAAAATTTTCACCGGCCAGGGCAATGCCATCGCCAAGAACGCCGCCCCTGACGTGCGCGTGCTCGTCGTCGGCAATCCGTGCAACACCAACTCGCTCATCGCCGCCAACAACGCGCCCGGCGTGCCGAAAAACCGTTTCTTCGCCATGACCGCGCTCGACGAGAACCGCGCCAAGACGCAGCTTGCCCAGAAGGCCAGCGTGGACGTCACCGCCGTCACCAACCTCGCCATCTGGGGCAATCACAGTGCGACGATGTATCCGGATTTCTTCAATGCGAAGATTCAGGGCCGTCCGGTGCCGGAAGTCATCAGTCACCGCGAATGGCTGGAGAAGGATTTCATCACCACCGTGCAGCAGCGCGGCGCGGCCATCATCAAGGCGCGCGGCTTGAGCAGTGCCGCCAGCGCGGCCAATGCCGCCGTCAATACGGTTTACAAACTCACGCATCCGACGCCCGCCGGCGACTGGTTCAGCGTGGGTGTGCATTCCGACGGCAGCTACGGCATCGAAAAGGGTTTGATCTTCAGCTATCCGATCCGCAGTAACGGCAAGGATTTTGAAATCGTCCAGGGCGTGCCGCTCAACGACTTCAGCAAGGCCAAGATCGCCGCGACGGAAAACGAATTGAAGGAAGAGAAGTCGCTCGTCGCAGAATTGCTCCCGAAATAAACGGATTTAACACAAAGGCGCAGAGAGGCAAAGACGCCAAAGTCTTTCACTCTGCGCCTTTGCGCCTTCGCGTCTTTGCCTTAAATTCCTGAAAATGAAATCGCGCCCCAGAATTGGCGAAATTGGCGAGTTGGCCGTCCCCACGGACATGACGCACGTCGTGGAATTTCACGGCGACGGCATGCCCGCCGTCGTGTCCACGCCGAACATCATCCAATTTCTGGAACGCACCGCGCGCCATACGCTCACGCCACACCTCGAAGCCGACGAACGTTCCGTGGGCCTTGAGATTGACATTCGCCACCTCGCACCGACGCCCGTCGGGCAGACGATCCATTGCCGCGCGCAGGTGATTGCCGTCGAAGACCGCAAGGTCACGTTCCAAATCGAAGCCCGCGATGCGCACGAAGTCATCGTGCGCGGTGTGCACAAACGCGCCGTCATCCGCACGGAAAGTTTCACAAAGCGCGTGAAGGCCAAGGGCGGCTGATTTTAGCCACAGATTTTCACAGATGAACACAGATTTTTGTATCTGTGCCAATCTGTGTTCATCTGTGGCTTTTTTTTGCCTTTTCGATTAGCTTCGCGGGCGTATGGCTTTTGATTCCTTTCGCGATTTCGTCAACGCCCTCGACAAGGCGGGCGAACTCAAACGCATTTCCCAGCCCGTCGCCACCGAACTCGAGATCACCGAGATTGCCGATCGCGAAATGAAATTGCCTGGTGGCGGCAAGGCGCTGCTGTTTGAAAAGCCCACCGTCAACGGCGTCGTCTCGCCGTTTCCCGTGGCCATCAACACGCTCGGCTCGCACAAGCGCATGGCCATGAGCATGGGCGCAGACTCCGTGGACGACGTGGCGAACGAACTCGGCGCGCTAATGAAGGCCAAGCCACCGACGAGTTTCAAGGAAGCCATCAAGCTGCTCTCGCTCGCGCTAGATTTGCGTCATGCCAAGCCGAAGACGGTGAAGAGCGGCTCGTGCAAAGACGTCATTCACTTGGTTGAAAGTTCCAAGTTGAAAGTTGAAAGTTGGCCGAAAGCGCCCGATGTCAATCAACCTGCAACTTTCAACCTGCAACCGCCAACCTTGCTGAACCTGCCAATCCTGCGTTGCTGGCCGCTCGATGGCGGACGTTTCATCACGCTGCCCTGCGTCGTCACGCGCGACCCGGATACGGGCGAGCGTAATCTCGGCATGTATCGCATCCAGATTTACGACGACAAGACCACCGGCATGCACTGGCAATTGCAGAAGGTTGGCGCGCGCCATGGCCGTCGTTATTACGAAAAAGGCGAGCGCATGCCTGTCAGCATTTTCATCGGCGGCGACCCGATGTTTCCCTTTGCCGCAACCGCGCCGTTGCCGGACGGACTGGACGAATTTTTGTTGGCGGGTTATCTCCGCAAAAAATCCGTCGAGCTGGTGAAGTGCGAGACCAACGATCTGGAAGTTCCCGCCAACGCCGACTTCGTCATCGAAGGTTACATTGATCCGACCGAACCGTTGCGCGACGAAGGGCCGTTCGGCGATCACACCGGCTATTACACGTTGCCCGAGCCGTATCCGGTGTTTCACGTCACGGCCATCACGCATCGCCAGGATGCGGTTTATCCGGCGACGATTGTCGGCATTCCGCCGATGGAGGATTTTTACATCGGCGGCGCAAGCGTGAAATTGTTCCTGCCCATCTTCAAGATGAATTTCCCGGAGATCGTGGACATCGCGCTGCCGGCAGAAGGCGTGTTTCACAACCTCGTGTTCGTGAGCATCAAGAAGACCTACCCGATGCAGGCCTACAAAATCATGCACGGCCTCTGGGGCATGGGCCAGATGATGTTCACGAAATTTATCGTCGTGGTGGATGCCGACGTGAACGTGCACAACACCAGCGAAGTGCTGTTTCACCTGACGGCCAACACCGATCCGCAGCGCGACAGCATCTTCACCAAAGGCCCGTCCGACGTGCTCGACCACGCCACGAGCGAAATCGCCAGCGGCAGCAAAATGGGTTTTGACGCGACGAAGAAAATTCCCGGCGAAGGTTTCAAACGCGCCTGGCCGCCGCTGATTAAGATGGATCAAAGCGTGAAGGCGAAGGTGGAAAAGCTTTTCGGTAGATAGAACTTCCAAAAATTACTTGCATCTTTTTTTGTCGAGTTTATATTTAACCATATGGTTAAGTGTTTGCCGAGATTGTTGAACCGCACGTTTGCCGCGCTGGCCGATCCGACGCGCCGGCGCATCTTGGAGCATCTCGCTCACGGCGACCGCTGTGTCACCGACCTAGCGCGGCCGCATTCCATGTCGCTGCCGGCGGTCTCGAAACATTTGCGCATTTTGGAAAACGCCGGGCTGGTCAGCCGCCGCCGCCACGGGCGCGTGCATTCGCTGAAGCTGGAGGCCAAGCCGATGCAACAGGCACAGGCGTGGATCGAGGAATACCGGAAATTCTGGGAGGAAAGCTTTGACCGTTTGGACGAGTATTTGAAACAACTACAAACCAAGGAAAAAAATGAACACAACAGCAACCAACAAAGAAAATAACATCAAGCTGCAACTCACCCGCGTTTTCGACGCGCCGCGCGAACTGGTCTTCCAGGCGTGGACGGACGCGAAACAATTCCACCAGTGGTTCGGCGCGGCGGCGTGCGACGGTGGGGCGGTGCGATCAGTCAAGATAGATGCACGCGTAGGCGGCAAATATCGCCTGCAAGTGCAAAAGGCCGACGGCGAATATTTCACGACCGTCGGCGTTTATCGCGAAGTGAAGGTGCCGGAACGTCTGGTTTTCACCTGGGCGTTTGAAAAGGACGGTAGCGGTGATGAATTCGGCGAAATTGAGCCGCCGGAAATGCTGGTGACAATTGAACTTCGCGCGCACGGAAAACAAACCGAATTGACTTTGACGCACGAGAAATTTGCGTCCGTCGAAAGCCGCGACCGGCACCAGGATGGCTGGACGCGTTGCCTCAACGAACTCGGAAAATTCGCAGAAAAATAAAAATATGAGAGCGCCAACCGGAAACGAAAATCTGCTCGGCAAGGAATTTGTCATCACTCGCGAATACGCCGCGCCGCGCGAACTGGTCTGGCAGGCGTGCACCGACGCCAAGCATCTCGCTCAATGGTGGGGGCCGCGCGGATTCACCGCGCCGGTCTGCGAATGGGACGCGCAGCCGGGCAACAAGATTTTCGTCGTCATGCGCGCGCCCAATGGAACGGATTTTCCGATGGGTGGGAAGTTTCTCGAAGTGGTGGCACCGGAAAAACTGGTGACGACCACCGGGGCGTTGGATGAAAACGGCAATTTGATCTTTGAATTTCATCACACGCTGACTTTGGCCGAGCAGCCGGATGGCAAAACCAAACTCACGATGCGTTCGCGGCTCATCAACGTGTTCTCGCCGGAAGCATTCAAATATGTCGGCGGCTTCGAGGCTGGCATGGCGCAAAGTTTGGAGCGGCTTGGAGAACTTGTTTCCAATACGACCGGCCGCGAGATTGTGATCACGCACGAGTTCGCCGCGCCGCGCGAACTGGTCTGGGAAGCGATGACGAATCCCAAGCACGTCGTGAACTGGTGGGGGCCGCGCGGTTTTTCGATGACGATTGAGAAAATGGATTTCCGTGTCGGCGGTGAATGGAAACACCTCATGCGCGGGCCGGACGGCGCGAATTATCCGAACCACAGCGTCTTCAAGGAAATCGTGAAGCCGGAGCGCATCGCATTTTCGCACGGCGGCCAGCGCGAGGGCGGGCCGGGCGTGAATTTTGTGTCCACTTGGTCTTTCGAGCAACTGGCGGCGGACAAAACGCGCGTGACCATCCGCATGGTTTTCCCGTCGGCGGCGGAACGCGATTTCGTGGTCAAGGAATTCGGCGCCATCGAAGGCGGCCAGCAGACTTTGGAACGCCTTGGGGAATATTTGCCGAAAATGGCGTAAGCCCGAGCCGCGCGCGAGTTCTGGCGATGGCAGCGGGTGCGGCTTGAATTTTTTCCAGCCGGGTATATTTTGCGGCACGTAAAAAAATTATGTCGCAATCTGGTCATCACAGTCAGCCGCCGGCCAAACTCGAGTTAGGCAAGCGCTCGGGGACGTTCAGCAAGGTTTTCCGCTGGCAGACGGAAAAGCCCGGACCGCAGCCGGTGGCGGTCGCCTTGGCCGGCACGTTCAATGAATGGAAGCCGGTGCCGCTGAAATTCGATCGGCCGCAGGGCATCTGGCAACTCACGCTCCATGACATTCCGGGCAACACCACGCACCACTACATGCTGCTGGTGAATGGCAAACCGGCGAACGACAAAAACGCCGACGGCTTGGCCGTGCCGCACACGGAGCCGGAAAAACAATTTGCCTTCACCACGCCGCGCGGACCGCGGGTGTTCGTGTTCTTCAGCCAGACGAAATAGGTTTCGGGGCGGACCGGACGGCGGCAGGGATTCCCGTCCAAATATTTTCACCGCCGGCTTTTGTGGTGGGTGACGGCTTTGTTGAAGGTGCGGTGCGCCAAGCGGTCGCTCTTACTGCGAGTTTGCCAGTTGGCTTGCTTCTCGACTTCGCGGAGATGGCTGATTTCGCGCTGAAGTTTGACGAAGCTGTCATGCCGTTCGCGCGGGAGCGTGCCGGTGGCGACGGCGGCGAGCACGGCGCAGTCTTTTTCCTGCGTGTGCGTGCAATCGCGGAACCGGCAGCCGGCGGCGAGCGCCTCGATTTCGGGAAAGGTTTCCTTCGCGCCTTCGCTCGCGCCCCACAGGTGGAATTCCCTCATGCCGGGCGTGTCAATGACCACGCCGCCCTGCGGCAGAAAAATCATCTCGCGCCACGAAGTCGTGTGCCGGCCTTTGGAATCCTGCGTGCGGACTTCAATCGTCGGCATCAAATCTTCGCCGTAAAGCTGGTTGATGAGGCTCGATTTGCCGACGCCGGAGGTGCCGATGAAGGCGACGGTGTCGCTGGGCTTGATGAGCGTGGCCAATTTTTTCATGCCGCGCCCGGTGAGCGCGCAGACGGCGATCACCAAGGTATCGCCCGCCGCTTGCGTGGCCTCGGCGAGCTTGGCTTCAAGGTCGTCGCACAAATCAATTTTATTGAGAATGATCACGGGACGCGCGCCGCTGTCGCGCCCCATGACGAGCATGCGCTCCAGCCGCGCGGCGTTGAACGTCGGATCGGCGGCGGTGACAAGGAAAACGGTCTCGATGTTCGTCGCAAGGATTTGCGCGGCGGTATTGCGACCACTGGTCTTGCGGGTGATTTGGGTGGAGCGCGGCAGCACGGCTTGAATCGCGGCCTTCTCCTCGTTCGGCACGAGCTTGATGGCAACCCAATCACCAACCTTGGGCAGCACCGAATGATCACGGCGCGATTCGTGAATAAATTTTCCGGTGACTTGCGCGGTAAGTTCGGCGTCCACGGTCCAGACGCGATAAAAATGTTTGTCCTCCACCGCGACGCGCGCAGGAACAAAACCCTTCGCGAGATGCGGCGCGAACTGTTCGTCGCGCTCCGCGTTCCAACCCAGCTTGGTCAGGGTCATAGAAAAAACATTGGCATTTGCAAAGCGTAGCAATGACCCGGCAAACCATCAACGCGCGAATCCATCATCGCCCGCTTGAGATTTGCCAAATACGAGCTATGGTCTTTGCGCTTGGACGAATCCCCGTTCCAGCCAACGAAAGAAAATTTATGAAACGCAAAGCATCGGCAGTCTGGCAGGGCGACTTGAAATCCGGCAAAGGCAAAATCTCCACCGAGAGCGGCACGCTCAAGGAAACGCAATACTCGTTCAGCACGCGTTTCGAAAATGGCGTCGGCACGAATCCCGAAGAATTGATCGCGGCGGCGCACGCGGGTTGTTTCTCGATGGCGTTTTCGGCGGAACTCGGCAAGGCCGGTTTCACGCCGACAGCCATCCACACGACGGCGACCATCACGATGGAAAAAACCGATGCGGGCTTTACCGTCACGGAATCGCACCTGGACATGACGGCGAAAATTCCCGGCATTGACGCGGAAAAATTCACCGTCATCGCGAATGGCGCGAAGGCCGGCTGCCCGATTTCGCGGCTGCTCAACGCCAGGATTTCGCTTGCCGCAAAATTGGAGGCGTAAGTTTCTTTGAACGAAGCCATTTCATCGCCTGATTTCAAAAAGCAGCTCACGCAGTTGCGCGCGGCGCTGTTGGCGTTGCACAAGGCGCTGGTGGATTCCGAGCGCGTCAGCTACGAGCAGAACATCGGCACGATTCCGTCGGCGAACCATTTCCTGCAACTGCTCACAAACGATCCGTGGTTCGCGTGGCTGCATCCCATTTCGCTGCTCATCGTGGCGATGGACGAGGCGCTCGATGTGAAGGCAAAAATTCCGCTGACGGCGGAAACGGCGCAGGCGCTGGTGATGCGCACCAGTGAAATGCTCGTGGCCTCCGAGACGGGCGAAGGTTTTGCGCGGCATTATTTCGACGCACTGCAGCGCGACCCGGACGTGGTGATGGCGCACGCAGCGGCGGCGAAATGGTTCCGTTTGCGCCGTTAATTTTTTACAAACTCGCCGTTGATTTTTCCCCGCAGATTCGCAAAATCTTCGTCCGGTTTTTTGCCGGGAAAAATTATTCCACACAACTATGAACGAATTGCAGACGGAAATAGCGGAACTGAAGGAATTTATCATCGACCTGAAGGCTGACCGCGCGGCGACGAAGGAAAAAGAAAGGCGCGAGGCGTGGACGAAATACGTCTCGCTCTCCGTCGTCATGATTGCCGTCATCGCGGCCATCGCGGCGCAGTGGGGCGGCAAATACAGCAGCCGCGTCCTCACCCAGCTCAACGACGCGACCTTCAACCAGACGCTGGCGTCTGACCAGTGGGCGTATTACGAGGCCAAGTCGGTGAAGCTGAAATCCTGCGAAATCGCCCGCGACGAACTGGCGCATTCCGCAAACGCCGCCGACGCCGGGATGGTCGCGCTCATAAAAACCTACGAGACGCAGATCGCCAAATACCAGGGCGAGCAGAAAGACATCGAGACCAAGGCGCATGATTTGGAAGCCAAGCGCGATGCCGCGCGCAGCACCGCGACGATTGCGAGCGGCAAAGGCGGCAAGATGGGGCTGGCGATTTCGTTTTTCTCCGTGGCCGTGGCGCTGGCGTCCATCTGCCTGGTGACGAAGAAAAAACCGTTGTGGTTCGCGGCGATGGTTCTGGCGGGCATCGCCATTGCCGAAATGGTCTTGGCGTGGACGGCGTAAGGCCGGTCAGCCCTTCACGCCTTTTTCCTTCTCGCGCAGGCAATGGGTGAGATACGGCAGCAGTTGTTTTTTGCGCGACACGACATCGCGCAGTTCGTAGATGCCTGGTTCGAGGCGCGGGTGGTCAATGCGCTTGATGAACTTCTCGTCGCCGACGACAAGCAGCAATGAGCTTTGCGTGGCGACATCCGTGACGAGCAGCGTGGAAAAAAGATACGCGCGTTTGGCGCGGTAATCTTCCAGCGCGGCGAGCAGCTCGTCTTTGCGTTTCCAAAATTGTTCGAAGCCGATTTCTTCAATCTGCGCGACGCTGAACTTGACGCCCTGTTCGGCGTATTCCTTGCAGTCGGTGGCGACGGCTTGCGGCGCGGGCTTGAGCGTGAGCAACGAGCCGCTGGCAAACAGTTTTTCCGTGAACTCGCGCGCGTTGACCTGCGCGATGACTTCGAGCTTCTTCAAAATTTCCGCATCGCGTGTGGTCGTCGTCGGCGACGTCAGGTTCAGCGTGTCGGAAACGACGCCGGCCAACAGCAGTCCGGCGATGGCGCGCGGCAATTCGACATCATGCCGGAAAAAACAGTCGGCAACGATGGTGCTGGTGGAACCGACCGGTTCGTTGCGGAACAAAATCGGCTGCTGCGTCGCCATCGAACCTAGGCGATGATGATCAATGATTTCAATGATTTCCACCTCGTCCGCGCCCTGCACCGCCTGCGACAGTTCGTTGTGATCCACGAGAATCAGTTTGCGCGAAACGGTTTTTAGAAAATCAGTTTTGGACAGGATTCCGACGGTCTGGCCTTCGCTGTCAAGCACGGGAAAGGCGAGGTAGCCGGAGGCCGTCGCCTCCTCGCGCACGGCGGCGAGCGGCGCGTTCTCGCGGAAGCAGAGAAATTCCTCATTCAGCACATGGCGCACGGCGACAGCGGCGCGGCAGAGCGACGCGGTGGTGGCGGTGTCGTGCGGCGAGGTGATGACGCTGACGTTTTTCTTGCGCGCGGCCTCGGCCGTTTTGGCATCCACCTCGATGCCGCCGGTGACGATGAGCACGCGGACGCCCTCGCGGATGGCGATGTTCTGGATGTCCCGGCGGTCGCCGACGATGACGCAGCTTTTCTCCGGCGGAAATTTGTCGAGCCGCGCGGCGAACGATTCCAGGCCCATCGCGCCGATCATCAAAATCAACTCGTCCTCGCGCTCCGCGTCAACGCCGACGACCAGTTTGCCGTCGAGTGTGCGCGCGAGGCTGGACAGCGACGACAGCACTTCGCGGGAATTTTGCTGGCCGGGATGGCGGCTGACGGCCGGAAACAAAAACTTGCTCAGCTTGAAAAGCGACAGCAGGCCGCGGCATTTTTGCTCGGCGTCCATCACGGGCAGGATGCGGAGATTTTTTTCATCCATCAGCCGCAACGCCTCCGCCGCCGTCGAGTCGGGTCGCACGCTCAGGATTTTCCGCTGCATCACGTCGGAAATCTTCGGCGAAACGTCGGCGACGAATTTTGGCGCGGGCACGCCAAATGAGTTCAGGACGAAATCAATGCGGTCGTTCGTGTCGCCGCAGCGCGCCGCGACGGCCTCCGTCATGCCGGTGCGCCGCTTGAATTCCGCGTAGCCGATGGCGGAGCAGATGGCGTCCGTGTCGGGGTTTCGATGGCCGATGACCAGAATTTCACTCATGCAAATCAACGGTCAGGCTAATGCCCCGCGCCGTCCACGGCAAGCCTACGGCACGACCACGCGCAGTTTTTGCGGCGCGATGGAAAACGTTGCGGGCAGGCCGCCGATCCATTCGCCGTCCAGCTCGAACGCGGCGGGAATATCGCTCATCACGTCGAATTTTTCCGCACGCAGGCGGCGGACGCGGTGCTCGGATAATTTTTGACGCATAAGAAAACCGGGCGCGAGGCGCAGCAGCGTCGGCACATTGACGCGGGGAAAAACGCAGGCGTCCAGCAGGCCGTTGCCCAGATGCGCCTCGGGAAAAATGTGGAACGAGCCGCCGTAAAATTTGCCGTTGCCGAAGAGCGCCAGTTCGCCCGCAATTTTTTGGCCATCCGCGCTGACGGTGATTTGCGGCTGCCGTTCCGCGAGCGCCTGGAAACCGGCGACGACGTAGGCCACCGGCCCGGCGCTTTTTTTCAGTTTCCAACTGACCAGCTCGATCGCCCGCGCGTCGAGGCCGGCGCCGCCAAGCTGCATGAAATAACGCGATTGTGGTTTTCCGTCGTCGAGAAATTCCGCGCGGCCAAGATCAATTTTCGTTTCGCGCCCGCGCTTCAAAACCTGCCACGCGTGTTCCAGTTTCAGCGGAATTTTCAGCTCGCGCGCAAAAACATTGACCGTGCCGAGCGGCAGCACACCGAGCCGCGTTTTCGCAAAGCCGCCCGGCTCGTCGCCGATGCCGTTGAGCACCTCGTTCACCGTGCCGTCGCCGCCCGCCGCCGCGATGACATCGTAGCCCGTGGCGACCGCCGCGTGCGCGAACCGCCGCGCGTCGCCGGGCGCGGTGGTGGCCTTGAGCGCGCACTGCTGCGACAGCTCGTTCAGAAATTTGCGGAAGCGCCGCGCCTTGTTGCCGCGCGCGGCGGGATTGAAGATGACACAGATGCGCACGCGCAAATGATTTTCCATTTGCGCCGATAGTCGAGCCGAAACGCGCCGGCGGCTTGCGCTTCGATGGCATTTTTCGGACACTGGCGGCATGAACGAAGTCTCCGAATGGAAAATTCCCAAGTGGCCGTTTCTCGCCGCCAACGCCGTTTTGGTCGTCGCCGCCGCCGGCATCGTTTACAAGGCCGCGCACCCGATCTCGCACCTTGAAATTTACGTTGCCGTCGGCTGTGCCGCGCTGGGCGCGCTGCTCGGCTGTTTGCCGTTTATCCTGGAATATCGCGCGACGTGCAAGCTGATTGACGTCAACGCCGTTACCACGGTGGTCGAGCAGCTGCATGATTTGAAAACCTATTCCGCGCAGGTCGCTGTGGCCACGGAGCAATGGGCGCGCGTGCAGGAAACCACCAAGGACGGCGGCGAAAAAACCGCCGCCGCCGCGCGCGAAATCGCCGAGCGCATGGCCGCCGAAGTCCGGCAGTTCACCGAGTTCCAGCAGAAGATGAACGACACCGAGCGCGCCGCGCTCCGGCTGGAGACGGAAAAATTGCGGCGCAGCGAGGAGGAATGGCTGCAGATTCTGGTGCGCATTATGGATCACATTCATGCACTTCACACCGCCGCTGCGCGTTCCGGCCAGCCGGAACTGGCGACGCAAATCGGCAGTTTCCAGAACGCCTGCCGCGGGGTCGTGCGGCGCGTCGGCCTCGTCATGTTTGGCGCGGAGGCGGGCGAAAAATTCGACGCGCAGAAACACCGCGCGCACGGCGTGGAAAATCCGCCTGCCGATGCCGCCGTCGCCGAGACGCTGGCTCCGGGAATCACCTTTCAAAGCCGGCTGATCCGACCCGCGCTGGTGCGCCTGCGCGCGCCGGGCGAGCCGGTGGCGCCGGAAATCAAAAAGCCGCTTTCGCTCGAGGCGGAATAAATTTTCCGCCGCGAACCAGGCGAAACCGGTTCAAATAATTTCCCATGAATGATTCTCTCCGGCTCAAAGACCAGCCGGCGGGCGAGCGCCCGCGCGAACGGCTCGTGGCGCGCGGGCCGGACGCGCTGACGCACGCGGAGCTGGTCGCAATTTTGCTGCGCACCGGTTTGCAGGGTGCAAATGTGGTGCAGGTGGCGCAAAACATTTTGCAGAAATTTGGCTCGCTGAACGCGCTGGCGCTGGCAACGGTGGACGAGCTGAAGCTGGTTCCCGGCGTCGGCCCGGACAAGGCGGCGACGCTGGTGGCGGCGTTCGCGCTGGCGCGGCGCATGGAGCAGGAGCGGCGCGAGGAATCGCCGGTGCTGGACAATCCGGCGACGGTCGTGAGTTTCATGCGCGAGACGAACCGGCTCTTGAGCGTGGAGTCGTTTCAGGCGCTGCTGCTGAACACGCGTAAGCGGCTGATCCGTGTCGAGGAAATTTCGGAGGGCACGCTGGACACGATCCTGGTGCATCCGCGCGAGGTGTTCCGTGCGGCGATTGTGGCAAACGCGGCGGGCATCGTCCTCGTCCACAATCATCCGAGCGGCGACCCGACGCCGAGCGAGGCGGACATCAAGGTGACGCGGGATCTGATCCGCGCGGGACAGCTTTTGAAGATCGAGGTGGTGGACCATGTCATCATCGGCCAAGCGACGGCGGAGCGGGCGAAGGACTGGGCGTCGCTGCGGGAGCTGGGCTATTTCTTTTAGCTCCGAATAATGCCGAGTTCACGGGGTGATTCTTCAGAACGCTGAAGAACCACCCTTTTTTTATTTCTTCGACTCGGCATTATCAGAGGCTTTGCAGGAATGCCATCAGTTGATC
>Ga0316222_1002451_pt1 | contig 19805 bp, 19 predicted proteins | sample TBH18011metaG_FD_206008 | JGI IMG/M metagenome (GOLD analysis project Ga0316222, IMG submission 206008) | Freshwater microbial communities from Trout Bog Lake, Wisconsin, USA - TBH18011 | ecosystem: Environmental > Aquatic > Freshwater > Lake > Hypolimnion/Profundal zone | place: USA: Wisconsin...
ACCGGAGGATAATATTTCGATGGTGTGCACTGATGGACGGGAAGTGGCCTGGATCAACCGGCTGCGTGATTTGTCCCAGCCGGTGCGTGATCTCATTCTGAACGATTTGTCCGGCCGTGAATTTGTTCCGGTCATCTCGGACATTGTCGCGGTGTCCAGCTTTTCCACGCCATGCACCTGGACAGTCAAAACGGACCGCGGTGAAACCAGTTTTGTGCTGCGGGTGGAAGAAGATATACGGCGCATCGGTGAAGATCTGCTGGTGACCGACAATCACGGTATCAATTACCTGATCAGAAAACCGGCCACTCTGGCCAAGGCAGCACGCAAAATTCTGGACCGTTTTCTGTAATGAAGCTGTCGTTATTGCTGCCCGAACAGTTGACGGCCCGCCTTAAAGGGGTACGCCTGTTCGGCTGGCGCCTGACCGAAATCCGCAGCCTGATTCTGTTTGCGCTGCGGCGCCTGGCCGATGGCCAGCTCGCGCAGGTGGCCGGCTCCCTGACGTTCACGACCGTGCTGGCGCTGGTGCCGATGCTCACAATCGCCCTGGCCATTTTTACCGCGTTCCCGCTGTTTAATACCTTCCGCACTTCGCTCGAAGCGTATTTTATTCAAAGCCTCATGCCCAAGGCGATCTCGACCAATATTCTCGGTTATCTGAATCAGTTCGCCACCAAGGCGACCCGGCTGTCGGCTTTTGGCGCGGTGGCATTGATGGTGACGTCGATTGCCATGCTGGCGACCATCGACAAGGTCTTCAATGAAATCTGGCGTGTCAAACACAGTCGCCCGCTGCTCAAGCGCATGATGGTGTACTGGGCCCTGATTACACTGGCGCCGCTGCTGCTGGGTGTTTCGCTCACCGTCACCTCCTATCTGTTCGATGCGACGTCGGATCTGGTCGGCGTTATTCCCGGCAGTAAAACCCTGTACACGCTGACCTCCATTATGCTCAGTACCTGTGCGTTTGCGCTGCTGTACATTGTTGTGCCGAACCGTCCGATCAACTGGCGCGATGCAGCCTGGGGCGGTCTGGTAGCAGGGGTGTTGTTCGAAATTGCCAAGCGCATTTTTGCTTCGTTCGTGATTCACATTCCGACCTATACCATCGTGTATGGTGCGGTGGCACTGTTTCCGATCTTTCTGATCTGGATCTATACCTGCTGGGTCATCACCCTGTTTGGCGCGGTGATTACGGCATCGCTTCCGGTAGTCAAATACGAACGCTGGTGGCATGTGCCCAGACCGGGCAGTCGCTTTGTGGATGCGATGGCCTTGCTGGAAACGTTATTCAATGCGCGTACCCGATCTGTAAAGGCCGGCATGTCGAGCTGGGAAATTCGTGAAAAGACCCGATTGGGCTTTGATGAAATTGAACGACTGCTCACGCAGATGTGCAAAGTCGGCTGGGTAGGCCGGTTGCATGCGGATGCAGGCGTCGCGAAAAAGTTGGTACCGTTAGCCGGATCCGAGTGGTGGGTGTTGCTGGCCAACCCTGCCGCGATTCCGGTTTCACAGGTTTATCGCCTGTTTGTGTTTGAAGCGCAGGCTGATGCGCGTCTGATTAAAACAGTGGAACGTGCCATTGAACAGGGGTTGCAGCAAAGTCTGGAAGATTTTTTTACGGCGCATAAATAATTTGAATCTGGAGCAGGAACCAATATGAAGAAAACATCCGTATGTCTGATGCTGGCGATCGCGCCGTCACTGCTGCTGGCGCAGAATGTGACCACGGTAAAAATCGGTTTCAGCTCGCCGCTGACCGGACCGAATGCCTCGGCCGGGATTGACAATCAGGGCGGATTGCAGATGGCGCTGGATCTTCTGAATACGCAGGCGATGGAAATCGGCGGCAAAAAAATCCGCTTTGAAGCCTTGATGGAAGACGATCAGGGAGATCCGCGTGTCGGTGTGACCGTGGCGCAAAAACTGGTTGATCAGGGTGTCAAAGCTGTTATCGGCCCTTACAATTCGGGCGTGACCATTCCGGCTTCGCGTATCTATAACGGTGCCGGTATCGTCATGGCCACGGTGGCGTCCAATCCCAAAGTGACGCTGCAGGGCTTTCCCTATGTATTCCGGGTGGCGGCCAGCGACAGCCAGCAGGGCAGCAAGATGGCACTGTATGCGGCCAAAGAATTGAAAATAAAAAGCGTTTCCATCATCGATGATCGCACTGCCTATGGACAGGGTCTGGCGCTCGAGTTTGCCCGAGTCGCGAAAGAAAACGGAATAAAAATTCTGGGCAACGATTACACCAGTGAAAAGGCGTCTGACTTCAATGCCATTCTGACGTCGGTGAAAAGTAAAAAACCGGATGCGATTTTTTATGGTGGTTACTCGGCACAGGGCGGCCCGATGCTGCGCCAGATGAAGCAGCTTGGGTTGAACAGTCTGCTGCTGGGTGGCGACGGGATCTGCGCACCGGAAATGGGACGCCTGGCCGGTGATGCGATGTCAGCCCAGGTGTATTGCACGCAGGGCGGTGCACTGCTGGATAAAATGGTGGCGGGCAAAAAATTCGCTGCAGATTACCAGCAGCGCTTCAAACGTCCGGCGGAAACCTACGCTGCATCGTTTTATGATGGAATGATGCTCATTGCCCAGGCCATGAAAATCGCCAACTCGGTCGAGCCGCAGAAGTACCTGCCGGGATTGGAGAAAATCAAGTACAAAGGCGTCACCGGCCTTTACGAATTTGATGCGAACCACGATTTGCTGCTCTCGCCGGTGACGGTGTTTCAGTTTAAAAATGGTATTCCGAATGCGCTGGCCAGTTATTAGGATTTCGGCTGGGATGCAATCGTAGGCTGGGATGCGTCGTAGGCTGGGATGCGTCGTAGGCTGGGATGCAATCCCAGCATCAACGGTTGAAATGCTGGGATTGCATCCCAGCCTACGACGCATCCCAGCCGACTGACGGTTATTTGATTTCTGCGCGCAGCCGGGCAATCTGTGCGCGCACCTGATTCGGTGCCGTGCCGCCCAGATGGTCACGCGCTGCGACCGATCCTTCCAGCGTCAGTACTGAAAAAATATCGTCCTCTATCAGAGTCGAAAAGGCGCGCAGCTCGTCGAGTGTCAGATCACTCAGATCACATTCTTTATTGACGCAGGTCTTGACGGCATGCGCCACTGCTTCATGGGCGTCGCGGAATGGCAGGCCTTTTTTGACCAGATAATCAGCCAGGTCGGTCGCCGTGGCGTAACCCTGCAGGGCAGCAGCGCGCATGGCTTGGGGTTTGACGCTGATCCCGCCGGCCATGTCGGCAAAGATGCGCAGGGTATCGACGAGCGTATCAACCGTATCGAACAAGGGTTCCTTGTCTTCCTGATTGTCTTTGTTGTAGGCCAGCGGCTGGCCTTTCATGAGGGTCAGCAGGGCGATTAAATGCCCGTTGACTCTACCGGTTTTGCCGCGCGCCAGTTCAGGTACATCGGGATTTTTCTTTTGCGGCATGATCGATGAGCCGGTGCAGAAGCGGTCGGCGATGTCGATGAAGCCGATGCGCGGGCTCATCCAGATCACCAGTTCTTCCGACATGCGCGAAATATGGGTCATGGTCAGGGCACCGGCGGCGCAGAATTCAATGGCGAAGTCGCGGTCCGATACGGCGTCCAGCGAATTGTTGCAAATGCCGTCAAACGCCAGCGTTGTGGCGACCCGTTCCCGGTCGATCGGGAAAGTGGTGCCGGCCAGTGCTGCAGCACCGAGCGGCAGGCGGTTGACACGTTTGCGGCAGTCGGCCATGCGTTCAAAGTCACGACCGAACATTTCCACGTAAGCCAGCATGTGATGGCCGAAGGTGATCGGCTGGGCAACCTGCATATGGGTGAAGCCGGGCATGATGGTGTCGGCATGTTTTTCTGCCAAGGTCAGCAGCGCCAGGCGCAATTGCTGCAGCAGTACGCTGATATCATCGATGGCACCGCGCAGATAGAGACGGATATCGGTGGCGACCTGATCGTTGCGCGAGCGGCCGGTATGCAGTCGCTTGCCGGCATCACCGACGATTTCAGTCAGGCGTTTTTCTATATTCAGGTGGACATCTTCGAGGTCGAGTTGCCAATTAAAGTCATTTCCGGCGATCTCGGTTGAAATTTGTGCCATACCCCGCACAATTTCGGCATAATCAGCCTTGCTGATAATTTCTTTGAAGCACAGCATTTCTGCGTGCGCCAGGGAGCCCTGTATGTCCACCTGGGCCAGTCGTTTATCAAAGAATACCGAAGCGGTATAGCGTTTTACCAGATCGGATACAGGCTCAGAAAAACGCGCCGACCATGCCTGGTCTTTTTTGGAAAATTGGGAAGTCATATCAAATTAGCTTAGGGTTTGTGAAAATCTGAATGATTATAAAGCACTTGAGGCTCGTTACACTGGCTGATACACCATCTGCTGTCTCTTCTGTCATTCCCGACTGTTGCAATATCGGGGTGATTTACCGTGTTCTGCTGGCGACCAATTCGGCGGTTTTTTGTGGGATCTGGATGCAAAGCGCGGATACGACTGCGGCAATGCTGTCGTTTATTGGTATAGCCATGGTGCTCGAGACCGTGTGCATTCTGTCACTGATGACGTTGTGTGGCATGCGTAAAGTGGCGCTGGTCCAGCAGTTTCCTGTGTGGCTGCAGCGCTCGTTATGCGGTTGTGTTCCGGCGCTCATCGCTGCTGGACTGGCGTTGCTGGTCGCGCATCTGTCCTGGCTGTTCGACGGCTTTTTACAGGTCTCGGCGCTCAGAGTCGGTGTGCTCGCGGCGTTTTTGGGCATGTTGTTTCAGCAGCATTTTGAATTGCGTGCCCGGGCTTTTTCTCCTGCGTTGGGTGAAGCCAAGCTCCAGGCACTGCAGGCCCGTATCCGACCGCATTTTTTATTCAACAGTATCAATGCCGTGCTGTCCCTGATCCGCACCGAACCGCAACGTGCTGAAAGTGCTCTGGAAGATCTGGCCGACCTGTTCCGGGTTCTGATGCGTGATACGCGCGACGTGTCGACCCTGTAGGATGAATTGCAGTTGTGTCATCAGTATCTGTCCATAGAAAAGATTCGTCTGGGCGAGCGGCTGAAAGTGGAGTGGGAAATCAGCAATCTGTCCGAGACCGATATTGCGCAGGCCCAGATTGCCAGTCTGCTGCTGCAGCCGCTGATTGAAAATGCGGTGCATCATGGTGTGGAGCCTTCGGAAGTCAGTTCGGTGATCAGCATCAGAATCAGCCGGCAGGGCGATCGGCTGTTTATCTCGGTTGAAAATGCCTATTTTCCGGACCATGCCAGCAAGGGCAATCAGATCGCGCTGAACAATATTCTGGAGCGGTTGAAGCTTCTGTATGACGTCGAGGCAGAATTTGTGGCTGAAACAGTGGGTAATCAGTTTGTGGTCAGAATGAGTTATCCATTTCAAAAAATGACTGGGGCGGGTACTGGACGTGAACCGGGCGTGGAACGACGTGGCATGAAACGAATTGAACGCGAAAATTGAAGGTGCGATTTTAAAGTGAAACCAGACCGATCATGATTCCCGATATTTTCATACTGGATGATGAAGCGCCGGCACGACAGCGCATGCGTACCCTGCTGGCCGACATCGCCGAACAGTGTCCGACCCGGGTGGTCGGCGAGGCCGATCAGGCACAGGCGGCACTGGATGCGATAGCTTTGTGCAAGCCCGACATCGTACTGCTGGATGTGCAGATGCCGGGCATCAGCGGTATTGAATTTGCCCAGCACCTGTTGCACAACGCGCCGGCCGATTCCGGACCTACGGTGATTTTCGTCTCAGCCCATGATGCCTATGCTCTTAAGGCGTTTGAAGTGCACGCCTTTGATTATCTGTTGAAGCCGGTGCGTGCCCTGCGTCTGCAGGAAGCGCTGCTGCGCGCTGTGCGTATGCGCAGCCAGCTTTCGGAAGCGCGCGCTGTCAAGGATGCGGAGATCGGCACGTCAGCCGCACAAGGTTTGCCGGTACCTGAGCGGCGCCAGTTTTTTTCAGTGATGGAGCGCGGGCGGATTTTGCTGGTCCCGGTCCGGGATGTGTTGTATATCAAGGCCGAACAGAAATATCTGACCCTGCATACCCGGCTGAACCAGTATCTGATCGAAGAGTCGCTGCAGACCATCGAAGCGGAAATGCCGACGGTTCTGGTGCGGATTCATCGCAATACCCTCATTGCGCGCTCGGCGCTGGCGGGTGTGGAACGGGGTATGGAGCTCGATGAGCAAACCGGCAGGATGACTGAAGCGTGGCAGGTGATTTTGAATGACTGTCATGACCGGCTGCCGATTTCGCGCCGTCTGTGGCCTTCGATCAAGGCGCTGGTGAAATAAACGGTTAAAAAAGTAATTTGCGCACTGTCTGTAAAACCTGCACCGCTTCAAACGGTTTGATGACAAACCCGCAGGCACCGAGTTCAATGGCGCGCTTGACCTTGTCGCGGTCGGCATGACCGCTGACAATGATCACTTTGATGGCCGGATTGACATCCTTGATGATTTCCAGTGCCTCCAGTCCGGAAACGTTGGGCATTTCCAGATCCAGACACATGGCCTGCGGTTTATGCTGGTTGGCCAGATCGATGGCCTGCTGCCCATCGGTGGCTTCGGCGACGATTTCTATACCGATGCTTTTGAGGATGACGCCCAGAAGTTCGCGCATGATGGAACTGTCATCGGCAATCACCATAGTCAGGCCGGTCTTTTTTTGCGTTTCGGCCGGTGCCGGTGCATTCAGCAGCAATCTGCGGTCATGGTCGACCTGTTTGAATTCCTTGAGTACCTGGGTTTGGCTGAATGGTTTTTTGAGAAAGCCGGCCACACCGGCATCGACGGCATGCTTCTGAAAATCGGGGTCCTGGGTGCCGGTGATCATCAGCACGGCTATTTTGGTGTCAATTTCCCTGAGTTCTTTGAGCAGAGTCAAGCCATCCTTGCCCGGCATTTCGTGGTCCAGACAGATGATGTCCGGATGCAGGCGGTTGACCGTGTTGATGAAATTGTCACCACTGCTTAATTCGCCGACCACTTCATAGTGTTCCGATCGGAACAGGACGCTCAATAATCCCCGGATTGACTCATTATCGTCAACGATGAGTACTTTGGTGGGGTGATTGTCCATAACTTTGTCTGAATCTCCATGAAGTTGCAAGGCAGCGTTGCTGATTCAATCTGACTTCAGCGGTGTGTTCTTCAGAATAGTCTGCTGGTGGCGGGAAATCAATAAAGAAAAGTAAATGCGGGTTGACGTTAATTCAAAAACAACCAACATTCTTTATCTATCTGGCCAGTCAAAAATGTTTCAGCCCCAGCGCATTTTTTACTTCAGCCGTGGTCCGCGCTGCAACCTCGCGCGCTTTTTCCGTACCTTCCTTGAGCATGCTGATCACATAACCACGGTCTTCGGCCAGCGCCAGACGGCGCTCGCGGATCGGGCGGATCAATTCCTGCAGGACTTCTTCCAGACGTTTTTTGACGGTGCCGTCACCCAATCCGCCACGCACGTAGTGCGCTTTCATTTCTGCCAGCGCGGTCTTGTCGGTATCAAAGGCATCCAGATAAGTGAAGGCGACATTGCCTTCCAGATGGCCCGGATCTTCAATGCGCAAATGCAGTGGATCGGTATAGGTTTTTTTGACGGCGGCGCGAATTTCAGCTTCAGTCGCCCCAAGATTGATGACATTGCCCAATGATTTGCTCATTTTGGCTTTGCCATCGATACCCGGCAGACGACCGATTTCAGGCACCAGAGCCTGGCACTCAACCAGAATTTCCTGATTGGCCAGACGGTTGAAGCGGCGCACGATTTCATTGGTCTGTTCAATCATTGGAATCTGGTCTTCACCGACCGGTACCAGCGTGGCTTTGAAAGCGCTGATATCGGCAGCCTGGCTGACCGGGTAGGTCAGAAAGCCGGCCGGAATGTCGCGTTCAAAATTGCGCAGGCGGATTTCTTCCTTGATGGTCGGGTTGCGTTCCAGACGGGCGACGGTGACCAGATTGAGATAGTAAAAAGTCAGTTCGGTGAGCTCGGGAATCTGCGACTGGATGAATATCGTACTTAATTTCGGGTCAAGGCCGACGGCCAGATAATCAAGCGCGACTTCAACCACATTACGGTGCACCTTGCCTGGATCGTCCATGTTGTCGGTTAGCGCCTGCGCGTCAGCGAGCATGACGAACTGCTGGTACTGGTGCTGGAACTTGACGCGATTCTTCAGACTGCCCACGTAGTGTCCGAGGTGCAGTGGACCGGTAGGGCGGTCGCCGGTGAGGATTAAATGCTGTTTGTTTTCTGGAAGCGACATGATGGCGGTGACCGTGAGGTTATTGCTGATACCCCGGAAAGAAAAAGGGCTGGGTTCAAAGTGCGCACATCATGCCGCGCACCGAATAGCGTGTCAAGATAAACAACTCGTGGATCTGGCAGCCCGATTTGTCAGGATTGATGCCGGATTCTGCGCTCAGGTTTAATTTTGAGCAATGTTGTGTCAAGGCGGCATGATAAAATCCGGCCCTGTGCTTCACACAATTCATCTCAAATCCAATTTGAAAAGAGCCCGCCTTGACTACGACACCACCCAAAAAATTAATTATCGCCACCCGCGAAAGCCGTTTGGCCATGTGGCAGGCCGAACATGTGCAGGCTCGCCTGCAGGCCCTGTATCCTCAATGCGATATCCAGCTGATGGGCATGACGACCCGGGGCGACCAGATTCTGGATCGCACTCTGTCCAAAGTGGGCGGCAAAGGCCTGTTCGTCAAGGAACTGGAAGCGGCCATGCTGGAAGGCCGTGCCGATCTGGCCGTGCACTCGCTCAAGGACATGCCGATGGATGTACCCGACGGTCTGCAACTGTCTGTGGTGCTGGAACGCGCCGATCCGCGCGATGCCTTTGTCTCTCCCAATTACGCCAGTCTCGACGATCTGCCGGCCGGTGCCGTGCTGGGCACCAGCAGCCTGCGTCGTCAGGCTGCGCTGATGGCGGCGTATCCGCATCTGAATATTCAGCCGTTGCGCGGCAACCTCGATACACGCCTGCGCAAACTGGATTCTGGCGACTATGCCGCAATCATTCTGGCGGCTGCCGGATTGCAGCGACTGGGGATGCCGGAACGGATACGCGCGTTTCTGGATCCGGAACACAGTCTGCCGTCAGCAGGACAGGGCGCCATGGCCATTGAAATTGCCGATCACCGTCCCGAACTGGCTGCCTGGCTGGCACCGTTGAACCATGTGCCCAGCGCGCTTGCCGTCCATGCGGAACGCGCTGTGTCCAAGGCGTTTGGCGGCAGCTGCCAGATTCCGCTGGCTGCGCATGCCACGCTGGATGGCGACATTATGCATCTGCGTGCTTTCGTGGCCACACCGGACGGTGCACAGGTCGCGCGTGCCGAAGTGCGTGGTTCAAGTCTGCTGGGTGCTGCATTGAGTGCGCAGATTGTGGAACTGTTAAAAGCGCAGGGTGCCGAGGCTATTCTGGCGCAATGCATCACCGAATGAAGATCGCAACCTGATGTCTGAATCAGTCAATGTGATACTGACCCGGCCCAAGGCCCAGTCCCGGCAGCTGGCCGACACGCTGGCCGGGCTGGGTTATGCCGTTGAGGTGTTCCCGTTATTGGAAATCGCCGGTTTGCCGCAATCGGGTGAACTGTACCGGCATTTGCAATCGGTACTGGATAATCTGAAAAACTACGCCATGGCGGCGTTCGTCAGTCCGAATGCGATTCATGCCGTGTTTGCAAACGGGCTGAAATGGCCCGCCGGCGTCGCGATTGCCGTGATGGGCGAGGGCAGTCGCAGCACGCTGGCCGAGTATGGTATCAACGACAGCAATACCCGAATTTTCAGCCCGACTGATCCTTTTCGGTCCGATTCTGAAACGTTGCTGGAAAATCTGGATCTGCCGGCACTGCGCGGCCATGCCACAGTCATCTTTCGCTCCGAAACCGGGCGCGAACTGCTGGCCGATGCGTTGACCAAAGAAGGTGTCACTGTCGATAAGGTCATTGCCTACCAGCGCCTGGTACCTGCTTTGACAGCCGACACTGTTAAACAGCTCTTTGAGCTGCTAACATGTTCTGGCATCTGGGTCGTCAGCAGTTCGGAAGCGCTGCGAACGCTGGAGAAGATGGTTGTACAGATGGCCGGGGAAAATGCAGGTGCCGACGCTGTTGTTAAAATGCATCAGATCAATTTGTGGGTATCGCATCACCGTATTGCACAAAATGCGTTAAACAGTGGCTTTAAGAACGTACAGTTAATCGGTTCCGGCGACGAAAACCTGCTGCTCGCGTTACAATCACGCCCATGAACCAATCTTTGACACCTGAAACCACTGATCCTGAACCCGTCAACGCAGCGCAAGGGCAGGCAGACATTACGATCAATACGCCAATGCCGGAAAAAACTGTGGAAAATTCACCAAGCTCAAAATTTTTAAATTTCACCAATCTGGTCTATCTGGGACTGGTTGTGCTGACCGTGCTGCTGATTGCCCAGTGGTGGAGTGCCACCAGCCAGATCAATCAGCTGCGTGAAGAGCTGGCCCGTCGTTTGCAGGTCGTCGATGTCAGCACCGCAGAAACCAGAATTATTGCCAGAACCATGCAGGAATCCGGCAAGGAACTGCAGGTCAAAATCGGCGTACTGGAAAACAAGCAGGCCGAATCGGAGAGCCATGCGCTGGCATTGCAGCAGCTGTACCAGGATTTATCAAAAAACCGCGACGACTGGGCCCTGTCTGAAATTGAACAGGTTCTTTCTACTGCCAGTCAGCAACTGCAGCTGGCCGGCAACGTGCAGGGTGCGCTGATTGCGCTGCAAAATGCCGATGCACGTCTGGCCCGTTCCGACAAACCGCAATTCATTACCATACGCCGGTCGATCGCACGTGATATTGATCGTCTCAAGGCATTGCCGAATCTGGATCTGCCCGGCATCGCACTGCGACTCGACAGTGCCATTGCCCAGATTGAAAACATGCCGCTGTGGGTGGATGAAAATCAGGTGGTCATTGCCAATCCGGTCAAATCCAAAATGCGCGAGCCTGTCAGGGGCGCTGCAGCATCCAAATCCGGCAAGGATGTTCATCCTGCAGAGGATAATGTCGGCTGGACGCAGTGGGCTGAAGACCGCTGGCAGAGTTTTTCCACCGAAATGTGGGATCAGTTGCGTCAGCTGGTCAGAATCCGTAATGTACAAAATCCGGATGCGCTGTTGTTATCGCCCAGCCAGGGATATTTTGCCAAGGAAAATGTTAAATTGCGCTTGCTCAATGCACGTCTGGCGCTGCTGTCGCGCAGTGAGACACCATTCCGCAGTGACATGATTGCAGCGCAGGATGAAATCGCACGGTATTTTGATACCCGCTCCAAACAGACTCAGACCGTACAGGCCCTGTTACGCCAGATTCAGAACAGCAATGTCTCGATTGAAATGCCCAGTCTTGCCGAAAGCCTCAACGCAGTACGCAACTTTACAGTGAAACAGTAATCATAATGGGCTTCTTCATACGCTTAGTTATCTTGTTTGCCACGGCGGTGATCGTGGCGTTGTCGGCGCGTTTCAATCCGGGCAATGTGGTGCTGTTTTACCCACCGTACCGGGTGGATCTGTCGCTCAATCTTTTTATCGTACTGTTACTGGTGTTGTTCCTGTTGCTTGGTTTGCTGTTTTATACCATCAGTGTCACTCAGCAAATGCCGGAGCGGGTCGCCAGTTATCGCCGCGCCAAAAGTGAGCGTGACGGCAACAAGGCCCTGCGTGATGCGCTGAAAGCTTTTTTTGAAGGACGTTTCGGTCATGCAGAAAAGGCGGCGATGCGTGCAGCGGAACTGCCGGACAATGCGCCACTGGCCGCGTTGATAGGCGCACGCGCTGCCCACAATATGAGTCAGGCGGATCGTCGCGACGGCTGGCTGGCCAGTCTTGAGGATAACCAGCAGTACAAAGTGGCACGACTGGTCAGCACCACCGAGCTGCTGGTCGATGCCCATCAGTCAAAACTGGCCTTGCAGGCGGTCAAGGAATTGAATGCCAATGGTACCCGGCATATCCATGTTTTACGCTGGGCACTGAAGGCCAATCAGCAGGCCAAGCAATGGAGTGAAGTCTTACGGCTGGTCAAGGCGCTGGATAAACATCGTTCACTGCATCCGGCGCTGTCGATGCGTTTGCGCGAACTGGCCTACAAGGATTTGTTAACCGAACAGGCTCAGGATCCGGAATCAATCCGACGGCTCTGGTATGGCATTCCTGCTGAAGACCGGGTCAAACCATTCGTCGCATCACTGGCCGCACGTGCCATGGTGGCACAGGGTCTGCATGAAGAAGCGCGCACACTGCTGGAAAAGGCATTGCAGGAAGAATGGGATGACCGGTTGATTATCGCTTACCGTGAAACGGCAGCCAAAGAAGGTTCGGCGGCTCTGTTGAATCAGATCGAGCGCTGTGAATCCTGGGCGGTGACCCATCCGGCCGATCCGGAACTGGCGCTGACCATGGGAGTGTTGTGCCTGCATCAAAAATTATGGGGCAAGGCGGAAAGGAATCTGGAGCAGGCGCTGATTTATGCGACGGACAATTCCTGCTTACGCCAGGCTAATCTGAAACTGGCCCAGTTGAATGAACAACTGGGATTGCCTGATAAGGCTGCCGGATTTTACCGGGTCTGCGCACTGATTTCGGATCAGAACATTTCCTGAACTGCCCTTCGTAACTTATCCGATTTGATTTGTAGTTTTATTTTAGAAAGAAGCAAAATGAGTTTGAATAATGTCCCTGCGGGGCGCGATTTGCCCCATGACTTCAATGTCATCATTGAAATTCCGATGAACGCTGATCCGATCAAATATGAAGTTGATAAGGAATCCGGTGCCATTTTTGTGGATCGCTTTATGGGTACTGCCATGCATTACCCATGCAACTATGGCTATGTACCGAACACGATCGCCGGTGATGGTGATCCGGTTGACGTACTGGTGATTACACCATTTGCGCTCATACCTGGCGTGGTAGTACGCTGCCGCGCAATCGGTGTGTTGAAAATGAAGGATGAAGCCGGTGAAGATGCCAAGGTACTGGCGGTTCCGATCGACAAAATCCTGTCGATCTATTCGCACTGGAAAAAACCGTCAGACTTGAATGAACTGCGTCTGAGGCAGATCCAGCATTTCTTTGAACATTACAAAGATCTGGAAAAAGGCAAATGGGTAAAAGTCGAAGGCTGGTTTGAATCGGATGAAGCCCATAAGGAAATTCTCGAAGGCGTTAAAACCTACCAGGATTCATTGGCCTGATAAAAAACCATGTGCCGTTATTGCGGCACGTGGTCATTTTTTATTGCAAGTGATTTTTATTTAAACCAGGGACTCAACGCCACGAAAGCCGCAATGGCTATGGCGATGCAGCTGAGCCAGAATAATCTGCCCAGCGGTTCTTTCTCCGGCGCTTTTGCGCCTTTTTCCGATTCCACTTTCTGATCACGCTTTTCCGTCAATACATAACGGCGCAGTTCCTGGGCCATTTCCGAGGCTGACTGAAATCGTTTTTCCGGCTGTTTGGACATGGCCCGCGTGACGATACGTGACAGAGCCAGCGGAATTTCAGGGTTGATTTCGTGCGGCGCCTTGATCGGCTTGTTGATAATCATGTGCAGCAGGGTATCCATGTCACGCGACTGGAACGGCTTTTGGCGCAGCAGCACTTCATACATCACGGCACCGAGCGAATACACGTCCGTCAATTTGTCGACTGCTTTGGCCTGGGCCTGTTCGGGCGACATGTAATTTGGCGTACCCAGAATGTTGTTGTTGAACAGGGTGGCATGGGTTTCGTTGTTTTCAGTGGTTTCACGTTTTACCGCACGCGCGATGCCGAAATCGACCAGTTTGACGGTCATGTTTTCTGAAATGAAAATATTGGCCGGTTTGATATCGCGGTGGATTACGCCTTCGGAATGGGCATATTCCAGTCCTTCGGCGATTTTCTGCATCATCTGGGCCACGTAAATAAATGGCAGTGGTTTGCCGTCGGCCATGAACTGGCGTAAATCCTGTCCCTGCAGATATTCCATGGCGATGAAGCTGACATTGCCTTCAGTGGACGCATCAAAAATGGTAATGATGTTCGGATGTGAAAGCCGGCCAGCGGCGCGCGCTTCGTTCATGAAAATCTGGTCGCGCTGTTTTTTATCCTGTGCGGTGGGCAGATTGTGAAAAATTTTGATGGCAACATCACGGTCGATCACCGGATCATGACCAAAATACACTGTCCCAATGGCACCACGCCCCAATTCGCGATAAAGCAAAAAACGGCCTACCTTTTTGATTGGTGCCATTCCTGGCGTGATGAACTTGGAACTTTGACTCATGAGTGGTCTTGTCGGATTCTTGTAATTATGGGTGCGGAAGGCATTATTCTGTATATTCCGGGCAAGGTCAAACGGCTTCGTCAGGCTACCGTTGTTTGTCGCGCAATTTTAGACGGCTTTATGTCTGCCCATTAAAACTAACCTGCTGATTGTATGGCGTTTTTGTCTGCTGTGCCAAAGGGATTGTGTTCGTTCAGTTCATTCATGTATTCGACCATGCCAGATTGCTCACGGTTTAAAAAGCGTTGTATGGCCTCTGCAAAGGCGGGGTGATTAATGTGATGCGCCGAGTAAGTGGTCTGAGGCAAAAAACCGCGCGCCATCTTGTGTTCACCCTGAGCCCCGCCTTCAAAATATCGGATCTGATTGGCGATGCAGAATTCCAGTGGCTGATAATAGGCAGTTTCAAAATGCAGACAGGGGTGATGTTCCACTGATCCCCAGTAACGACCGAACACCGTATCTCTGTTCAGGAACAGCAGCGATGCTGCAATGGGGATTTCTTCACCCATATCATCACGACTGGCGGTGATCATCAGAATATTTTCTGGCATGGACGCATGTATCTGCAAAAAAAATTCGAGATTCAGGTAGCCCTGCCCACCGTGCTGGCTGTACGTGTTCTGGTAGCACCTGACAAAAAATTCCCAGTCGGCCTGACCGATCTGCCTGCCGACCTTGTGTTTGAAGCGGATGTTTTTATCCCGGACCTTGCGTCGTTCTGCCAAAATATTTTTGCGCTTTTTGCTTTCCAGCCTGGTCAGAAAATCGGCAAAATCCCGGTAGCCCTGATTCACCCAATGGAATTGTACGCCGTGGCGCAGCATGAATCCGGCCTCCTGCAACAGTCGGGCCTGCTGCTCAGGCAAAAAAAGGATGTGGCAGGAAGAAGTATGGCTGCCGGCATTCAGGGTGATCAATGCCTGGACCAATGCCAGCAATGCTTCCCTGTTGACGGCCAGCAGCCGCGGTCCCGTGACTGGGGTAAACGGAACGGCGGACAACAGTTTGGGGTAGTAAGGCAATTGATGCTGTTCGAACGCGTTGGCCCACGACCAGTCAAAGACATATTCACCGTAAGAATGCATTTTCAGGTACAGCGGCATGGCCCCGTGCAGTTCATCTCCTTGCCAGATCGTCAGGAAACAGGTGCTCCATCCGGTCGCCGGACAGGCGCAGCCCGACTGTTCCAGGGCACGCAGCCATCCATAGGATAAAAACGGATTGTCGCTGCCGTCGCACTGACGCAATTGCTCCCATTGAACAGAAGAAATTTCAGATAAATTATTGACCACAGTCGTGCGATAATTCGCTTCTTGCATATATTTAGTGTCGGATCATGATCAAGCTTGCATTAATACAGATGAACAGCACGGTGGGAGACCTGATCGGGAATGCATCCCAGATAGTTGATTTCTCCCGCGCTGCCTATCAGCAGGGTGCACATATTGTACTCACACCTGAATTATCTTTGGTTGGATATCCGCCCGAAGATCTGTTATTGCGCGATTCATTTTACAGTGCCAGCGCAAGCGCGCTCCAGGCGCTGGCGACAAAGTTGTCAGAATTTCCTGACTTGCACGTTCTGGTCGGTCATCCGACCTTGCACAATGGCCAGCGCTTTAATGCGGCATCACTTCTGGTCAACGGCCGCATACAGGCAACTTATTTCAAACATGATTTACCGAATGGCCAGGTTTTTGATGAGAAGCGCTATTTTTCAGCGGGCCACGATGTGCTGGTTTTTGAACTGGGACAGGTCCGGTTCGGGGTGGCAATCTGTGAAGATACCTGGAATGAGCACATGCCTGCGCAGGCCAGAGCTGCCGGTGCCGACGTGCTGCTGGTCCTGAATGGTTCACCATTTCACATGAATAAACAGCATTTGCGTTATCAGACCATGCGGGATAACGTCGCTCGGCAAGGCATGTCTGTGGTGTATGCCAATCTGGTTGGTGGGCAGGATGAACTTGTTTTTGATGGCAATTCGTTTGTGATGGACAGCCAGGGCAATCTGAAAGCACAGTTAAAGCATGCTCAGGTCGATATGCAGATTATCGGATTTGAAGCGGGCAATCCACTGGACGGCCTGCTTGAACCAGAATTGACTGTTGAAGCACAGGTGTATCAGGCACTGGTGCTTGGGGTCAAAGATTACATCGGGAAAAACGGCTTTCCGGGAGTCTTGCTGGGCCTGTCAGGTGGGGTGGACTCGGCGCTGACTCTGGCTATTGCAGTTGATGCACTCGGCGCTGACAAAGTGCGTGCGGTCATGATGCCGTCCCCCTACACCGCAGAAATATCCTGGATCGATTCACGCGAGATGGTGCAAAAACTGGCTGTGCGCTATGATGAAATATCGATCAATGCCTGCTTTGCAGCGTTTACCGACACACTGTCCGGTGAATTTGCCGGCTTGCCGGTGGATACGACGGAAGAAAATATTCAGGCCAGAATTCGTGGTACCTTGCTCATGGCCTTGTCGAACAAATATGGATCGATCGTCCTTACGACCGGCAACAAGAGTGAGATGGCAGTCGGTTACTGCACGTTGTATGGTGATATGGCCGGTGGGTTTGCCGTGATCAAGGATATCGCCAAAACGCTGGTCTACCGCCTGTGCACTTATCGCAACAGTCTGTCTGCGGTCATTCCGGAGCGGATCCTGACCAGACCGCCGTCGGCCGAGTTGCGGCCCGACCAGCTTGACCAGGATTGCCTGCCGCCCTATGAAATTCTGGATGGCATCATGCAGTTGTACATGGAAGAAAATCAGCCTACCGAAGCCATTATTGCAGCCGGGTACAGCCGGCAAGACGTGGACCGTATTACCCGTCTGATTAAAATTAATGAATACAAACGGCGTCAGTCGCCGGTTGGTATACGCGTGACACACAGAGCATTTGGCCGGGATTGGCGATATCCGATAACCTCACGGTTTCGGGACTGAGGATTTAACTTTTTTGGAGCACAAAATGAAACAAATTACCGCGGTAATCAAACCGTTCAAGCTTGATGAAGTGCGCGAATCGTTGGCAGAAGTGGGCGTTACCGGCCTGACTGTTACCGAAGTCAAAGGGTTTGGAAGGCAGAAAGGTCACACCGAACTGTATCGCGGTGCTGAATATGTGGTCGATTTTTTACCCAAGATTAAAGTCGAAGTGGTCGTCGATGACCTGGTTGTGGATAACGCCGTGGATGCCATTATCAAGGCAGCGCGCACCGGCAAGATCGGCGATGGGAAGATTTTTGTCCAGAATGTCGAGCAGGTGGTCAGGATACGTACCGGTGAAACGGGTCCGGAAGCAGTTTGACGCTTTTTTTCCTTTTGACCTCTTGTGACCTTTAATCCGCCATCAGTCAGGCCGGGCAGACTGCACATCAAAAAACTGTCCTTACATGCTCAGGGTACATAACAATTAATGAAAATATTAATCAGCAATGATGACGGCTATCTGGCTCCCGGATTGTTGGCCCTGGCTGACGTCATGTCGAAAATTGCCGACGTCGTCGTGGTCGCGCCTGAGAGAAACCGATCCGGTGCTTCGAACGCGCTCACTCTTGATAAGCCACTGTCGGTATCCAAAGCCAGCAACAATGTGTATTTTGTCGATGGCACACCGTCTGATTGCGTGCACGTCGCATTGACCGGATTGCTCGATACGTTGCCGGATCTGGTTTTGTCGGGTATTAATCAGGGACAGAATATGGGGGACGATACCCTGTATTCGGGAACCGTTGCTGCTGCTACCGAAGGTTTTTTGTTTGGCATACCTTCCATCGCATTTTCACAGATCGATAAAGGCTGGGAATATATCGATGACGCTGCCAGATTCGCGCTGAATCTGGTTATGCACAAACTCGATCTGTTGGAAAAACCGTACCTGCTCAACGTAAATATCCCGAATTGCGCGCTTGCCGACCTCAAAGGCATGCAGGTCACGCGACTTGGCAAGCGGCACCAGTCGGAGCCGGTCATCAAATCAAGCGATCCCAGAGGCAATCCCATTTACTGGATAGGTCCTTGCGGCGCAGCCATGGATGCCGGGGAGGGCACCGATTTTTACGCCACTGCTCAGCGCTTTGTATCGGTTACGCCGCTCCAGATCGACCTGACCCATACCCGACAGATGGACATATTGAAAAAGGTTTGGCAATGACGGCAAAGAGTCATCAATTCCCACTTCCCCTGTCATCGTTAGAGAGTAAAAAATCCAGCCGCTCCGGGCATGGTGCATTGAAGGTGGAAACACCCCAGACCGCGACGCAGAATGTCAGAAAACATGACACGCGCGCTGCCGGCACGACAAAACAACATCAGAGTCACCATGTACTGGACCATGCAACACAGTCCCGGGCGCGGGTGGAAAACGACACGCACAAAAAAATCCTGGTCTCGCCGGCGTATGAGGCGCCGCGCCGCGCTCTGGTGGCGCGCCTGGTCAACCAGGGCATCGCTGATCCGGTTGTCCTGTCTGCCATGCAGGCGGTTCCCCGTCATCAGTTTATTGAGCCAGGACTGGTGGGGCAGGCCTATGTCGATGCATCGTTGCCGATTGGATATGAGCAAACTATTTCTCAACCGTACATTGTGGCGCGCATGATCGAAGTCATGCGCAACGGGAAAGATTTAAAGAATGTTTTAGAAATAGGCACTGGCTGTGGCTATCAGGCAGCGGTTCTCGCACAGCTGTGCGAGAACGTGTATTCGATAGAACGCATCAAGCCATTGCATGAATTGGCCAAAAAAAATCTGCGTTCTCTCAGGATTGCAAATTTGAGATTGCATTATGGTGACGGTATGCGCGGCTTGCCTCAGGTAGCACCGTTTGACGGTATTATCCTGGCGGCGGCCGGAATGCAGATTCCAGACGCTTTATTGCATCAATTGGCACTAGGTGGTCGTTTAATCGCTCCCGTCGGGGAGAAGCAGCAGGTGCTGCAACTGATTGAACGTACTGGAACAGCAGACTGGACTAAAACGGTATTGGAAGGTTGTTATTTCGTACCGTTGCGTTCAGGCATTATTTAAGAGTATCCGGATGAAAAGCTTAAGAAATATTGTCGTATCGGGGGCAGCAGGTTGCCTGTTGCTGGCTTGTGGCACCACGTCGCAAAAGGCGCCGGTAGAAGACCGTAATGCGCATTCAGGAACCCAGCAACCGGCTGGTCCAACACCTGCGCCGACTGCTGTAGTCAGGCCGGATGACGCGGCTTCTGTATATATAGTTAAAAAAGGCGACACCCTGTTTCGGATTGCGCTGGATAAGGGGCAGAGCTACAGCGATATCGTTGCCTGGAACAATCTGGCCAATCCAAATGACATCAAGGTTGGTCAGAAATTGAGGGTTGCACCGCCGGATGACGCCAGTGGCCCGCGCGCTTCAAATGTGGTTGAAACCCGCCCGGTTTTGTCCGCACCGAGCGGCAATAA
>Ga0316222_1002453_pt1 | contig 19774 bp, 12 predicted proteins | sample TBH18011metaG_FD_206008 | JGI IMG/M metagenome (GOLD analysis project Ga0316222, IMG submission 206008) | Freshwater microbial communities from Trout Bog Lake, Wisconsin, USA - TBH18011 | ecosystem: Environmental > Aquatic > Freshwater > Lake > Hypolimnion/Profundal zone | place: USA: Wisconsin...
GAGTACGTGCCGACTGAAACGAACGTCGCGATCGCCTCGTGAGATCCTTCGCAGGCTCAGGATGACAACGTTCGGGGCTCCGTTCTCACTCCTGCGCCCGATTTGCAAACTTGTGGGTGATGGAAAAGAATCTCCACCGCTTTCGAAGCGATTGGTCTCAGGAATTACCCAAAGTGTTTCCTGCGCCATCGACTCGTCGCTGTGGAGGCAAACAGGCCTCGCCGCAGTCCCTATAAGACGCTGGCGCGACCACAACGCGCCACGGCTTCGCCGCTCCGAATGGTCTCACGTCCATTCCAGGTAGAGGTCAGGAGGTCTGAGTCTCAGGATGACAACGTTCGGGACTCCGTTCTCACTCCTGCGCCCGATTTGCAAACTTGTGGGTAATGCAAAGGAATCTCCACCGCTTTCGAAGCGGTCGGTCTCAGGAATTACCCAAAGTGCTACCGCGCAGATTCGACGGCGGAAGCGATCGCGTCGGCGAGGCGCTGGCGGTGGGCCGCTATCAGGCAGCGGGCGCCTTCGCGGTTGTTGGTCAGGAAACCGCATTCGACCAGCACTGCGGGAATGCGCGACTTGCGTAAAACATAATACCGGTGCGGCTTGACGCCACGGTTCTCCTCGTTGGACACATTTTTCAAGAGGCGCGTCTGGATCTTCGCGGCCAGCGGAGCGGCTGCGGATTTGAAATAATACGTCTCGATGCCGGATGCGCTGCCGCGTGTCGCAGCGTTGAAATGGATGCTTACCAGGACTGCATTGCGCTGGGCATTGGCGATGGCCACGCGATCCTGCAGGGAAACAAACGTATCCCGGCTTCGCGTCATCACGGTGCGCAGACCGGCGTCGCGCAGGTCGCTGCGCAAACGGCGCGCGACGTCCAGGGCAAGATCCTTTTCGGAGATGCGCTGGCCCGGGATGCCGCCGCGGTCCTTGCCGCCGTGACCGGGGTCGATCACGACGGTGTTGAACGCGAAGGCGGACGTTGCGAAAAGGAGAAAGGAGGCAAACGCGGAGCGCGCAAACATGGGGTGTTAATCGGTGGGCAGTTCGACGGGCCTGTCGGAAATCTTGGGCACACTCTTTCCATTAGCAGAAGACGTGCCGAGTCCAGCAGGAGCGCTGGGATCGAAGAGTTTTCCGTTCTTGACGGCAACCACTCCGGAGGCGTCCCTGCCGAGAAAAGGGCGTGCGCTTTCGCAAAGATAAGGCTGGGATTCGGAAACCGCTCCGTCGGGGCCGATCACGGAATGGAGATAAGTTTTGGCATCGACGATTTGAAGCACATGGACGCGGTTGGAGGAATCCACGACCACCTCCGGTTCGTTTTTGTCGAGCAAGCGCCCCAGGGCGGCGGTGCAGTACACCGTCCCGGTGTCGGCGTCCTGAACGCGGGCGTAAAGTTCGTTGTTGTCGTAGCGCCGGAATTTCAGCAGCGAGATTTTCCGGTTGGAACCGGCTTCCGGCTGGCCTTCCGGAACGCCCACAATCTGCTGCCACACTGTCTTGCCCTCGCTGATCTCAATGTTTACCGGATTCGACTGGAAGAACTTGTCCATGAGGCCGAAATAGATCACCGCGCGGATTTTGTAGGGGCCGTAGTCATGCACCGGATAAAGGGTATTGAGATTGACGGTGCGCTTGATGGTTGAGCCAGCCGGGATGGTCATCGGGCTGAGTTGATAATTGGGGTTGAGGGCCGGCACCGGCATGCCGTCTTCGCGCAGGATATTGAAACCGAACCACTGGTGGCCGCCGTCATCGGCCAGCGGAAGATCGCGTCCGGCGAGGTTGGTCACGGCGATGGTGGCGATGAGCGGTTCGTAAGCGATGTAGAAGCGCCGCTTGAGGCTCAAGCTGACCTGAACTTGAGCGTGCAGGCATGAAGCGCACACCGCGAAAGCCAGCAGAGCGAGCAGAGCCCTGGCGAGGAACGGGCGCGAGCCCGTCCGATGTGATACAGGCGTCGCGCCCGTGGTCTGAATTGGGCTCGCGCTAACTTCGCGAGCCTCCGGTTCGGCAGGATGGCTGGCAGTAATATGCATAAACGGGGAGAAAGAAGACGCCGATGTTGACGGCGACGCGAACTGTACACGCATTTCGATCGCTGCGCATCACGGTTTTGGCGGCTGATCCGAAACACAACGGAAGCCGAGAAACTCAAGGCGCTCTTCAGGGTCCGCTTCGGCGAACCGACGGGTGATCTTTACATCGACCGTGTGATAGGAACCGCCGCGAATGACCGGGTGCGTGTGCGAAGCGTCCCAGGTGTCCACCCACTCGGCGACATTACCGGCCATCCCGATCACACCGAAGGGGCTTCTGTCCCCCTTAAACTCATCGACGGGAGCCCAGTAGGTGTAGCCATCGACCTTCCCGGCGCCATCGTCCTGAACGTCGTCCTTGTAATCGGCGCCCGTGTTGGCCTTCTTCGGGTCGGCATCGTTGCCCCAAGGGTATTTGTTGCCGGTGGTGCCGCGTCCAGCTTTCTCCCATTCCTCTTCGGTGGGCAGGCGTTTGCCGGCCCATTTCGCGTAAGCGTATGCGTCCCACCAATCGACCATGAAGACCGGGCAGTTCAAATCGATGGACCTTCCCTTGGTCGGTTTGCCGGCACGGGCATGGTCGTAATAGATCTCCCAGTCCCCCTTGCCGCGGCCCGGAACATGGGTGTGTCCCTCGGGTTGTTTGGGGTGATCGAATTTTTGCGGAGTGGACGAGCTCTCGTAAGCATCCAGAAACCGGGCGTATTCGCCGATGGTCACCTCGTATTTGTCGATCCAGAAGTCGGGCAGTGAAACCCGCTTGTTGCTTTCACCGAGGAGGAACGGCCCGGACGGAATTTTGACCATCTGGTTGAGGTTGCGCTCGTTGCTGCGGATGAAGTTGTAATAGAAGAGATACACGCCCACGCCGAGCATGACGCCAATGCTGAGAGCCGTAATGATGAGGGTGCGCTTCTGCTGTTTCTTGGTCTGCTCGACCGCGCGCACGGCAGCCTGCTCCTGAGCGGTCAGTTTGACGGCATCGACCGGTATCACTTTCGGTTCGAGCGCCTTGACTGCCTGCAACAACGCGCCCCAGGATTGGAACCCTTGCTCGCCGCCGAACGCCATGCGCACCAGCATTCCGCGCAACCCCGGGTCGATTGGGACGCCGTTGGGCAGCATGCCGCCGATGATCCGCGACAGCGTTGAAATGTCCGTTGCGATATCGGGCAGCGGTTCGCCGGGCAGCGTCGCGATGTTGGCCATGTGCGGGCGCCCGTCCTTGCCGATATAAATACGCTGGGCTTCGAGCGGGCTGTGGGAAATCTTTTGCTGGTGGAGATAGGAGAGGCCTTCGGCGACGGTCTTGACAATTTTCAGGGCCGCCGGGTCGTCGATCTGCTGGCCCTGGCTTCTCATCTCCTCAAGCTGTGCGCCGTCAACGTACTCGTAAGTGTAATAGGTATGGCCGCTGGCATGGCCTCCTTCATAGACGGCGAGAATGGCGGGGTGCTTGACGCCTGCCTGCGCCTGTGCGAGTGCAAGGAAGCGTTCTTTGGCGGTGGGATCCTGCTCCTGGCGGCTCTCTGAGAGAACTTTCATCGCGACCGGACGCGCCATGGAAGTTTGCACCGCCACATAGATCGGTCCCCATTCGCTGTCGCCGATTTTCCAGATGATATTGTAATTGCCGATTTTTCGGTTCAGCAATTCGTCGCTCGAAAACACTTCTTCGTCGATTTCGGCAACAGGGGCAGGCGTGGCGACGGGCGGGCGTGCCGCTGGTGTTGCCACCGGAACCGCGGTTGGAACAGCAACCGCCGTGGGTGTTGAAGGCCGCGCCACCGGTGTTGCCGCCGGAACCGCGGTTGGAACAGCAACCGCCGTGGGTGTTGAAGGCCGTGCCACTGGTGTTGCCACCGGCACCGCGGTCGGAACGGCAACCGCCGTGGGTGTTGAAGGCCGTGCCACTGGTGTTGCCACCGGTACCGCGGTCGGAACAGCAACCGCCGTGGGTGTCGCCGCACGTGCCACTGGTGTTGCCACCGGCACCGCGGTCGGAACAGCAACCGCCGTGGGTGTTGAAGGCCGTGCCACTGGTGTTGCCACCGGCACCGCGGTCGGAACAGCAACCGCCGTGGGTGCCGCGGGGCGCGCCACTGGCGTTGCCACCGCGACGGCTCTCGGCGTCGCAACCGCTGTGGGCGTCGCAGGTCGTGCCACCGGTGTTGCCACCGCAACGGCTCTCGGCGTCGCAACCACCGTGGGTGCCGCAGGTCGTGCCGTCGGTGTTGCCACCGCGACGGCTCTCGGCGTCGCAACCACCGTGGGCGTTGTCGGTTGGGCCACCGCAACCGGTCCGGCGCTGGGGCGCGCGACAGGCACGGCGACCGCCGAGACCGGACGGGGGGCGGGAATCGCAATCGGAATCGAGCCGGTCCGCGCCCTGGCGGGCTGAGGAGCGGGCGGCGGCAATTCCTGCTGGATTCTGGCCACCTCGGCCAGCAGCGTCTGAGCATCGACCGGCTTGAAAAAGACGCTGCAGCCCTGCGTGTATTCCGAGTAAGCGCTCAAATCGTATCCCGAAAGGAAAATCGTCCGCATGGAGGGATACAACAGCCGCAACTGAGCATTGAGGGTGAAACCGTCGACCGGCTCCATCACCACGTCGGAGATCAAGAGATCGACCCCTCCCGCGGATTGTGCGTTTTCGATGGCAAGGGCGCCTCCGGTGCCGATAGTGGTTTCGCAAGCGGGATTAAGCTTGAGAATTCCGAGCAGCGTCCGGAGCACTGTGGGATCGTCGTCAACCAGGAGGATCTTCATTGCGGTAAGTCTGAGTTTGGCGGTGTCGCAGAGTCTGAGGTGGGCAGTGTCGAAGGCGCCGGGAACTGGTTCAACAGTCTCGCCGGCTCCGCAAACACCGCGTTTAATCGCTTCTTATAATAGACTCGCACGATATAGCCAAAATAATTCCTGCGTTCCTTCGTCCGGGAATTCAGTGGGTCCAACTCCGGCTGGGCGTATTCGACCTCCAACACCTCCCGTTTGCCGTTGGCCCAGTCCACCGGGGAGGTGACCCACGAGGAGGCGACGTTGGCGTCGGTCTCCACCAGGCTGCCCTTGAGTTGCTCGTAAAAGAAGACCTGAATGACTGTGTCGCGAACATCGACCCGCACTCCGGGACGCGCGGCAATGGGGACGCGCAGCTTGAGGCGGCGCAGCGGCTGGCTGTTGCCGGTATCGTCCACCGTGCCGACATCCCCGAGCGACAGCACTGGGGCGGCAGCCTGCGCGCCCTCTTCGCCCGCCGGTCCCCCGGTGAGCGAAGCCTCCCCCGGGGCCGATTCCGCCGAGGATGGCAGCTCGAGCGCGCGCAATTTGGCTTCCGCTGCGGCATAGTAGATGCCCGCGCTCTCGCCCATTTCGTAAATGCGCCGCCATTGCTGGACGGCCTTGTCGGTCAGCCCCATCTTCTCGTAAGTCATCGCCATCTCCGAGGCGATCTGCATATTTCGGGGGGAAATCACCTGCGCTTCCCGCAATCGCGTCAATGCCGTGCTCGTATCCCCCCGGTCGCGCAAAGTGCGCGCGAGGTTGATGAGGTCGTTCAACCGCGCCTCCGGGGTTACGAGACGCCGCGCGGGTACCGGAGTGGGACGCGGCAGGCTCGCCAGGAGCCGGCGTTCCGCCTCGGCAGCCAGCGGATCGGCGGTATCGGGAGTCGCCGAGGGCGAGGCGGCGGGATTCGCCCGGGGGACGGCGACCTTTTCCGCAGGTGCTCCCGCTTTGAGTGCGACGATAGCTGCGGCAGGGTGTTTTAGCCGCCAAATCAGCGCGCCAATCTGGCAGAACGCAACCAATCCCAGGATCGATATCGACACCAAAAACGTCTTGCCGACAGAATAACCCGGCAGCGGGGGCGCGCTTGGCGCGCTATCTGCGGAATGGCTTGGCATTTTTCTGTGGGGACGATGAAAGATCCATGAAACCTAGACCGATAAGACTGGTGCGCGTGACTGTCAACGGACTCCCGCTGATTTCGAGGCCGCCGCCGAAACCAGCGCGTGGCACGCGTGCGCTCCCTAATGGTTGGGTAATGGTTGGGGAAGAAAACACATTTCCTGTTGAACTTGCCCGCGAACGGCGGCATTCTGGCTGTGTGATCCACGCAAATTATCCCGGCAAATTGATTGCGGTCGAGGGCCTCGACGGCTCGGGAAAGAGCACGCAGATCTACCTGGTCAAGCGCTGGCTCGAGCTTCAGGGGTCGCGAGTTTATTTCACGGAATGGAACTCGTCGCTTCTGGTCAAGAAAGCCACGTCGAAGGGGAAAAAGCGCCAATTGCTTACCCCGACCACGTTCTCCCTCATCCACGCCACCGATTTCGCCGACCGCTACGAACGCCAGATCCTGCCGCTGCTGCGCGCCGGTTTCCTCGTCCTGGCCGACCGCTACATCTACACCGCCCTCGCGCGCGATTCCGTCCGCGGGGTGGACCCGGACTGGGTGCAGCAGATCTACGGATTCGCTGTGCGTCCGGACATCACCTTCTTTTTCGACGTCCCCTTGCATGTCTCCCTCAACCGCATTCTCGAAGGCCGGCCCACGCTGAAATACCACGAAGCCGGCCTGGATATGGGGTGGTCCGCAGACCCCTACGAAAGCTTCCGCATTTTCCAGGGGAAAGTGGCCGAACAATACGCCGCGCTCAAAGCCAAGTTTCACTTTACGTGCATCGACGCAACGCGGGAAATCCACGATCAACAGACCGAGGTGCGCCAGATCATCTCCGAACGCATCGACCTCCCGGGCTTCAAACGATGAAAAACGCCAAATTCTTTGGAAAACCGCTGCCGGAACTGCACGAACCGCAGTTCCCGGGACGCCTATTTGTGATTGAAGGCCCTGACGGCTCGGGACGTTCCACCCAGATCGCCCTGCTGAGCGAATGGCTGGAGGCGAACGGTTTCGCCGTGCGTGTGATGGGGCTTCGCCGTTCAAACCTCGTCAGCGCCGAACTGGAACAAGCCAAGCAAGGCAACGTGCTGACCCGCACCACGCTCAGTCTCTTCTACGCCACCGATTTTTACGATCAGCTCATCAACGACATTGTGCCGGCGCTTCGGGCCGGGTTGATTGTCCTGGCCGATCGCTACGTCTATACCCTTATGGTGCGGGATACTGTTCGCGGCGCCCGGCGTGACTGGGTTCGTAATCTTTACAGCCGTGCCATCGTGCCCGACGCTGTCTTTTACTTCCAAGTCAGCGCGCGGAACCTCGTCGAACGCAATTTCCAGAAGAACGCCACGCTGGACTACTGGGAAAGCGGCATGGATCTGGGCCTTTCCCGCGACGTGTTCGACAGCTTCACCAAGTATCAGCGCATGATGCAACTGGAGTTCCGCCAACTGCTGGACGAATACGGGTTCGAAGTCGTCAACGCCAACCGCGCCCCGGCGCGCATCCAACTCGATCTGCGTCGCAAGATTGGGCTTATGCTGCAAATCGGCCAGGAGTCGCCGTCGCAAGCGGGCGAGTCCGAAAGCGCGACCGAAGCGACCGGCGTCGCCGAGGCTGCGAGCGTTGCGGAGGGACGGGAACCGGTCGCCGGCCTGCGGCGGAGCGGGTAACACGAGTCCCGCGGTATTTACGAAAAAGCTCTCCAAGGTTGCATTTGACGAGGCCCCGGCCTAGGAATCGGGCGATGCCTCTCTATCGCCGAACCCTGGCCTATTTTCGCCCGTTCATGGGCCAGACGCTGCTGGCCACCGCGCTGACGCTGATCTCGATCGCGTTCAACCTGCTCAAGCCGTGGCCGTTCAAGTACATCGTCGATGGCGTGCTGGCGCCGAACGACGCCGCTCACCGGCAGGCGCACGCCGAGGTTGCGCGCTGGCTGGGGGCGGTCTCCCCGTCAACCGCGGTGCTCGTCCTGTGCATCGCCATCGTGCTCTTCCATTTCCTGGCGGGCGTCGTCAATCTGGTGACCAATGTGATTTTCGTGCGCATCGGCTTGCAGGCGTTGCTGAAGATGCGCACCGAACTCTATGCGTATTTGCAGTCCCTGCCGTTGAAGTTCCACGATTCCCGCCGTTCGTCGGATTCCAGCTTCCGCGTGGCATACGATTCGCAGGCGATCCAGACCATTTACAACAAGGGGTTCTCGAACATCTTCCAGTCCGTCATAACGTTGGTCAGTACGTTTGCCGTAATGGTGGCGCTCGACGTGAAACTTACGCTGATTTCCCTCGGCATCGTCCCGTTCATCATTTTGGCCATCCGCCACTTCGCGCTTCGCATCCGGACGGAATCGACGACGATCCAGGAACGGGAGAGCGCGGTGCTGACGGTGGCGCAGGAGGGGCTTGCTTCGGTGCGGATGGTTCATGCCTTTGGGCAGGAGGACCGTGAAGTCCGGATGTTCCACCAGAGCGCCCGGCAAAGCCTGGAGGCCAATCTGCGCCTGACTGGCACGTCGATGAGTTCGGCGCTGGTCATTGGCACGTTGATGGCGTTCGGCACGGCGGCGATGTACTGGATCGGTTCGCTGCATGTGCTGGGCGGCACCCTGCAACTGGGTACGCTGCTCGTGTTTGCCTCCTACCTGACGATGCTGTACCAACCGCTGGAAGCATTGACTTACACGGCTTGGGCGTTGGAAGGGGCGGCCGCCGGCATGCAACGCTGCTTCGAAATTCTAGACCGCGAGGACGACGTGAAAGACGCGCCGGATGCCGTGGAGCTTCAAGCAGCCAAAGGAAGCATCCGCATCGAGAACGTCGATTTCGGGTACGACGACCAGCGGATAATCCTCAAAGGCGTCAGCGTTGAAATTGCGCCAGGGCAGACGGTGGCGTTTGTCGGGGGCACCGGCGCGGGGAAAAGCACGCTGCTGTCGCTGGTGCCGCGGTTTTACGATCCGGCCGCCGGGCGCGTCTTGGTGGACGGCCGGGATTTGCGCGCGCTCAAGAAGAAATCGCTGCGCAGCCAGATCAGCATCGTCTTGCAGGACACGCTGCTTTTCTCGACTACCGTCCGTGAAAACATCGCCTACGGGCGCCCGGAGGCCACCGAGGAGGAAATCGTGGAAGCGGCGCGGCGGGCGCAGGCCCACGACTTCATCATGGCGATGCCCGACGGCTACCGCTCGCAAGTGGGCGAACGCGGCGGCCACCTCAGCGTGGGTCAACGCCAGCGGCTCGGCATCGCGCGCGCGTTCTTGAAGAACGCTCCCATCCTGCTGCTGGACGAACCCACCTCCGCCCTCGACCCGACCACCGAAGCCGCCATCATGGAGACCATCGCCGACTTGATGCGCGGCCGTACCACTCTGATCGTTACCCATCGCATCGCGACGATCCACGCGATGGAAAAAATCGTCGTGCTCAAGAACGGATGCGTGGTTGAACAGGGGCGCGGCCCGGAGTTGGTGGCGCAAGGCGGGGAGTACGCAGGGTTGTATCGGTCGGCGAATTTGGGGTGAGGACTTCTCTTGCCATCCAGTTCGAAAATGCACGATGGGGGCCATAGGCAATGCGAAGCTTTTGGGCTGCATATGCGGTGCGATAGCGGCCTGCGCTAATCCATCCGGACGCTTCAACACACGAGCCCGCCTCCATCCAGTGCTTCTATGAAAGGAAGTGACAACTTCGCGGGATTGGTTTTTCAGCCCCGAGCAAATCCCGCAGCGAATCGGGTATGAGGAGTGAGGCCAGAAAAAGGCCAGAAGAAAGTGGTTGCCTCGCATTCATAACTACCGATAGGCGTTTATAGGCGCAACCGCCTTGGTTTCGGGCACGGCAGAGCGAAAACCCCAGACCAGATGCGGGCGCTCTTGAAAGCCGCTGCCGAAACGCCGGTCGTTCTCCGGTACCTGGTTCTCGGCGGCTTCTTCGGGCTGCGTCCCTCGGAAGTCGAAAAGCTGCGCTGCGAAGACATCGATCTGGAGCACGCCGAAGTCCACGTGCGCAACATGAAAACTGCCAAGCGCGGACTGCGGGAGCGCTATTAGTGGCACCGATGCTCCTTGGAAGTGGTCGAGAGCAAAAAAGCGTCTCGGGGCATTGGTTCGCAAACGGACATATCGCCAGGCCCTGCAATAATTGCCATTCGATTGTGGATCATGCCCTGCGATTTCTTCCCAAAAGTGGGCGATTCCTTGCGGAAATCGAAATTGTTCGCGGAAAAGTCTTGCTTCTTGACGAATTTCGCTAAACAAACCTCTCTGGAACAAAACACAAACACATTCAACCTGAGGATTCACCATGCAGCTACATGCTCTTGTCGGCGCTTTAGTTTCCCGGACGCGCTTCCGCACCGGGGTTTCTTCTTCTTTTCCCCACGTATCTCTCAACGGTTTTCGCCGCAACCGATGGAACCGAGGTTGTCGAAAATCCATCCGAGAGTTGCTCGGCGCGTTTCTCCTCGCGTGCTTCCTCGCTCCGGCGTCGAGTTGTTTTGCTGACGGCGCACAAAGTTCCGGCACCTTTGGCGAACTCAACGTCACCGGCGACGTGCAGATCACCGGCTCAACCTTCGCCTTCGGAACCGCGCTACTCAGTGGTTCGAACGTTTCGTCTGGCGTTGCCCTCACTTACTCCGATTCCCAGCAGGGTACCAACGCAGCCCTAACATGGACAGCGTTTCAGCAAAACCAGGAATGGATTTGGGAATCCCTGATCGGAGCCACCGCCGCGCCGATCATGAAGATCGACGCCGGCAACGCGCTCAAGCTCTACCCCGTCAATTCCGGCTCGGGCACGCCGTCCATCGTCCTCGACCCTTCGCTTTCGGGAACCTCCTCCATTGCCGGTTCCATCTCCGTCACCGGCAGCGTGAACCAAATGCCAAACCAAACGCTCACCGGCGGCTCTTCCAGCATTCTCACCCTCGGCTTGGCCGACCAGCGCTATTTGCAAGCAGCGGCCGCCTCCGTCGCAATCGGTTATGGCGCAATCGCCGGATCCCAAGCGATTGTCATCGGGCAGGCTGCCGCCGGAACCGGTAGATCAATCGCCATCGGAAACCAATCCAATGCATCGTCCGACCTCAGCACCGCAATCGGTTATTCCAGCGTTGCGCCAGGCTATGCAGCCACAGCCTTGGGTTATTCTGCCACTGCCGCGAACACCTGGGCGCTCGCTCTGGGAAACGAGGCCGCCGCGCTTGGGTACTGGTCTGTAGCGATTGGACCGCAGGCGAAGGCGGTCGACGGAATTGCCATTGGCCAGAATGCCTTGTCCAACGACGCCGGACTTGCGATCGGGCTTGGTTCTTTTAGCGCCGGCGGACGCGCCAACGCCATCGGCTTTTCCGCCACAGCCTCCGCTTATATGTCCACGGCTCTCGGCTGCAACACGAACGCGACAGGTCAGTATTCGATGTGCCTTTCAACCGCAGGCACCGCATCGGGTGAAAGCTCGTTTGCCGCAGGAGCCGGTTGCGTTGCCGCCGGAGGATGTTCAACTGTCTCGGGCTGGAACTCGGTTGCAACGTCCGATCACAGCGTTTCGATGGGGGTATTGGACCTTACCGAAGGCTGGGGCGCCGTTGCTCTGGGCGGCTATAGCACCGGCCACGGCGATCTCTCCGTCGCCCTTGGCTACCGAAGTTACACCAATGGCGCTGAATCATTTGCGGCAGGCAACTGCATCTGTGCGTGGGGAGCGTCTTCAACCGTCACAGGAGCCTATAATAACGCGCTGGGCGATTACTCGCAGGCTTGCGGGTACGCGACCACCGCCGAAACCTGCGCCCAAACGGTGGTTGGCCTTTTTAACAAGTTGGAATACCCTCATTATTTTCAAGACACTGTCCAGGAACGGTCCTATCCGCCACAGCCAAACACGGCCTTGTTTACCGTCGGAAACGGCACCAAGGACACCAACGGGAACATATACGGATCGAACGCCTTCGTGGTGAGGATGAACGGCGACAGCACCGTGTATGGCAAACTCACGGTAAGCGGAACTTCCAACGGCGGAATCGTGGTTTCAGGAACGATGGACCCAACGACGAACGTCGTAGTGGCTTCCAGCACCAATGCCCTGGTTCTCATCCCGCAGCAGGGCGACCTCTCCATGGGTGACTTCCACGCCGGTCCACAACCGCCTACTGCTCCGTAGTCCGGAATCCACCGTAGCCTCAACGCCAGGAGCACCCATGATCGAACCAGCCACACCCAAACGCGACCGCGCCTCGATTCCGCTGCGCACGGCGCTGCTGCTTGCCGCCGCTGTAGTCCCATTGCTGCTTTTCGCCGCCGAGCCGGATTGGTGGGCGGCCCGGTGCGTAAAAGCGCCCGCCCCTCCCAGCGACTACGCCGCTGTCAACCAAGGGCAACTAAAGAATTTATTAAGGGCGGCGGTTGATGAATTCGATGCTCACCTTCCCGGCGGCGCGGACAATTTTGGCGCCGACACACGCCTGCGCGACCTGCTGGTCGCGTGGGCGACTCCGACCGCGCAAACCAAGGATTACGCCACCGTAAACCTGGGTCAGGCAAAGGCGGCAATGGCACTGGCTTATACCCAACTGATTCGTGTCGGCTACACCACTGCGGAGGCCAATCCGTGGATGTCCGGCACCAACGCGAACGCGAACGATTATGCCATGGCCAACCAGGGCCAACTCAAGCACCTTATGGCTTTCAACCTTATGGCCACCGGCACCGACGGGCTGCCCCCTTGGTGGAAACAATACTATGGAATCACCGATCCCAACGCCATCGACCCCGCCACCGGCCTCAGCCTCAGCTATCTTCAAGAGTTCCTTCAGGGCCGCACGCCCGGCCAAATCCCAGTTGATCAGCCCGCCTCAGCCGTAGCGCTGGAGATCTATACGCCACTTCGGTAATCCGCCCTCTCACGCTTCACCGCACCTGCCCGGTTACTCACAGAAAATAGTTTCGACCAGCTTTACACCTCTTATATGGTTCACAATACCTTTCAAGAATCTGTCTTCCGGCAGTTCCTGAACGCCACCAAAATCGGGCTGTGTATTCTCCTGACAACCATCCCCCTTCGCCGGGTTTCGGCCAATTCCACCACACCGACCGCGAGTGTTGAGGGAGATACGATCGCGTTCAGCGGACTGCCAAAAAGCCAATGCACGGTGACGCTGGCAGTCGCCTTCGAAGCCAACGGTGCGTTCCAAGTTGACGGCGGCAGCGTCTCCGGGGACTCCTTTACCATCGACAATCGCGGCGGGGCCTCGTGGATGGGCTCCACTGGGTTTTATACGACCTCTGGTTTTGGCATCTGTCCCTGCTGTTCAAGTGGTCAGGCTACGAGTAGTACCAATGTCAGCGTCGAAACCAGCAGCACCACCATTACGATCACGACTAGCAGAACCGCCAGTTGCGGCTACAGCACCAGCGCGACGGACACCACCACGATTACGAGTTGCACTTGTGCGGATTGCCTGGCCGTTGCTAGCGGTTCGACGGCTTCCACCGGCAGTGCCGCGTGCAGCACCTGTGCAGCCCACGGTTACACGTGCCACCCTGGCCTTGGACAAATCTCCTGCCCCGGTGGCGTTTTTGTCTCGACCACTAGCACTCATACCGACTCGGGTCCCGGCGTCTGCGGCGACTGTGGCGGAAGTGGCACTTGCTGTGTGACAAACGTTGATTCAAACGGCTACCATGAACACAGCAGCAGTCAATGTGGAGGGGGGCTATGCACCGTAACCAGCTACCATTGGTACGACGATGGCCTGTACACTTCAACTCAGAAGGGAACGGTAATCATTCAAGTGACCCCGGACAGCAGCGGCAAGGCCACCTGCCCGTTCGTCATGTCGAACACAACCGGACAGTGCTACGTGAGCAAGCTCACCGTCGAAGTCGTGGACTGCGGTTGCGCCAGCGGCTGCGGGGCCGGCAGCGGCGATACCAGCGACGACTGTATCAATGTGAAAATAGCGTTGGGAGCGGACGGTTTCGGAAACACCCTTGGAAGCTTGCGGCTGAACTCCGACCAACCCGGTCCCAGCCTTTCGACACCAATGGCCTTGAGCTATAATTCCGCCTTGGGAAGCCATTTTCGGGGGGCCGTTTACACCAAGGACACCAACGGGGCGATCAGGCGCATCGATACGCCTGCGATGCGGGCCGACATCATTGTGACTGGCAGTTCGTTCACTCCCGGCGCAATCGCTTCCAGCGCGGATACCTCTGCGTTCGAAATCCGCTTTTATCCGGCAATCGCCGTCAGCTTCTATGTGTTTATCAACGGTAACAGCTACCCCAGGTTCAGCGGCACCTACGGTTCCATCCCGACGGTCGTGTGGCGGTTTGAGAATCCAGTTCCTGGCGGCGGTTCGTTTGACCGCCTCGACGTTACCGAAATTCGCGACGGCGCGGTCAATAAGAGCCGGTACTCCTATGTCAACACCGACTCGGGCGCGGGCTGGGCGCTTGAGAAGGGAAGCGGCGATTGCATCCGAAAGGAACTTCGCCTGAAATCCGACAATGACCCGGTCGCACCCGGTTTCAAAACGGAAACCTATCAAGTTTACCAGGGGAGCAACGCTGGCGACACCCTCGTTTACGAAAGCAAGGAGGTTTACGACGGTTCGACCGGCTGGATGCTTCACTCCTTTGAAGGGCACGGAGCCGATGCCCAGGAAACCAATTACTACTATTACAGCGACTCGAATGCGGACGGCTACGGACGGCTCAGCAAGATCGAGTGGCCCGGAGGTCGCTGGGAGATGTACAAATATGATGCCAGTGGGCGCACGATCAGGACCGTTTCGCAGTTTGGCGACACCCCGGCCCCCGAGAACATCGACACTCCCGGCCCGAACCGTGTGGTGGATGTGGCCTATGACACGAATCCATACACTGAAACGCGGGTTGAGTCTTTGAATGGAGTCGTGGTTTCCAAGTCGTTCCATTGGACGTCCGCCGGAACGAACGGTCAGCCTATCACGGTCGATGAACGCGGCCAGTCTCCGGATGCGGTTTTAAGCGGTTCCACCAATCTGGTTACAACCACCGTATTGACTCAAAGCATTTACGGTGAACTGCCACGAGTTGCAAGTGTCACCACGCCCGATGGCGCCGTCACCACCTACAACTACGGGAACGGATGGTCCGATCAACACACAACTTACACGACCACCACCGTCACTCAGCCCAACGGCGTGACAACGGTCAGCTCGGTAACCAACCTCGGCCAGGTGTTCAGCACGGTAACCAGCGCTGGCGATGGCAACATCCTGAGCAGTTCCGCGATGAGCGATCCCGACAACTCGGGACGCTACCGGTACGTTGCTTACAGCGATGGATCACATGAAGAATTTACCTACGCCTGTTGCGGCGTCGAAACCAAGCGCGACCGGTTCGGCGTGGAAACAAGCTACATGTATGACGATCTCAAACGGGTCACGGCGGAGACCACCGGTGGCGTCACCACCCTCTACCAATATAATGCCAACGGGAACGTCACCAGGACCACGCGCCAAGGGGCCGATGGCACAAATGTCCTCATCAACGCTTCACAGTTTAACACCGCCGGCGTGCTGGTCAGTTCCAGCAACGCGCTCGGATTGACCGTTTACTCCAGCACCGTGGCAGCCAATGGGCACACCGTCAAGACGACCGTTTTTCCCGACGGCGGCACGCGGGTGGAGGAGTATTACCAGGACGGCACCCTTTACAGCGTCACCGGCAGCGCGGTGCATCCGGTAAAATACGAATACCCGGTGTTCGGCACGAAGGAGATCAAGCTCGACGCGCAGGGCAACCCAAGGGAATGGACCTGCACCTGGACGAACATGGCCGGCCAGACGGTGAGCGTGGACAGGCCATTCGGTTCCGGCACGGCCTCCACCGTTTACATTTACAGGCCAGGCACGGGCCAACTCGACCGGGTGATCGATCCGGACGGCATCACGACCTTCTACGACTACAACCCTCAAACCGGCGAGCAGACTACCGTCGCGATTCTCGCTTCCGGGTCCAGCGGCCAAATTAACTTGTCCGGTTCGGATCGTGTAACCGTCACCACGACCAGCTATCCGGGCGGTGGAATGCGAAGGACCACCACGCAGGTCTGCAACCAGGCGGGCGCCCTCGCCACCGCCTTCATGACTACGACCGACGGGTACGGGTCGAACACCACAACGACTCAATTCGGGCAGACCACGCAAACAGCCACCGAGATCGACTCAGACGCGGGCACCCACACGATCACCACCACATACCCGGATCAGTCCACTTCCGTCCAGAGTTACACCGGCAACAATCTAACCTCGCAGGCGCGCAAGGACGCCAATGGCCAGCAAATCAACCGGCAGGATTACCAGTATGATGCTCACGGCAGGCAATGGAAAGTCACTGACGCCCGCAACGGCACGACGACCTACGCGTACTATCCCAACAGCGACTTGCTCCAAAGCGTGATCACGCCCGCGCCCGGTGACGGCAGCCCGGCTCAAACCACCAGCTACGAGTATGATTCGATGGGACGCAAGACGGCGGATCATCTCCCCGATGCCGGCACAGTCCAATACCAGTATGACAACGCCGGCGACCTTGTATCTCAATCCGGCGCGCGCACCTACGCGGTCACCTACACCTACGATTCGCAGGGGCGCAAGACAACCATGACCACGGCCAATGGCGCGACCACGACCTGGATTTATGACCCGGCCACCGGCCTCCTTGCATCCAAGCATTATGCCGATGGCAACGGTCCCAGCTACACCTACACGCCCGCCGGCCGGCTCGCCAGCCGCACCTGGGCGCGGGGAGTCTCCGCCAATTACAGCTACACGTTCGCGGGCGGTCTTGCGTCAATCGTTTACTCTGACGGCACGCCCGCTGTCACGCTGAATTACGACCGCCAGGGCAGGTTGCAGCACGTCACCGATTCCACCGGAGGTCGCACGCTATTGAACACCGACGACGGCCAAGTTTCCGCCGAGATATTTGAGAACGGCTCGATTTTTGCCGGTGGATCGGTTTCGCGCATTTTCGACGGATACTCGCGCAACTGTTCCCTCACGGTAACGCCGCCCGGCGGCTCGCCCATCGTCCAGACCATCGGCTATGACGCGGCCTCGCGCTACCAGACGTTTACGCAAGGGCCGGTTTCGGCGACGTACAGCTACGCAACGAACTCATCGCTCATCGGCGGGATCACCCTCGCAAACAACGGCAACACCGTGATGACCACCGCCAAAAATTACGACAATCTCAACCGCTTGCAATCCATCGTGCAGAGCGTAGGTTCCCATGTCGTGTCTTCCTGCGCCTACGCCTACAACACCGCCAACCAGCGCGTCCGCGCCACGTACGCCGATGGCAGCTACTGGGTTTACGGGTATGACGGCCTTGGGCAAGTGATCAGTGGCAACCGGCACTGGTCCGACGGCCTCCCGGTGGACGGCCAGCAGTTCGGCTACACGTTCGACGGCATCGGCAACCGGACGAACACGGTGACCAACGGGCGTTCCGACAACTACACGCCCAACGCGCTCAATCAATACACCAGCCGCGACGTGCCGGGAACCCTCGACGTAATCGGCAGCGCCGCGCCCACGGCTACTGTCACTATAAACAACACGCCCACCAAACGCCACGGCGGGTACTTTGCCGGATCAATTTCCGCCGACAACTCCACCGCTCCGGTGAACCAACCCGTGACCATCACCGGCGTCAAACCCAGAGCCGGCATAAGCGGCACCGCCGTGGCCGATGTGGTGATTACCTCAACCGGAGCGATGTTCTTCGCGCAAGCGCCCGAGCAATTCACCTATGACCTCGACGGAAACCTAACTAGCGACGGTCGCTGGACCTACACATGGGACGCCGAGAACCTGCTCATCCAGATGGACACCATTGCGTCGGCAACAACTTGCGTTTCCGCCCAACGGTTACAGTTTACCTACGACTGGCAGGGCCGTCGTGTGCAGAAAGTTTTGCTTCAAGCAACCGGAACCAGCGGCTACCAAACAATTGCGACAACCCGCTTCCTTTACGACGGCTGGAACCTCATCGCGGAATTAGACGGAAACAACAATCTCATTCGCAGTTATTGCTGGGGACTGGACCTTAGTGGGAGTCCGCAGGGCGCTGGAGGCGTTGGCGGCTTGGTTTCGCTATCAACGACAGGCTCAAACGCAGGATCATATTTTCCAACATATGACGGCAACGGGAATGTGCTTGAGTTGGTCGATAACTCCGGCACGCCGATTTCACTTTACGAGTATGGCCCCTTCGGCGAACCTGTGCGGGTGTCCGGGCCAATGGCGGGGGTGAATCCGTTCAAGTTCAGCACGAAGTATACAGGCTCGGAGACGGGGCTTCTTTATTACGGGTTCCGCTACTACAAACCGAGCGCGGGCAGGTGGATTGGCCGTGATCCAAGCGGAGAACAGGCGGGATCGAATCTGTATGGGTTTGTTGCGAATAATTCTCTCAATAATTTGGACATATTGGGCTTAGCGTGTCTAATAATAGATCATATCAATGTTACGTTTACATGGACACAGGTAAGCACGGCCGCACAAATGTCTGATTATAATCGCCCTGTGACTGGAGTCCAATTCATGGGCACTATGAATACGTACGACTCCAAGGGTAAAGTAATTGGCACTTTCAACGTTGGATCAGGAGGCGACATTGACCCGCACTCCAGATTGTACCGAACGTATTTGGATCAAGTTAATGCAGGAAAGGCACCGACCGTAAATACAGCAATTCCCGATGGTGACTGGACTGTAGTAGCAACGTTGCAAGGGGGGCCGTTTCAGATAAGTTCCGGCAAAGGCCGAAGTTACCTTGAAATCCATGGATGGGGCATGACAACCGGTTGTATCGCTGTTCAGACAAATTTTGGTGACTTCGAGTCAGAAATGGCGGAAACCTGTGCCGCCTTAAACACCATACTAAAGGGCATAAAGCTTAATGTAACCAATAATACGGGGTACTCGACGCCCTAAACTCCCATGTGTTCTCAATTTACGGTTTTTAAAATAAAGAATATCCTATTATGCTTTTGCTTACTGTTTGTTTATTGTCTCCCGGTGCTTGCTGATAATACGCTGTTTTTGAACACTTTTATTTATACCGCGCCAAGTAAGTATTTTAATGATATTCCGACGGATCAGAGAGAGAGGTTTGTTCAATACTCTTCGGGAGAGGGGATGCTGGACTACAACAATGGGTGGTTGACCTATTTCTGCGATAATCCGAGATATGATATTGGAACAAGTTTATTCTGGGTAAAGCTTTTGCCGCGCAAAGGTCAATATCCGCTTGTTTTTGTTTATATGGTAAGGCCGATTTTGCCTGGAAAAGCGCATTCTAAAAATCAGACGTATGTCCTTGATGGTAATAAATTGGGATGGCGAGATGTAACAACTCAATATATTCCGAAGGATTTGGATTCAACCATGGAGTTTATCCCTATTCGCAAAGGCAACGATATTCAGGTGGTCTATTATCGAGAAAATGAATGTCGGCTCATTTTGCACTGGAATGGGGCGTCGTTTAACAAACGAAAGATCAGACCGAGAAAAATCGACTTAGGTGCAAGCGAATAGCGTGCATAGGACTAGGTGCGGCAGCGGCGGGGTCATGCGGCAGCAGCGGGCTCAGGCATTACTTCTTAACCTTCACGATGAACTCGCACTTTTTGAGCCCGCAGGCTTTTCATTTTCGTGGAAACAAGCTACATGTATGACGATCTCAAACGGGTCACGGCGGAGACCACCGGTGGCGTCACCACCCTCTACCAATATAATGCCAACGGGAACGTCACCAGGACCA
>Ga0316222_1002457_pt1 | contig 19753 bp, 15 predicted proteins | sample TBH18011metaG_FD_206008 | JGI IMG/M metagenome (GOLD analysis project Ga0316222, IMG submission 206008) | Freshwater microbial communities from Trout Bog Lake, Wisconsin, USA - TBH18011 | ecosystem: Environmental > Aquatic > Freshwater > Lake > Hypolimnion/Profundal zone | place: USA: Wisconsin...
TATCGCGGCGCTCGGTGGGCGGTTGCAGATGGTGCGCACAGAGATTGGTCGCGCGATTCACGGCCAGGAAGACACCATCGAACTCGCCTTGATCGCCCTGCTCTCCGGCGGTCATGCATTGCTGGTGGGCATGCCGGGCTTGGGCAAGTCGCGGCTGGTGGAGACGATGGCCGTCGTGCTGGGGTTGGCGAGCAAGCGCATCCAGTTCACCCCTGATCTGATGCCCGGCGATATTCTGGGCAGTGAGGTGCTGGAAGAGGGCGCGGATGGTCGGCGTGCGTTCCGGTTTCTGCCCGGCCCGGTGTTCTGCCAATTGCTGATGGCCGACGAAATCAACCGCGCCTCACCGCGCACGCAATCGGCCTTGCTCCAGGCGATGCAGGAAGGCCGCGTGTCGGTGGCGGGGGTGGAGCACGCCTTGCCGCGTCCGTTCCATGTGCTGGCGACGCAGAACCCCATCGAGCAGGAAGGCACCTATCCGCTGCCGGAAGCGCAGTTGGATCGGTTTTTGTTGGAAATTCAGGTCCGCTACCCCTCACTCGCCGCTGAACGGGCGATGCTGCTGGCCACCACCGGGGCTGCGGAGGCGTTGCCGTCGCAGGTGTTGAGCGGGGAGGAGTTGATCGCAGCGCAACATCTGATCCGCCATCTGCCGGTGGGTGAAAGCGTGGTGTCGGCGATTCTTGATCTGGTGCGACGCGGACGGCCGGAAAGCAGTGATGACGAGGAGATTATCCGGCATGTCGCTTGGGGCCCGGGGCCGCGTGCGGCGCAGGCGTTGATGTTGGCGAGCCGGGCGCGGGCGTTGCTGGGTGGGCGTTTGTCGCCCAGCCTGGACGACATCGCCGCCCTCGCCCCCGCTGTGCTGCGGCATCGCATGGCGCTGAATTTCACCGCGCGGGCCGAAGGGGCGACGTTGGAGGGCACGATTGCACGATTGGTGAGCCGCATCGGATGAGCGAGGCAAAGCTCACCCGCGCCGAAAGCCTCGCCGCCACATTGCCGCCGCTGCTGGTGGCCGCTGAGCGGGTGGCGAGCACGGTCGCACAAGGCGTGCATGGGCGCAGGCGGGTGGGACAAGGCGATTCGTTCTGGCAATTCCGCGCGGCGCAACCGGGGGATAGCGCGCGGGAGATCGATTGGCGGCAATCGGCGCGGGCGGATCGGCTGTATGTGCGGCAAACCGAGTGGGAGGCAGCCCAGACCATCTGTCTGTGGCGGGATTCCGGCGTGCGGATGGGCTGGCGGTCGCAATTGGGTGCGGAGACCAAGCAAGCGCGGGCGGATTTGCTGTTGCTGGCCTTGGCCATTTTGTTGCTGCGGGCGGGCGAGCGGGTGCGGTTGGTCGCCCCCGGTTTGCCGGAATTCTCCGGCCGCGCCGGTCTTGCCCGCCTCGCCGCCACGCTGGCGGCCACGCCAGACAGCGAGATGATGCCCGATGCCGCATTGCTGCCGCGTCATGCCAGCGTGGTGCTGATCGGCGACATGCTGGCCCCGATGGAGGAGATCACCACCAGCCTCTCCGGCCTCGCCGCCCGCCCGGTGCAGGCGCATCTGGTGCAGGTGCTCGATCCGGCTGAGCAATCACTGCCCTATGAAGGCCGCGTGTTGTTCGCCCCGATCGCGGGTGGGCCGACTGAGTTGGTGGCCAATGTGGGGGAGTTGCGCCCGGCCTATGTCGCTCGGCTTGCCGCCCAACGGGCAGCCATTGGCGATCTCTGCGCAGGCTCGGGCTTCGGCTTTCAAACCCACGCCACCGATGCCCCCGCCACTGCCGCGCTGATGGCGCTGGCCGCCGCCTTGGCCCCTGATGCGGTGGGGCGGCGATGATGGCTGTGCTCGCCACGCTGCATTTCGCGCAGCCCGTCATTCTGCTGGCGTTGGTGCTGTTGCCGATCCTGTGGTGGCTGCTGCGGGTGACGCCGCCTGCGCCGCGACGGCAGGAATTCCCGGCGATCCGGCTGTTGCGCGGTCTGATTGCCGTGGCGCAGACCGCCGCCCGCACACCGCTCTGGCTGCTCGCTCTGCGCCTATTCGCCGCCGCCTTGGTGATCATCGCACTCTCCGGCCCCACGCTGCGCCGGGGGGCGGCGGATGACGGCAAGGGGCCGTTATTGATCGTTCTTGACGATGGTTGGACCGCCGCCGCCGCGTGGCCATCGCGGCTTGCCGCTGCTGAATCGGCGCTCGACCGGGCGGCCACGGCGGGGCGCGAGGTGGCGTTGCTCACCACCGCTGCGGGTGAGGATGCCAGCCCGCCGACGCTGACCGTGCCGATGCCCGCCAGTGAATTGCGTCCGCGTCTGGCCGCGCTGCGTCCGAAACCCTGGCCGAGCGACCGCGCCCTCGCTGTCGGAGTGTTGAGCAAGGCCGAACCCGGCTCGGTGGTCTATATCTCCGATGGCGTGGGTGACGATCCGGCGTTCCGGCATGCGCTCGCCCATCTCGGCCCGGTGGTGGAAATCCGCGCCCCCGATGCGCCGCTGCTGCTGACTGCGCCGAGCCTGGATGTCGGCACGTTGGTGGCGCATCTGCGCAGCACGCCCACCGCCCTGCCGCGCGATGTGGCGGTGCTCGCCCAAGGCACTGACGGCCACAGCCTCGCCCGCGCTGTGCTGCATCTGGATGCCGGTGCCAGCGAGGCCACCGCCAAGCTTGATCTGCCGCCGGAACTGGCCAACACGCTCAGCCGCCTTGTGCTGGAAACCACCCCTTCAGCCGGGGCGGTCTGGCTGCTGGATGAGACGAATCGCAGGCGTCCGGTGGGGTTGTTGACCGAAAGCGGGGCGGGCGATGCGCCGCTGATCGGCCCGCTCTATTATGTCCGCCGCGCGCTCGCCCCTGGTGCGGAATTGCGCGAGGGCGATCTGGCGACGTTGTTGTCGCGCGATGTGTCGGTGCTGATTTTGGCCGATGTGGTGGTGAACGATCCGGCGCAGGTGAAGCTGCTCGGGGATTTCCTGGCCAAAGGCGGCACGCTGATCCGCTTCGCCGGTCCCAACCTCGCCGCCCATCCCGATGCGCTGCTGCCGGTGAGCCTGCTGGAGACCGATCGGCAACTCGGTGGTGCGATGTCCTGGGCGCAACCGCCGACGCTGGCGGCGTTCGACCCGGAGACGCCGTTTGCCGGTCTGACGGTGCCGAAGGATGTGCGCGTGACGCGGCAAGTGCTGGCAACGCCTGCTTCGGTGCTCGGCAGCACCAAGGAGGGCGCGAAGATCTGGGCCAAGCTCGCCGATGGCACGCCATTGGTGACGGAAGCCACGCGCGGGGCGGGGCGAATTGTGCTGTTTCATGTGACGGCCAACGCCGATTGGTCTGATCTGCCGCTCTCCGGCCTGTTTGTGGACATGCTGCACCGACTAGTCGGCCTCGCACACGGCATTGCCGCCGAAGACGCCGAGCAGGCGACGCAGCCATTGCCACCGGAGCGGATGCTGGATGGCTTCGGCCAACTCACCGCCCCCTCGGCGGCGGCGTTGGCGCTGGCGCCTGCCGATCTTGCCAGCCTCGCCTCTCCCCGCCATCCGCCCGGCTTTTACGGCCAAGGTGCCGCACGGCGGGCGCATAATTTGGGGGCGGGGATCGATCGCCTTGTCGCAGCACCTGCGGTGGAGGGCGCGAGTTTGCAGAGCCTTGCTGGCGTAAGCCGCGATGCGGATCTGTCGCCCTGGCCGATGGCGGCGGCGTTGGCGCTGCTGGCCGTCGATCTGCTGATCTCGCTGGCGCTGCGCGGCTTGCTGCGGCGGGCGAGTGTGGCGGTGTTGCTGACGCTCAGCCTGTCCACCGCCCATGCGCAGGCTCCATCGGACAACCCGGCTTTGGCGACGCGGCTGGCCTATATCAGCACCGATGCAGCACGCGATGCGGTGGCGCTGGCGGGGTTGCAGGGGCTGTCGGATTACGTCAACCGCCGCACCAACGCCGCCCTGGCCACGCCCAATGCGGTGCATCCCGGTCGCGATGAACTCGGCTTCTACCCGCTGCTTTATTGGCCCGTCGGGGCTGACGACCCCACGCCCAATGCGGCCTGGGCGAAGGCGTTGAACGACTATATGGAAAACGGCGGCATCGTGCTGATCGATACCCGCGATTCCGGCAGTGGCGAGGGATTTGCGCCCGGCACGGCGGCGGCGTTGGAGCGGATTGGGCATGTGCTGAGTGTGCCGAAACTCACCCCGCTGACCTCCGCGCATGTGCTCGCGCGCTCGTTTTATCTGCTGCATGATTTCCCCGGCCGGTTCGATGGCGGCAGCATCTGGGTGCAGCGCGATGAGGACCGCACCAATGACAGCGTCTCGCCGGTGATCATCGGCGGCAATGACTGGGCGGCGGCGTGGGCGACGGATGGGGTGGGCCGCAACCTCTACGCCACCATCCCCGGCGGGGTGCGGCAGCGCGTGCTGGCCTATCGGTTCGGGGTCAATCTGGTGATGTATGCGCTGACCGGCAATTATAAGGGCGATCAGGTGCATGTGCCGGCATTGCTGGAGCGCCTGGGCCAATGACCGACAGCATCGCCGCCCTGCACTTCTCCCCGCTGCTGCCCGACTGGCTGCTGATCAGCCTCGCCGCGTTCTGCGCGCTGGTGCTCAGCCTTGCGATCTGGCGACGCGCACCGGGCACGCTGTGGCGGGCGCTGGCCTTCACCACGATGCTGCTCTGGCTCGCCGGTCCGCGATTGGTGCAGGAGACGCGGCAAGGGCGACCGGATATTGCGCTGCTGGTGCTCGACCGCACCGCCTCGATGCAAGTGGGCAACCGCACCACCTTGGTGGACCGCGCGCGCGACGCCATCACTCAGGATGTGGCCAGCCATCACGCTGCATTGGGTGATCTGGAATTGCGGGTGGTCGATGTCGCGGGCGGTGACAATAACGGCACCAGGCTGTTCGGTGCCATCGATCACGCCCTCACCGACATCGAACCCTCCCGCCTCGCCGGTGTGATCATGGCCACTGACGGGCAGGTGCACGACATCCCCGCCGCGATGCCCGACGGTGTGCCACTGCATGTGCTGCTCGCCGCCAAGGGGGAGGAAACCGACCGTCGCGTGCGCATCGTCTCCGCCCCCGGCTACGGCATTGTCGGCAAGAGTGTGACGCTGCGGGCGGTGGTGGAGGATCTGGGCCGCAAGCCCGGCCTGCTCGGCGGCGGTTCCACCACGCTGACCATCCGCCATGACGGCGAACCGGCGCGGCAGATCATCGTGCCGATTGGCCAGGAACAAGACATCGACATCCCCGTCACCCGTGCCGGGCAAAGCGTGGTGGAACTCTCCGCCGATCCGCTGGCCGGTGCCGTCAGCGAACGCAATTTACGTGCGGTGGTGACGATTGCGGGCGTGCGGGATCGGCTGCGCGTGCTGCTGGTCTCCGGCGAGCCGCATCAGGGTGAGCGGACATGGCGACGGCTGCTGAAGGCTGACCCCTCGGTGGATTTGGTGCATTTCACCATTCTGCGCCCACCGGAAAAGGACGATCTGACGCCGATCAACGAACTTGCGCTGATTGCTTTCCCGGTGCGCGAGTTGTTCCAGGTGAAGATCCGCGAATTCGACCTGATCATCCTCGACCGCTTCACCAATCGCGGCCTGTTGCCCGCGCCCTATATGCGCAACATCGCCGATTACGTGCGCAATGGCGGGGCGCTGCTGGTCAGTGCCGGGCCGGAATTCGAGGGGCTCGGCAGCCCGTCCAGCACGCCGATTGGCGCGGTGCTGCCCGCCAAACCGGCAGAGGATCGCAGCCAAGGGGTGATCACCGAGGAATTCCGCCCCATCGTCACCCCAACCGGCTTGCGCCATCCGATCACCGCCGAATTGCCGGGCTGGAAGCCGGATGGGCATCCGCTGTGGGGGCCATGGTATCGGGCGCTTGCGGTCTCGTCGGTGCAGGGCGATGTGTTGATGAGCCTGCCGGATGGGCGGCCTTTGCTGATCACCAACCGCGTCGGCGAGGGCCGGGTGGGGTTGCTGCTGTCCGACCAGATCTGGCTGTGGTCACGCGGGTTGCAGGGCGGCGGGCCGCAGGCGGAATTGCTGCGGCGGGTGGCGCATTGGCTGATGAAAGAGCCGGAACTGGAAGAATCCGCACTGACCGCACGGGTTGAGGCGGGCACACTCAGCGTGGAGCAACGCAATGTCACCGATGCCGCCCCACCGCCTGCCACCATCACCGACCCGGACGGCCATATCAGCACGTTGAAGCTGACCGAAACCGCACCAGGACGCTTCACCGGCCAGATGCGCGCCGCAACCCCCGGCGTCTGGCAGGCCAATGATGGCGAACACAGCGCCTTTGCCGCCGCGGGTGAGGCCGATCCACTGGAATTCGCCGATCTGCGGGTGACGGCTGAGAAGCTTGCACCACTCGCCCAAGCCTCCGGTGGCAGCCTGCATTGGCTCGACCCCGATGGGGCGCCGACATTGCGGCGGGTGGAGGCGGGACGCAGTGCCAGCGGTGGGGATTGGATTGGGTTGCCACTGCGCCATAATCACGTTGTCACGGGTGTCACCTCCCTGCCATTCTTCCCGCCTGCATTGGCCCTGCCGTTGATCCTCGGGCTGATTGTGTTGGCGTGGCGCAAGGAAGGTGGCTGACAATGCGCGATTTCGCGTTTCAGAAAATTGGCCGCCCGGAGCGCCGCCAGCGGCGTGACCCACGCGACAATCTTCCGCAGGGTGAAGGCTCCCCCTGGCTGGCGTTGATTGGCTTTATCGGCCTGTGTCTGCTGGTGGGTGCGAGTGCCGCAGCGGCGAACGGACCGGCTATGCAAAGCTGGTATGTCTCGCTGATCCGCCCTTGGGGCACCCCGCCGAATTGGGTGTTTCCGGTGGTGTGGACGCTGCTCTACGTGCTGATCGGCACCAGCGCCTGGATGATCTGGTGGAAAGCCCCACAAGGGCGGCGGCAAACGGCGGCTTTGCAACTCTGGGGCTGGCAATTGCTGATCAATGCCGCATGGTCGCCCGCATTTTTCGGCATGCATAATCCGTTGCTCGGGCTTGTGGTGATGGGGCCGCTGTTGGTGCTGGTGACGCTGACGATGTTCAGCTTTGCCCGGCTGTATCGTCCGGCGGCGCTGCCGCTGCTGCCCTATCTGCTTTGGAGCGGGTATGCAGCCTATCTGAATGTGGGGTTCTGGTGGCTGAACCGCTGATGCGCTACATGCGAGGTGCATTTGCAGGATGATCGCCGTGATGAACCGCCAGCCCGCCGTTTTCGCCCTTCTTTTGGCCGCCCTGCTGACGGGACTCCCTGGCTTGGCGTTGGCGCAGGACGCAATGACGACACCGAAAATGGTCGGCAGCGTTAAGGGCCGTGTCGCACCAACGCCGCCCCCTTCCGCCTTGCCCGGTGCGCAGATGGACAAGGACCGGGTGATCCCCGCTGAAAAGGGCACCGCTGATTTGTCGCCCAATGATGCGCTGTTCGATGCGATCACACGCGGGGATATCAACTCGGCTCAGGATGCGATCAACCGTGGCGCGGATTTCAACGCCCGCAATGTGCTCGGGCTGACCCCGCTGGACGAGTCGATTGACCTTGGCCGCAACAACATCACCTTCCTGCTGCTGTCGTTGCGTCCGAGCAGCGACAGCGCCGCCAACACCTCTGCTCCGGCCAAGCCGATCACCAGCGCGCCGCCGAAGCTGACCAATGCGCTTTCGGCCCCGCAGCCCGGCACGTTGGCACCGCGCATCGCGGCCACGCCAGCTGCGACGGAGACATCCGCCGCAGCCGGAAGCACGAAATCGGCCCCAACCGCGCCGCAGCTTCCCGCCAGTGGCAATGCCGGTGCGCCGAACCCGAAATCCGGCTTTCTGGGCTTCGGCGGCTGAACACGCTGATCTGATTCAGAGAATCAGCGTTCTTGCCTGACAGGTCTGCGAACAGTTGCTGGCCTTCGCACATGCAAAACGGCTATAAGACCACCTCGACCAGCCCTGATCGGCTGGTGCGAGGGGGTTGGTGTTGTTTGCTGGCCTAGCCGAATTTCGCTGTAAAGGTGCCTGACGTGATCTCGAAACTGCGCCGCCGTGATGTTCTAACGGTTGCTGCCCTGGCTGGTTTGGCTGGCCCGCGTGCGGCGTTTGCGCAGTCCAACACCATTCTGGGTTCCGGCATTGGGCCGAGCACACCCTCCCCTGCGGATGCTCTTGCCACCCCCGGCTTTGACTTCCACCCCCCCGCTCCCCCGAATTTCGCCCCCACCGTTCTGCCCAGCGCGGCAGAACCACGTTGGCGGCGCTATGCGGTGGCGGCACCGTCGGATCGTGACAAACCGGCGATCACCATTGTCATCGATGATCTGGGCGTGGTGCATCCGGCCACCGAGCGCGTGGTGGCAATGCCCGGCCCGCTGACGCTTTCCTGGTTCCCCTTCGCCCATAAATTGCCGGAGCAGGTGGCCGCCGGTGTGGCGCGTGGACATGAAGCCACGCTGCATATGCCGATGCAGTCCTACGGCAACAGCGAAGCCTGGACCGGCCCCAACCCGTTGCGCGTCGATCTGCCGGAGGACGTCAACCTCGAACGTCTGCGCGCGGCGATTGCGGCGGTGCCGAACACCGTCGGGCTGAACAACCACATGGGCTCAGTTGCAACCCATGATCCGGCGCTGATGGCGCTGGTGGCGCGCGAGACGCTGGCCAACGACATGCTGTTCCTGGACAGCGTGGTGATTGCGCATTCGCAGGGCATCATTCAGGCGCGTCAGGCCGGTGTGGTGTCTGCCTCACGCGATTTCTTCATCGACCACAGCCCCGATCCGCTGGAAATCCGCGAGCAATTGGCGGAAATCGAAGCCCATGCCCGCAAGCATGGCGATGTGATCGCCATCGGCCACCCCTGGCCGCACACCATCGCCGCCTTGGAAGAATGGCTGCCGACACTGCCGGGCAAGGGTTTTGCCATGTGGCCGCTCTCGGCCATGGTGGCGCGGCGGATGAAGCTGACGCTGCCAGCGTAAGGCTGAAGAGGCAAAGCCGTCTTGCGCCATTCTTCCCACACGCCGGGCACTGGCGGATGACGCTGCGCTCTTCCGCCCTACCCCAGATCAGGCACCGGAATCGGCTCGGCCTGTTCCAGCACGCGCGCGGCGCGCAGCACAAGATCGTCGCGATAGAGCGGGGCGGCGAGCTGCACACTGCGCGGCAGACCATTGCCATGGAAGCCCATCGGCACCGAAATCGCAGGCTGGCGGGTGAGGTTCCAGGCGAAGGTCCACGGTGCCCATTTGGTCCACAGCGCCTCCATCGGATCACCGATCGGCAACTCTACCATTAGGGCCGCATTGGGCACGGTGGGGGTGAGCACGAGATCGTAGCTTTGATGCAGCCGCGCCATCGCGTGGGCTGCGGTCAGGCGCATCGCATCGGCGTCCATCATGTCAATCGCCGTCAGATCGCCCACGCGGGCCGCCACTTCGAGCAGACCAGGATCGAGCATCTGGCGACGGGTTTCCGGCACGCCAGCCACCAAGCGCGCCAAAGCGGCCCCCCAGATGCGACCGAAAATCTGCCGCACATCGGGCAGATCCACCTCGGCTTCCTCCACCTCGGCCCCGGCATCGGTGAGAATTTGTGCCGCCTGCTCCAAGGCCGCGATGCCCTCCCAGTCGATCGGCGCATCGAAGCCGGGACGCCGCAGCACCGCCACACGCAGCCCCGCCACGCCATCTTCAATGCCGTCGAGCCAATTGCGCGGCGCATCGGGCAGAGCGTAGGGATCGCGAATGTCGTGCCGGGCCATTGCACCGAGCATCAGCGCTGCGTCACGCACAGTGCGGGTGATCGGTCCGGCCACCGCCACCGCCGAGAACGCCCCGAGCGGCCATTGCGGCACGCGCCCGAAGCTCGGCTTCAGCCCCACAACGCCACACCATGCCGCAGGAATGCGGATCGACCCACCGGCATCGGTGCCAATATGCAATGCGCCAAACCCAGCCGCACAGGCCGCTGCCGCACCGGAGCTGGAGCCGCCCGGGGTGAAATTCGGGTTCCACGGATTGCGGGTGATGCCGTGCAACGGACAGTCACCAGGGGATTTCCAGCCATATTCGGTCGTGGTGGTCTTGCCCAAAATGACCGCACCCGCAGCCTTGAGACCCACCACGCTCGGCGCATCTTCGGCCACCGGGGTTGCATCGGTCAGGCGAGAGCCGCGACGGGTGGGCATGCCCGCCACATCGACCAGATCCTTCACCGTCACCGGCACACCGTCAAGCGCGCCAAGCGGGCGGCCGACCCGCCAGCGTGCCGCGCTTTCTCCGGCCTGGATCAACGCCTTGGGGTTCATGGTGGCAAATGCATTGATGCCGGAATTCAGCCGCGCCACACGCTCCGTGACCGCCTGCAACACCTCCACCGGGTCCAGCACACGGCGCGCATACAAGGCGAGCAGGTCTTCGGCGGACAACAGGCAGGGGTCGGTCATGGCGGCAATCCGGGTTGAACGAGACGGTCAACATGACGCAGTGGCGCGGCTTTGCAAATGGGCTGCGCACCGAAACGGAGCGCGCCGAACCAGCCATCTTAAATCTGCAACGTCTGCGTGACGGTCTCCACTTCCTGGAAGCTTGGCATGTATTGGGTCGGCACCATTTTTCGGCCTGATTCAACGCTGACGGCCGGCGCATTGCCGTTCAAATGCGCCACGATCACCGCGCGCACCACATCGGTGAATTTGCTCTCCTCCTCCACCACGCTCTTCAGCCGCGACGCCACCGGCCCCGCGATGCCGTATGCCAGCAAAATACCCAGGAAGGTGCCCACCAACGCGCCACCGATCATCGCGCCCAGCACGGCGGGTGGTTCGTTGATGTGCGACATGGTTTTGATCACCCCCAACACGGCGGCCACAATCCCCAAGGCAGGCAGCGCGTCGGCGATGGACTGAATGGCGTGTGAGGCGTGCATTTCCTCGTGCAGCGACTTTTTCAACTCGCGCCCCATGATGTCCTCAAGCTGGTTCGGATCATCGGCATTCATGCCCACCAGCCGGAGATAGTCGCAGATCATATCGGACAGGTGATGGTTGGCGAGCAGCTTGGGGAATTTGGCGAACGCGGCACTTTCGGCCGGCTTTTCAATATGCGGCTCCAGCGCCATCGTGCCCTTGCTGCTGGCCAATCGGACGAAGAAGTAGAGCAGACAGAGCAGGTCGAGATAATCCTGCTTCTTATAAGCCGCCCCTTTGATCACCTTTTTGACGCCATGCAGCGTGTGTTTCACGTCATGCATGGAATTGGACATCACGAAGGTGCCAATCGCCGCGCCACCGATGGTCATGAACTCAAACGGCAACGCCTCAATCAGCGGCTCCATGCTGCCGCCGGACAGCAAATAACTGCCAAAGACGCAGATCAGAACAAAGACCAGCCCACCGATTGTCGTCATGGTGCCATCACCTTCGCACCGGCTGTGCGTAGGACCAGAATGGCTATGCGCCGGTTCGCCGCAGCGGTTGGATCGGCGGGCAGCAACAGATCGCGATCCGCATTGCCGGTTACGCTGCGAATCCGCCCTTCCGGCAAGCCCGCTTCCACCAACAGGCGGCGGGTGGCGTTGGCGCGTTCGGCCGAGAGTTCCCAATTGCTGGAACCGCCCGCACGAAACGGCGTGGAATCCGTATGCCCGGCAATTGAAATCGGCTCGGAGAGCTTCATCAGGGCCGGTGTCATTTTCAGGAGCAGCTCCCGCGCCCGATCCGCCATCTCAGAGGAGCCCAGCGCGAACATTGGTCGTTTATCTTCGTCGAGCAGCTGAATCCGCAGCCCTTCCGGCGTCTGGTCGATGGAGATTTGCGAGGCGATGTCCTGCAACAACTTATCCCCGGCGATGGCTTCGCGAATTTGCGCAGCCGCCGTGTCGAACGCCACCTGCTCGCGCCGCTGCTGCTCGGCCTTCACCGCCGCTGCATCCGCCGAAGCGCGGGTGAGGGCAGCCTGCGCACTGGCGGTTTTGCTGCCGACCAATGCCAGCACCCGCGCATCCGGCGAGCTGCGCAGCAACGGATCAACCCGCCCGGCCTCCGGATTGGCAGAACCCTTCGCCGACGCCGTGCCAGGGGAAGCAGTGCCGGGGGAAGCAGTGCCGGAGGCTGCTGCGCCGGATTTTGCCGCCTCACCCTCATGCTGTTCGCGCACGAAGCGGTCCATCGAGGTCTCGGTAATCGCGTCTTCCGGAACTGGCTGTTCGTTGGTGCGCCCCTCGACCACCGCCATCGTGCCGCGATCCGACACCATCTCTCCGGTTTCAAACGGTGTTTTGCCGCCAAAGGGCTGACCGCTGCCGGAGGCACCGTGCGAGAGTGGGTTCATCGGCGAAAAATAATCGGCCAAGCCCCGGCGCTGTTCATCTGTGGTGGCGTTGAGCAGCCACATCAGCAGAAAGAACGCCATCATCGCCGTGACGAAATCGGCATAAGCGACCTTCCAGGCACCGCCATGATGGCCGCCCTCCGTCACTTCTTCTTTCTTGATGATGATGGGGCGCTTGCCGCCCGCCTTGTTGCCACCGGCCACGATGCCCGCTCCGCGTTAGGGCTGTGGAGCGGGTCGGGCGTTTGGGCTGCAATTGCAAATTGTCATGAGCGTGGTCCTGCTGCTGGTCGGCAGCAGGATGAACCGCGCATGGTTGAAATCAGGTTAACCCTGGCGCGCTAACTCAGGCCGCCAGCGCGCGCTCGAACACTGCGGGATCAACATTGCCGCCCGACAGCACGAGGCCGACCACCTTGCCGCGCGCGTCGAATTTTCCGCTCAATACAGCGGCCAAGGCAACAGCACCGCCCGGTTCGACGACGATTTTCAGGCGCAGGAAGGCAAAGCGCATCGCCGCGTAAACGTCTTCATCCGTCACCGCCACGCCGGGGCCGAGGAGGCGTTGGTTGACTTGGAAGGTGAGCTTGCCGGGCATTTTGGCGAGCAGCGCATCGCACAGCATCGAGGCTCCCGGCGCGTTTTCCACGCGATGGCCTGCAATCAGCGAGCGCGTGGTGTCATCCCAGCCTGCGGGCTCGATGGGATGCACGACGGTGCCGGGCGAGAAGCCCTCAGCGGCCAGTGCGCAACCGGCGATCAGGCCGCCGCCGCCGGTGCAGACCAGGAAATCATCCATCTTCAGGCCCAGCGCCTGCGCATCCTGGATCGCCTCCAACGCCACGCTGCCTTGGCCGGCCATCACCGGGGCGTAGTCAAACGGTGGGATCAGCGTTGCACCGGTGCGGGCGACGAAATCGTCGGCGACTTTTTCGCGATCATCGGTGACGCGGTTGAAGCGCTCGATGGTGGCCCCCCACGCGCGGGTGCTGTCCACTTTGATGCCCGGTGCGTCGAGCGGCATGAAGATGGTTGCCGCCACCCCGGCGGAGGCTGCCGCACAGGCGACGGCTTGGCCGTGATTGCCAGAGGAATGGGTGATCACGCCCGCCTTGCGCTGCGCTTGGGTGAGTTGCAGCACCGAATTGGTGGCACCGCGAAATTTGAAGCTGCCGGTCTTTTGCAGCGGCTCGGCCTTGATCAGAATGGTGCCGCCGGTGAGCGCGTCGAGCTGCGTGTTGCGCAGCAGCGGGGTGCGCACAACATGCGGGGCAATGCGGGCTGCCGCCTGGGCGACGTCATCAGGAGTGGGCAGGGTCATTTCTCATCCTTTGGGCGCGGCATCAGCGCGAGGGCTGCCGGTTGACCGGTGGTGGTGACACGGTAGAGTCGAAATTCCTCCGCCACCATGCCATTGCGTGCACGGGAGAGCATGCCCAGACGCACAATATGCGTCCAATTCGGCCATTCCGGCGTGTCGGCGCGCCGCGCGGTGCGGACGAGCAGGCCGGTCTGATCGGCAAAGTGGGCGGCATCCGGCGTGGGCAAGTTGAACAGGCTCCAACGTCCATCCAACCCGATCACCACCCGACCGGGCGGCAAGAGCCGGGCGAGAAGGGCGGCTTGGCCGTAATTGTCATCGACGATGAACGCCGCCCCCTGCCGGGTGGCCTCGGCGTCGATCTGGTCGGCCAGATGCTGCCAGCCGCCAAGACGCAGCAGGGTTGGATCCCACAGCATCGGCAGAGCAAGGGGGGCGATGGTCGCTTGAATCCACACAAACGCGGTGAGCGCGAGTCCGAAATAGGTGGCAGGGGCGAACCAGCGATGCCAGCGCGCGGACAGGCCGGCGGCGGCGGCAAGGGCGGCGGAGGGGAACAGAATCGCTGGCCAATTCGCCTGCACGCGGTCGCCGAGCGCGTGTTGCACGAAGATCGCGCAGGGGATCAGCATGGTGCTGGCGAGCAGCGTCCAACTGGCATCACCATTGCGCGCACGCCGAATGGCGACCACCAGACCGGCAGCAGCGATGACGGCGATGATCGGCGTGGCGAGGCCGAATTGCCCGGCGATCAACTCGCCGAGGAATTGCAGCGCCTTGCCCGGCGAGAAATCGCCAACGCGCCCGCCCTGTTTGCTGAAACTCGCCCAACCATGCGCGGCATTCCACCACAGCACCGGTGCGAACACCCCGCCCGCGAGCAGGGCGGCGAGATAGGGCATCGGCGAGCGCCACCAGCGCCGCATCTCAGGCGACCAGAGCAGCCACGCCAGGATAGCGGGGGCGAGCAAGGCTGCGGTGTATTTGCTGTCCAACGCCAACCCCGCCGCCAGACCGGCAGCGAGCCACCACCGCCCCTGCCCTGTCGCACGCAACCGAGCGAGCGCGCAGAGCGCAGCGGTCCAGAACAGCAGAAGCGGGGTGTCCGGCGTCATCGTGGTGGCACCGGCGGCAAACATCAGCGTGGCATTGAGCAGAATGGCCGCCCATAGCCCGGCTTTCGTGCCGACAAACAGGTCGCGCCCGGTCTGCAGCAGCAACAGCGAGCCGAGCGCCGCCGAGAGCGGGGCGAGCAGGCGGACACCCAGATTGCCCTCGCCTGCGAAGAACGTGCCTGCGCGGATGAACAGCGCCACCATCGGCGGATGGTCGAGATAGCCGGGGGCGAGGGCGTGCGACCACACCCAGTAATAGGCCTCATCGGGTGCCATCGGTGCCACGGCGGCAACGAGGAGGCGCAGAGCGGTGAGGAGGAGCAGGGCGAGGTAGGCGATCAACATATTCATCCGTCATCGCGAGCGCGGCGTGGCGATCCAGCAATGCAGGCCGCGCCTATGGCCCCTGGATTGCCACGTCCCCTCCGGTGCCTCGCTACGACGCGGACACGATCAGAGCGGCACCCCTGCGAGGCTGCGGCTGGTGCGGATGGTTTGCAGGGTTTGCACCCGACCCACATTCGGGGCTCCGGTGAGCAATTGGGTCAGCTGGTTTTCGTGTGCGGTGTCACGCGCCACCAGACGGAGCAGGAAATCGCCGCCGCCCCGGATCATGTGGCATTCGCGCACTTCCGGCCAATCGGCCACCATCTTCTCGAAGCCGGACAGCACCAGCTCCTTTTGGCTTTCAAGGCCGACGATGGCGAAGAAGGTGATTTCCCAGCCCAGGCGCTGCGGATCGGAATCGGCGTGATAGCCGCGAATGATCCCGGCTTCCTCCAGACGGCGCACGCGGCGCAGGCAAGGTGGTGCGGAGATACCGGCGCGGCGCGCCAGCTCCACATTGGTCATGCGCCCGTCATCCTGCAATTCTGCCAGGATTCGGCGGTCGATCGAATCCAGCAGGGCCGGCTCGTCTGGTAGCGTTTTCATCGTCTCGATCATCACCCTGGCCACACACCCCCATGCTGCACGGCGCAGACGAGGTTGTTGCACAAAAATGTCGTAGGTTGAAATATTGTTCCAACATCCCTGTTCCGCAAGACCTCTTTGGCGACGACTTGTTCATGTGTCGCCACCACCGATATGGTGCGCTGCCCTTCTCGGATTTTGACGCATGCCCGACACCCATCATGTTCCCGTTCTCATCATCGGCGCTGGCCCAGCCGGCTACACGGCGGCGATCTACACCGCCCGCGCCGGACTCTCGCCGGTGCTGGTGGCGGGGCTGCAACCGGGTGGGCAGTTGACGATTACCACCGAGGTGGAAAATTACCCCGGATTCGCCGACGCGATCCAAGGGCCATGGCTGGTGGAACAGATGCAGAAGCAGGCCGAACATGTCGGCACGCAGATTGTCTATGACATCGTGACCGAAGTGGATTTCACCGCGCGACCGTTCCGCGCCGTGTGCGATTCGGGCGATGTGTATCTGGCACAGAGCGTGATCGTCGCCACTGGAGCGCAGGCGCGCTGGTTGGGGCTGGAGTCGGAAAAGCTGCTGCAAGGCGCTGGCGTCTCAGCCTGTGCGACGTGTGATGGTTTCTTCTTCCATGGCAAAGATGTTGCTGTTGTCGGTGGCGGCAATACAGCGGTGGAAGAGGCGCTCTATCTTGCTGGCCTCGCCAAATCGGTGACGGTGATTCATCGCCGCGACAGTTTCCGCGCCGAGAAGATTCTGCAGGAGCGACTATTCGCCAATCCGAAGATCAAAGTGATCTGGAACGCGGCGGTGGACGAAATCCTCGCTGCCGCGCGCCCGACAGTGGACAGCGTGCGACTGCGCGACACCAAAACCGGGGCGATGCAAACGATTGCAGTGGATGGTGTGTTCATCGCCATCGGCCATTCGCCCACCACGGCGATCTTCCAGGGCAAGCTGGCACTGGATAATGAAGGCTATATCGTCACCACACCGGGCACCACGCGCACCTCGGTGACAGGCGTTTTCGCCGCCGGCGACGTGCAGGACAAGGTGTGGCGTCAGGCAGTGACGGCGGCGGGGACGGGCTGCATGGCGGCCTTGGAAGTGGAAAAATTCCTCGCCGGTCACGCCTAAATCGACACCGCTCGCATCGTGGTAAGAAAATTGTCGAGAGAAACGGCGAAAATTGTCACGAAGTTGTTGATCTTAGTTCAAAGTTGAATCACAAATTCAAATAGCGAATTGCTGATTCGCGCGCCAAGCACGTGTGGGCATCGAACTGGCCCCACAGGCGCAAGATGGGGACTGCCAGCGATGGATTGGGACAAGCTGCGGGTGTTTCATGCGGTTGCGGAAGCGGGGAGCTTCACGCATGCCGGCGACACGTTGAATCTCAGCCAATCTGCCGTCTCGCGCCAGATTTCGGCTCTCGAAGAGGCGTTGCAGGTTCCGCTGTTTCACCGACACGCGCGCGGGCTGATTCTCACCGAGCAGGGCGAAAGCCTCAATCGCACGGTGCGAGAAGTGTTCGCCAAGCTCGCGATGACGGAAGCCCTGCTCACGGAGAGCAAGGAAAAACCTGCCGGTCGCCTGAAAGTGACCACCACGGTCGGCTTCGGTGCGTCCTGGCTGGCACCACGACTGCAATCTTTCCTCGATGCCTATCCGGATGTGTCGATGACACTGCTGCTGGATGACACCGACCTTGACCTCGCGATGCGCGAAGCCGACGTGGCGATTCGCATGCATCCGCCGAAGCAGCCCGATCTGGTGCAGCGCCATCTGATGGCGATTGACTGGCACGTGATGGCCTCGCCGGAATACCTCAAGCGCCACGGCACGCCGCAGAAGGCTGAGGATCTGGACAACCACAAGATCATCCTGTTCGGCAATTACCGCCCGCCGGTGCCGGATGTGGATTGGCTGGCCGAAATCGGTCGCCGTCCTGGCAGCCCGCGCAAGCCGCTGCTGGAGGTCAACAGCCTGCAAGCGATGATGGAAGCCGCACGCTCCGGCCTCGGCATCGTCGCCTTGCCGGATTATCTGGCCAATGACGCCACCGGCTTGGTGCGCATCATGTCGGACATGAAGGCTCCGCGCGTGGATGTGTTCTTCGTCTACCCGGAAGAGCTGCGCAATTCGAAGCGCGTGGCGGTTTTCCGCGACTTCCTGCTCGCCCGCCTCGCGGGCCGCTGATTGCCGCATGGGCGGGTTGCCACGTGCAGCCCGCCTTACGGCACGAGACCGGCGGTCTCGGCCAAAAATGCCTTGATCTCAGTCCATAGCGTCAGCAGGCCGAATGGCTTGACGAGGAGCCGTACCTGCGGGTCGCGCTGCAGAAGCAGGGGCAGTTGAGGATTGGGCAGGCCAGTTATCAGCAGGACGGGCACATCGGGCAAGCGGGAGCGCGCCCATCGCGCCAATTCTAGGCCATCGTTGAGTTGCGTGAGGGCAATGTCACAGAGCAGCAGGTCGAAGCATCCGGCCCGCAGCGCCTGTTGTGCCGACGCCGCGCACGCCACCCCCACCACCTCGCAGGCGTAAAAGCGCAACGCTCGCTCCAGTGACAGACGCAATGCTTGCTGATCCTCGACCAGCAGAATGCGGTACCGTTCCCCCATCACGCCGCCTGCCCCCCGCCCGCTTCGGGCTGCAATCAATACTTATTTCATATAAGCTCTCTCAAGTGCGTCGCAGCAGATATCACAAAAAAGTTGTTGCGCGTTCAGTCATGAAATGTTGAGTGTGGATTGTCGGGCAGACATCGAAGTGTTTTGTTCCGGCTGGTCTTTACCATCGCATCGCTTGGAACGAGGACCAACAAACCACATGGGCGATGACAGCGCCGCATCTTTGATGAGCCACGCCGATGCGCTCAGCCGCCTTGCCGAACTGACGGCTGAGGTAAACCAATTACGGGCACTGCGTGACGATGCTGAGGTGATCCGCGACGTTCATGCGGTGCTGACCGATCAATCCACGTTTGCCAAAGCGCTGGATAGGATCATGCGCCGGATCATGGCGGCGATGGGCGCGGTCTATGCCCAGGTCTGGGAGCGCCACACCAATTCGCCCATCGCCCATTTGCTGGCGTTCAGCGTGCGCGATCCGGCCGATGAGGCGGCATTCGCGCCGCTCTACAGTGCGGCGTCGATCCCGCTGAATGAACTGGTCATCGCGCATTTGTTCGACGACCCGGTCGGCGCGCAAGCGGGTGTTTTCACGGAGGCGCAATGCCAATTGCCGCGCGTGCAGGCCGCCCGAGGCCTTGGGGTCTGCAGCTATCTGACGCTTGCACTGCGCGTGCGTGGCCGCCGATTCGCGCTGTTCCTGGCGCTGCGCCACTCACTGCCGGATGCCTCGACGGAATTGGCACGGCTGGACCAACTGGCGCGGGCGGTGCGGCCGATTTTGGCGCGTAAGTTGGATGAGGAAAAACTGGTCCTGCTCGGCTCCGCCCTCAGCGCCACCCAGGACGGAATCATGCTCTATCGCAGCACGGCGGTGCCGGGGCAGCATCTGGTGCATCTGACCAACGAGGCGTTCAACCGCAAGACCGGCTACCCCGGTTCGGAACTGGCCGGGCAATCGCCCTGGCAGATCATCAGCCCGCTGGCTGACCGCAACATTCTGCCCGATTTGCGCGAGAAGGTGGCGCAAGAAAGCCAAGCCCGTGCCGAATTGCCGATGCGCCGCCGCGATGGCAGCACGTTCTGGGGCGAATTGACGCTGGTGAAATTGCCGCCGGTCGGCGATCGCGAGGAGCATTTTCTGGCTGTGCTGCGCGATGTCACCCAGCGCCGCGCCGATGCGGAGGCGCAGCGCTATCGTGAGCGCGAATTGCAGATTGCCGCTCGCAGCCTGAGCAAACGCAGCGAGCAATTGGCGCACACTCAACGCATCGCTCGCCTGGGTGCCTGGCGCTGGCAGCGACATCGTGACGTGCTCGACGTATCTGACAGCATTTACGACCTTGCCGGACAGGCTCCCGGCCAGTTCCTGCCGACGGTGCGCAACACATTGGCATTGCTGCCGCAAGCGGATCGTCGCCTGCTGGCCAAGACCTTC
>Ga0316222_1002458_pt1 | contig 19749 bp, 15 predicted proteins | sample TBH18011metaG_FD_206008 | JGI IMG/M metagenome (GOLD analysis project Ga0316222, IMG submission 206008) | Freshwater microbial communities from Trout Bog Lake, Wisconsin, USA - TBH18011 | ecosystem: Environmental > Aquatic > Freshwater > Lake > Hypolimnion/Profundal zone | place: USA: Wisconsin...
GTAGGCTGGGATGCTTCGTAGGCTGGGATGCAATCCCAGCATCAACGGTTGAAATGCTGGGATTGCATCCCAGCCTACGATTGCATCCCAGCCTACGATTGCATCCCAGTCCGCGTCTAGATTTCAATACTCTGATTCAGGGATGGCATGATGGTTTGCGTATTTTTCAGCAGTTTCGCAAAGGCCTTCATGGTTGCATGCTCACCATGGACCAAAAATGTCTGGGAGGGATTGCCGGTCTTTTTATGCCAGGCCAGCAGTTCCTTCTGATCTGCATGTGCCGAGAAGCCATTGATGGTATGTATTTGGGCGCGCACCGGAATTTCTTCACCAAAAATTTTCACCTCGGTTGCACCATCCACGATCAGGCGTGCCAGTGTGCCCTGTGAGGCAAAGCCGACAAAAATGATGCTTGATTCAGGTCGCCATAAATTATTTTTCAGATGATGGCGCACCCGACCGCCGGTGCACATGCCGGCGCCGGCCATGATGATGGCGCCTTCCGGGATCCGGTTAATGGCCATCGATTCGGCAGTGTCCCGGACAAAATGCAGATTTTTCAGATGGAACGGGTCATGTCCTTCATGAAACATGGCAGCAACTGCCGGCGTGAACGAATCCGGGTAACGCTCGAAAATCTCCGTGGCTGATATTGCCATGGGCGAGTCAAGGTAGATCTGGGTTGCAGCCGGAATGCTGCCATTTTCCACGCCCTGACGCAGGAAAAACAGTAATTCCTGGGCCCGCTCCAGTGAGAAAGTCGGGATGATGACATTGCCGCCCCGATGAAACGTGTCGTTGATGGCCGCAATGAATTCCTGCACTGAGGGTTGCAGCCCTTTGTGTTGACGATCACCATAGGTGGTTTCCATGACGACCACATCACAATCTGGCGGCACCACCGCTGGCAGCAGCAGCGGATGTCCGGGACTGCCAATGTCGTCCGAAAAAAAGAGTCGTTGCGACTGCCCATCCTGTTCAGCTTCAATCAGTATCCCTGCCGAACCCAGTATATGACCGGCCTCAAAAAAAGTGGCCGAGATGCCTGCATGGAGCTGGATTTGTTCACCGAGCGCGGCGCAGCGACCAAATCTGTCAAAACTGTTCAGGGTATCGATCAGGGTGTACAGCGGCCTGATTTCTTTTTTTTGACGCGAGTAATTGTGTTTGGCGTTTTTTTTCGCCTGGTACTTTGCATCTTCTTCATGTAAATGCGCAGAGTCCAGCAACACCAGTTTGGCCAGTTCGCGCGATGCGCCAGTAGTGATAATCTCGCCGCGAAAGCCGCGCTGATACAGTAATGGAATCCGTCCGCAATGATCCAGATGTGCATGAGTCAGCAGCAGATAGTCAATGGCAGCCGGGTCGAAGCCGAACGGGCCGCTGTTTTCTTCATTGCTCTCTGCGCCACCCTGGTACAGGCCGCAATCAATCAGAATTCGAACCTGGCCGTACTGCAGCAGATGGCAGGAGCCGGTCACACTGTGGTCTGCACCGTGGAATGAGAGTTGCATATCGTTTCCCTGAAAAGGTTGGGCTGCCATTCAGAAAAAACAGCCCAGCCTGATATTGACGAAGTTGACCGCAGGATTGGGCATCCTGATGCCGGCGTCCGAGTAATGCTGAAAATTCAGATTCAGATCGACACCATTGCTGAATACGTAACCGATGCCGATATGGTCGCCAAACTGAAAATCACTGCTCATGGCGCGGTTGTTGTTATTGTATTTCTCTGTCATGTAATTGATGCCGATCCCCAGTTCGGCATAGGCAGGGTGATTTGCTGTACCCTGCCAGCGCAATATCGGTGTAAAGCCAAAATCGGTCAGTGTATGGGTCAGCCCGTCTGTATCGCGATATTTTTTCTCAATCATTTCTGTCACGCTCACAGCCCAAAAAGGCCGGATCTGATTGTCGATTAAAATCGGATAATCGCTGTCCCAGGAAGTCTGCATTGCAATCCGATAAAGGTCTGCCAGATTTCCTTTTCCCATTTCGACGGAAAACAGGTCGCTGGCATGTGCAGCGCCAGCAAAAAACAGGCCGGCGCAGAGCATCAATACGGTGAGGACAGGTTTTTTTTTCATTTGTGCCCTTTCTCTGTCAGGTTTTTTGCTGTGCAGCCAGTGCCTCCCTGATCCGCTTTGGTGTCATCGGTAACTGGAACAGCCGTACACCGGTCGCGTCAAAGATGGCGTTGGCGATCACTGCGCCGGTCACGGTAATCGCCGGCTCGCCACCACCCTGGGGCGCCAGTGCATCATTTTTTACCAGTACCACATCGATTTTCGGCACCCAGGAAAAACGCGGTATCGAATAGGTATTGAAATTGTTATCTAGAATTTCGCCACCGTCAAACTGAATTTCTTCGCTCAGTGTGTAACCCAGCCCCATGGTGATTCCCCCTTCGATCTGCATTCTGGCGCCGTCTGGATTGATCACGATGCCCATGTCCTGAGCGCAGACCACCCGATGCACGCTGACATTGCCGCTGGTCGCATCCACGCTGACTTCGGCCATACAGACCACATACGTTCCGGCATCAATGTTGCAGGCCAGTCCATAGCCCTGACCTCTGAAGCGCGCACTGTTGAACCAGCCAAATCTGTCCGCTGCGACCTTGAACAGACGTGCCATGCGGGCATCAGTGAGATTATTGAGACGGAAAGTCAGTGCATCGGTCTTCAGTTCTGCTGCCATGATGTCCATCTGGGATTCGATCGCGAACACGTTCATATTTGCGCCCGGTCCGCGCCACGGGCCGGTGCCGAACAGGTGCACCCCGGTTTTGACCGGTGCATTTTCATACAGCGACTGACCAGCCGAACGGACCCGGCAGTTGGGCAGGCTGTAGGAAGGGATTGCACCCCGGTCCCCGGCAGCGTAGACGGTATAGTCCCACGCCACGATTTTTCCATTCTGGTCGGTACCCGAGATGACGTTGACGGTACTGGCCGGGTCGAACCGGTCGTAGAAAAATTCTTCCTCGCGCGTCCAGGCTACCTGCACCGGGTGGCCGGTTATTCTGGTCAGACGTGCGGCTTCCATGACCTGCTGGTCGGCACTTTTGCCGCCAAAGCCGCCGCCTAAAAACGGGGTGATCACGCGCACATTTTTTTGCGGCAGATCCAGCAATCCGGCTACCCGGTCGCGGGTGGGAAAGGGCGTTTGTGTCGATGCCCAGATCGTGATTTTTCCATTTTTGTAATCCGCCAGCGCCGCATGCGGTTCCATTGGCGCATGCGCCACATACCCCTTGGTGTAATTTGACTCGATCAGTTGCATCGCCTTGTTATGCGATTCGGGCAATTCGCCCTGATTGACCAGCAGCTTCATTTCGGTCAGTTGTTCACGCAGATGCTGATGGATGTTTTCCGGGATCAGGGTTTTGGCCGGCAGTGTCCACTGGGCTTTGATGCGGCTTAAGGCGGCAGCGGCAGCTTCCGGATGGGCATGCAGCACGGCCACCAGTTCATTTTCATTGACCAGCGTGACGCCGGTCAGTTGCTCCAGCGCTGAGGTGTCGACATGCAGCAGTGTGGCGCCATGCATGGGCGGGCGCAGCAGTCTTGCGTACAGCATCCGGGGCAACCGGATATCGGCGCTGTATTTGGCCGCGCCGGTCACTTTTTCGCCCCCATCGAGTCGCGACGGTGACGTACCCATTTGATGAAATTCGGCCGCCGTTTTCAGTATCGCCTTGTGGCTGGTCGCGTGAATGACACTGGCACTGTGCGACAGCGCAGCATAGCTCACGTGCTGTTCGGGATGTGCGGTGACCGTGATGACGCCGGCATTGATCTGCAACTGATCGGTGCTGACATTGAATTGGCGCGCGGCCAGATTCAGCAGGGTCCAGCGTGCCTCTGCTGAGGCTGTGCGCAGTGCCGGGCCAAACATGCGGGTCGTCAGAGAGCCGAATGTACCCATATCGTAAGGACAGAAATCCGTGTCGCCCAACACCATGTCGATCGACGACAGGGCAACATCGAGTTCGTCAGCCACCATCTGCGCCTGAGAGGTCAGAACCCCCTGGCCCATTTCGATTTTTCCGGAAAAGACCGTGACACGGCCATTGGTGCCGATCGACAGGTACGCATTAAAATCTTCCGGATAGATGAATTTGGCATTCTGAGCCAGTGTAACGAGGGGATTGGCACTGGTCAAAATTACGATGCCGCTGCCCAGCGATTTTAAAAAATCGCGGCGGTTGATACCTTGTGAGCGGTTCATGCTGCTGCTCCCGTTTTGACGACGGATTCGATGGCATCAACAATGCGGGTATGTGCACCGCAGCGGCACAGGTTATGTTCCATATGCAGGATGATGTCGGCGCGGGTCGGTTTGGGATTTTCATGCAGTAACGCCAGTGCATCGATCAGCATTCCCGACGTGCAATACCCGCATTGAAGCGCACCGTGATCAATGAAGGCCTGCTGCAGCGGATGCAGTTTTCCATCTTTCTCCAGACCTTCGACGGTAATGACTTTCGTTCCGGCCAGATGCCTGAGTTCGGTTTTGCAGGAACGCACGGCACGGTTGTCGATCAGTACCGAGCAGGCGCCGCACATACCGACGCCGCAGCCGTATTTGGTTCCGGTCAGGTTGAATTCGGTGCGCAGCAGCCAGAGCAGTTTTTGATCTTCTTCTGCTTCGATGTGGACTTCGCGACCGTTTAGAGAAAACTTCACCGATATGTTCATGTCAGATCCGCCCTGGTGATATCAATCCATGGGTTTTTACTATGAACACTCTGTGAATTGGATCATTGATCCATGTCAATCAAGATGACGGATTTGTTATTGCTGCCTACCGTTCCTCCGCCAGCGGTGCCACAAATCCATTCTGATTCGGAAACGGTGATTTGAACGCCGGTTGCAGTGATTGTCCGTATTCACTGGCCGTGGCGATAAAGCCCTGGGCAATCGGACTGACCGGTGCGCCACGACGCCAGATCACACCAATATCGAGCGGGGCAATATCTTCCACAAGTGGGATACAGACCAGTTGGGTTCCTTCCAGCGACCATGCGCGAAATAACACCTGTGGCAACACGCAGACACCATAACCGGTAGCAACCAGACTGCGCACCGCTTCGACCGAGCGCGTGCGGGTAATGGAGCGCGGACGGATACCTATCTTGTTCCACAGGTTGCCGGAACCGCGTTCCAGTTCGTCATTGAGTAGCACGATAACCGATTCGTTCTTGATGTCGGCAATCGATACGCTGGCCTGGTCAGAAAAGGCGTGACGTGCCGAGACCCAAAGTCGCCAGGGCGAACGTACCAGAACGGAAGTATGAAAGGTATCGCGGTTTTCCAACGCCGAGGTGGCAGTCAGGGCCACGTCGAGCTCACCGTTGATCAGCTGGTGTTCAATGAAATGGCCGGCATCTTCCATGATTCTGGTGGCCACTTTCGGGAAAGTGCGCCGGTACCGTTCCAGCAGCCCGGGCAGGTAATAACCGGTCAGCGGACTGATCGAACCGATCACCAGTTCTCCGGAAACCGAATCGGGTCGGGTCGCCAGCGCCTCTTCGGCCGCCGAAATGGAAGTCAGAATCCGCTGGGTATGACGCCAGAATTCGTGGCCGGCGTGCGTGAGCGTCATCCCGCGTGCGTGTCTTCTGAACAACAGAACGCCGAGATGGGTTTCCAGCCTTTGTATCGATTCGGTAATTGCCGCCTGCGAAACATTCAGGTTTTGCATGGCCACAGAAATCGCCCCGGTTTCGGCCACAGCGTTGAAATATTGCAACGATTTTAAAGTCAGAGACATATTTTGCGCTATTTTATGAGTCGGCCGCCCCGAGGTAACTGCAGGGGTAGCATCGAGGTATCGGTTAAACCGATAGACAGTATAACTGTATCGGTATTTTCAATACAAGTGACTTTACGTATATTCAATTTAAATTCAATTGGAGAGCACCATGAACTTTCTATCTGTGAAAACCAGCATCGTTTTGTTGGGGTTGACGCTGACCTCGGCCTTTGTGACCGGCATCAGTTTTGCCGATCCGGCCCCCAAAGGGGAAGGGCAACTCGATATCGTGGCCTGGCCCGGCTATATAGAACGCGGTGAAACGGACAAGGCCTACAACTGGGTGTCGCAGTTCGAGAAAGAAACCGGTTGCATGGTCAATGTCAAAACCGCTGCCACCTCCGATGAAATGGTTTCTCTGATGACACAGGGGGTGTATGACCTGGTCACCGCGTCCGGCGATGCGTCACTGCGTCTGGTGGCTTCCGGCAAGGTGCAGGCTGTGGATGTCAGCAAGATCAAGGCCTGGGACACCCTGGATGCACGACTGAAAAAAGCGCCCTGGTATGTCGTGGGCGACAAGACGTACGGTGTGCCGTATCAGTGGGGTCCGAATGTTCTGATGTACAACACCGATGTGTTCAAAAAAGCCCCGGATTCCTGGTCAGTTGTATTTGAACCACAAAATTTACCGGATGGTAAACCAAACAAGGGCCGGGTTCAGGCTTACGAAGGCGCCATTTATATTGCGGATGCGGCCATCTATCTGAAAGCCAAACATCCTGAGCTGGGTATCAAGGATCCCTACGAACTGAATCAGGCCCAATACGCTGCCGTACTGGATCTGCTGCGCAAACAGAAACCGCTGATCCACCGCTACTGGCACGATTACAACGTCCAGATGTCCGACTTCAAGAGTGAAGGCGTAGTGGCCTCGAGTTCCTGGCCGGTCCAGGTGAATCTGCTCAAAGGTGAAGGCAAACACATTGCTTCATCCATGCCTAAAGAAGGCATGAGCGGTTGGGCCGATACCACCATGATGCACGCCAGGGCCAAACATCCGGTCTGTGCCTATGCCTGGATGAACTGGTCACTCAATGACAAGGTGCAGGCACCGGTGGCGGAATGGTTCGGATCCAATCCTGTCACGACCACTGCCTGCAAGGCCGCTACACCAGGTAACGGCAAGCCCTGTACCACCAACGGGTTTGATCAGTTCGACAAAATCCTGTTCTGGAAAACGCCGCAGACCAAATGCAGTGCTGCCGGTGGCGAGTGTGTGCCGTACAGCCGCTGGACTGCTGACTATATTGCCATCATGGGCGGACGGTGAATAATTCGGCCTACGCTTAATCAGAACTTACCTAATTTTAACGACACCATGCCAGCAACCATCGAACTGCAATCTGTAACACGCCGCTATGGTGAAGTTCACGCAGTCAATGACGTCTGTGTAGCCATTGAGCCGGGCGAGTTTTTTTCCATGCTGGGACCATCCGGTTCCGGGAAAACCACCTGCCTGCGTCTGATTGCCGGCTTTGAATATCCCGACAGCGGCAAAGTGATCCTGAATGGTCAGGACATGACCCGCACCGCGCCGTATGACCGGGATGTCAATACCGTGTTTCAGGATTACGCGCTGTTTCCGCATTTGACCGTGCAGCAAAATGTTGAATACGGTTTGCGCATGCGTGGCACGGCCGACCGGGACTGTGCCAGCCGCGCCAGGGAAGCACTGGATCAGGTAGCCCTGTCCGGCTTCAATGAACGCAAACCTTCACAACTCTCCGGTGGTCAGCGTCAGCGGGTGGCGCTGGCGCGTGCGCTGGTGAACCGTCCTTCGGTGCTGCTGCTGGATGAACCGCTCGGCGCGCTCGATCTGCGTTTGCGCGAGCAGATGCAGATTGAACTGAAAAAGCTGCACAGACAGTTGGGCATTACCTTTGTCTATGTCACGCATGATCAGGGTGAAGCGATGTCGATGTCGGACCGGGTTGCGGTCTTTGCTAAAGGCAAAATTGAACAGGTGGATACACCGCGCATGCTGTATCAGAAACCGGCGACCTCGTTCGTCGCCGATTTTGTCGGCGGGGCCAATGTGTTGCGCGGCGATCTGGCCAAATACTGCGGTGGGCAGCACCAGTTTGCAGCGATCCGTCCGGAGCAGATTCAGATTCAGGCTGGCACGGTCAGTAATCCGGCTGCAGATCAGGTGAGCGTGAGCGGCACGCTGGTCGATATCCAGTTTCATGGCGCATCCAATCATTACGAAGTCGATGTGCACGGGCAGATGGTCAAGTGTGTCAAAGCCAGTGGCGATGATGTGAATTGGGACTTCGTTCAGGCAGGTCAGACGGTATCGCTGAACTGGAGTCGTCATCTGATGATTTCCCTGGAAAGCTGACGATGCGTGCATCGACACTTCAACCGATACAGCCGCTGTCAAGAGGCGGTGCGCTGTCGGTGCTGTCCAGAAAGCTGCACGGGCATGCCAATGTCAGCCTGTGGCTGCTGCTGGGACCGCCCCTGCTGTGGTTTGCGGTCTTCTACATTCTGCCGCTGGCCGCTCTGCTCATGCAAAGTCTGTATACCTTTGATGAATTCTCCATGACGGTCAGTTCAACACTGACTCTGGATAATTTCAGACTGGTGTTTACCGAGCCGGCGCATATCGATATTTTGCTGCGCACGTTCTGTACCGCACTGGCCGTTACCATCGCCTGCGCGGTAATCGGTTATCCGATTTCCTACTATATGGCCCGTTACGCCAGTGGTCGTACCAAGGGCATCATGTATGTCGCTGTGATGATTCCGATGTGGGCCAGTTACATCGTCAAGGCCTATGCCTGGACCGTGATCCTGGCCAAAGAAGGTATCGCGCAATGGTTTATTTCCAGTGTTGGTCTGACCGACGCGCTCGACCTGCTGCTGACGGTGCCGGGTATCGGCGGCAGCACGCTGGCCACCTCGCATCTGGGCCGCTTTCTGGTATTCACTTACATGTGGCTGCCGTTCATGATTCTGCCGATTCAGGCGTCAGTCGAACGTATCTCGCCAAGTCTGCTCAATGCATCGGCCGATCTGGGGGCCACGCCGGGCCAGACTTTTCGCAACGTGATTCTGCCGCTGTCCATTCCTGGTGTGGCGGCCGGTTCCATTTTCACTTTCTGTCTGACCTTTGGTGATTACATCATTCCGACCCTGGTCGGTCCGTCCGGCGATTTTCTGGGTACGGCTGTCTATAAATATCAGGGCGCGATCGGCAATGTGCCGCTGGCCGCTGCCCTGACTGTGATCCCTGTGATTGTGGTTGGCACCTGGTTGTGGCTGGCCAAAAAACTGGGGGCCTTCGATGCGCTCTGATCAAAACGGCACACCGCGTGCACCGCTGCTGCTCAAAATTATTGTGGGATTCGGTTTCGTGTTCATGCTGTTCCCGATTGCTGTCATCGCCATGTATGCCTTCAACGATGAAAGCAGTGCGTTCAGTTTTCCACTCAAAGGTTTCACGCTGAAGTGGTTTGCCAAAGCCATGGAGCGTTCCGACATGCTGCAGGCGGCGTTGCTGTCGCTGGAAGTGGCGTCACTGGCCTCGCTGTTTGCCATCGTGCTCGGCACGCTGGCAGCGCTGGCGGTGTACCGCCGTGAATTTACCGGACGCGATACCGTGCACCTGATGTTCAATCTGCCCATCGCGCTGCCCGGCATTATCACCGGTATCGCGCTGCTGTCGTCACTGCGATTGCTGGAACTGGAGCCAGGTCTGCTGACTATCGTCATCGGACACATCACCTTTTGCGTGGTCATGGTCTACAACAACGTGGTGTCGCGTCTGCGGCGCATGCCGCAAAGTCTGATCGAAGGCTCGATGGATCTGGGTGCCAACAGTTTTCAGACCTTCCGTCACATCATTCTGCCGGGCATGGCCACGGCGATTCTGGCCGGCGGCATTCTGGCTTTTTCACTCAGTTTTGATGAAATCATCGTCACCACATTTACTGCCGGGTCAGAGCGCACTCTGCCGATCTGGCTGCTCAACCAGTTAACCAAGCCGCGCGATATGCCGGTCACTAATGTAGTTGGTTTGCTTGTCACGCTGATGACAACGATTCCCATCATCTTCGCCTACCGGTTGACGATGGGAACAGAGGGTTCCGAAGGCGCTGTGAAATAGGCCCAGGTTTTTACTTTTAATTTTGACTCACTAAAACGACTATGAAAAAACATACTCTCAGAACCGAACTGTTCATCGACGGTCAATTTGTTTCCGGTGACGATGTCGCCGAACAGATTATCAATCCGGCCACCGAAGAGCTGATCTGTGAAGTGCATCAGGCGTCGCATGCCCAGATCGACCGCGCCGTGGAAGTGGCCAACAATGCCTTCTCCAGCTGGAGCAAGACGCCACCGCGCGAACGGGCCCGCATGCTGCTCAAGGTCGCCGATCTGATCGAACACAACGGCAAGGAAATCGCGCTGATTGAATCCACCAACACCGGTAAGCCGTACCAGGCCATGCTCAACGATGAAATCCCGGCGATTGCCGACGTATTCCGTTTCTTTGCCGGCGCAGCGCGCACCATGAGTGGCATGGCGGCCGGCGAATACCTTGCCGGTCACACCAGCATGATCCGTCGTGATGCCATCGGCGTGGTCGCGTCGATCGCACCGTGGAATTATCCGTTGCTCATGGCAGCCTGGAAAATCTGTCCGGCAATCGCTGCCGGCAATACCATCGTGTTGAAACCTTCCGAGCAGACGCCGCTGTCGACCCTGAAACTGGCGGAACTGATGGCGGAAATATTCCCGCCGGGCGTCATCAATATCGTGTGCGGTCGCGGTGAACCGGTAGGCGCGCCACTGATCAACCACAATCTGGTGCGCATGATTTCCATTACCGGCGACGTATCGACCGGGCAAAAGGTGCTCGATGCCGCATCGCACGGCATCAAGCGTACCCATCTGGAGCTGGGCGGCAAGGCGCCGGTCATCATTTTTGATGATGCCGACCTGCAGGCCGCAGTGGATGGCATTCGCACCTTTGGTTACTACAACGCCGGTCAGGATTGCACGGCCGCCTGCCGCGTGTATGCGCATAAAAATATCTACGACAAATTCGTTGCCGACTTCAGTGCGGCGGTCTCCACTATTCGTGTTGGTGAACAGCATGATCAGGGCGTGGAAATGGGTCCGTGCATTTCCGAGCGTCAGCGCGGCCGGGTGGCGGCATTCGTACAGCGCGCCCAGGAAAACAAACATATTGAAATTGTTACCGGCGGCAAGGTCGCAAAACGCCGTGGCTTCTTTTACGAGCCGACCGTGGTGGCACACGCCAGACAGACGGATGAAATTGTTCGAAAAGAAGTGTTCGGTCCGGTTGTGACCGTCACCCCGTTTAACGATATCGACGATGCGATTGCGCTGGCCAATGATTCCGACTTCGGTCTGGCTTCCTCGGTCTGGTCGCAGGATGTCAGCAAGGCCATGCGGGTGGCTGCGGAACTGCAGTATGGCACGACCTGGGTCAACACCCATTTCATGCTGACGTCTGAAATGCCGCACGGCGGATTCAAAAAATCCGGCTATGGCAAAGACCAGTCCATTTACGCGCTGGAAGAATACACCGTCGCGCGCCACGTCATGATCAAGTTATAAGGTAAAAAAAATGTCTGATGATTTGATGACTACAGCCGAACAGGATACCGCGCAACTGGCAGCCCTCGGCTATACGGCAACGTTTGAGCGCTCCATGAGCCTTTGGGAAAACTTCTCACTTGGTTTCACCTATCTGTCACCGGTAGTCGGGGTGTATTCGGTGTTTGCGCTGGCCATCATGGCCGGCGGTCCGCCGATGCTGTGGACCTATTTGCTGGTCGGCGCCGGACAGTTGATGGTGTGCCTGGTGTTTGGTGAAGTGGTCTCGCAGTATCCGATCTCGGGCGGACTGTATCCCTGGGCGCGGCGTCTGGTCGGTCCGCGCTGGGCCTGGATGGCGGGCTGGGTCTACATGTGGGCGTTATGGACGTCGATTGCCGCCGTGTCGATGGGCGGTGCGCCGTTCGTATCGCAGCTGCTGGGGTTTGAGTTGAGTCCGGCTACCAATGTCGTGATCGCGATCTCTGCCGTGGTGCTGACCACGGTGCTCAATCTGGCCGGAACCCGATTGCTGGCGCGGGTTGCCATGTTCGGCTTTATCTGTGAAATCGTCGGTGCCATCTGTGTTGGCATTTATCTGCTGGTGTTTGCCCGTCAGCAGAATTTCAGCATTCTGTTCAATACCTATGACTTTGGTCACGGTCTGGGCTATGTGCCTGCGCTGCTGGCAGCCTCGGTTGGCGCAACTTTTTGCTACTACGGTTTTGAAGCGTGCGGCGATGTGGCCGAAGAAACGCCCAATCCGAGCCGCGCCATTCCACGTGCCATGATCATGACCATTTACATTGGCGGCGCGTCCGCGATGCTGGTGTGCCTGGCGCTGTTGCTGGCCATTCCTGATCTGCATGCTGCCATGTCGGGGCAGGATGCCGATCCGGTGTCGACCGTGCTTAAAACGGCGCTTGGCGAACTGGGCTTTCGGGTGGTGATCGCCATCGTGCTGGTGTCGTTCTTTTCCTGTCTGCTGAGCCTGCAGGCGGCCGCTTCACGGCTGCTGTATTCGTATGCGCGGGACGGCATGATCGTGGGCAGCGGCATGCTCAAACAGATTTCCGAGCGCACCAAGGTGCCGGCCAATGCGCTGTTTTTGGCCGGCCTGATTCCGTGCCTCATCATCTACATGGGTTTGCACATGGAGCAGGCGGCCAAGACCATTATCGTGTTTGGATCGATGGGCATTTATGTGTCATTTCAGATGATCGTGTTCGGTGCGCTGTATGCACGCAACCAGGGTTGGGTACCGTCGGGCGCGTTCAAGCTGGGCCGGTGGGCTTTGCCGGTCAATATCATCGCAGCGATTTTCGGCGCGGGCGCCATTATCAATCTGGCCTGGCCGCGTTCGCCCACCGATCCGTGGTATCTGAATTATGGAATGGTTTTAACCCTGGCCGTTGTAATTGGTGCGGGATTGTTTTACATGCTGATTGCGCGTCCTCTGGTGAGCAGCGAAGTTGCGATGGAAAAAAGTAAGCTGCAAAGTAGCAAATGAAGCATCTGGAAAGAAAATTTCACCCTTTGATCACTACAAGTCTTACAACATAAATCAGGAGAAAGTATGAAATCAAGTAAGCGGGCTTCAACAAATCTGATCCGAATGGCGGTACTGCCGATGGCAATTACGCTGGCGTATTCGGCAGCCAATGCTGCACCATTTGAAACCGAAGGCTGGAAAGGTGCCTGGGATACCCAGTTCACCCTTGCTACCGGTATCAGAACCGAAAATCCAAGCACCAGTCAGACTTCACTGGGCAATGCGGCCGAATGGGGCGGCGGGGATTACGGTGATTTGAACTACAAAAAAGGCAATATGTTTTCTGGCCAGTTCAAGGTCACCAGTGAATTTCTGGCGACCAATAAAGATACCGGGATCGACGTGATGGCGCGCGGTACGGGTTTTTATGATCCGATGGCGGCAAAAACCAATTACATAGAAATGTCGCAAGGTGCGCAGAATCAAATGGTGTCGAATTTCCAGCTGCTCGATTTGTGGGCCGGGCATAAATTCACCATCGATGACAATCAGTGGCGCGCCCGCGTCGGCTATCAGGCGGTCAACTGGGGCGAGAGCATGTTCCTGTTTGGCGGCATCAATGCGACAGCGGCGATTGATTATCAAAAATCTCTGATTCCAGGCACGCAGATCAAGGAATACATTCTGCCGGCACCAATGTTGAATCTGGCCGGTCAGTTGGGTAGCGGATGGAATCTGGAAACCTATTATCAGTTCGTACAGGTGGTTAATAAATATCCGGCCATCGGCAGTTACTGGTCTACCGCCAACTATTTCGGTAAGGGTGCAGCCGATTCACTGTCCTTTAATCCAGGCAACTACAACGCGTTTGGGCAAAGCGCTGCATCCTATGCACAGCAGTATCTGGGTGCAACCACACCGGTATCTGAAGCATTGTTGAAGACGGCCAATCAGCAGATGCTAACCCCTGGCAATGCAAACGGTCTGGTTGCGGATCTGGCCCTGCCAAATCAGAATTCCAGCAACAGGGGACAGTTTGGTCTTGCCATTCACCATATGGCTGAAGGTTCCGGCGTGGATCTCGGTCTGTACTACCTGAACTACACGGACAAATCACCGGTGTTTCAATATCTGAATGATCCGAATGTTTCCGGTGGTGGTGATCTGCAGGCCAAATATCTGACCAACCGCTCTCTGTTCGGTGTCAGTACCAACTTCCAGCTCGGTAACTGGGCTATCGGTTCGGAACTGTCGTATCGTCCGAAAGATGCTGTCGCTCTGGTCGGTTGCTTCACCACTGCGACACCGCTGGATGCCAACACAAATTTTACGCCACTGCCTAATACCGGACCTGGTTCCCTCCAGTGTCCTCTGTATAAAGACAATAAAAAGTATGAGTGGCACGGTACGGCACAGTCCACCCTGACGCCAAGTGACAATCCACTGATCATGGCCGATATTCTGAAAGCGCAAAGCGCAACGCTGACCGCCGAAGCAGTAGCGACATATTATCCGGGCGTGACGTCGACCATGTCGCAGAATATCGGTGGCGTAACTGTGTATCAGGCTCTTGCAGCAGGCGGACTGACCTTCCTGAACAGTGCCGGCACAATTCAGCCGGTCGGTACAGACAAGTCCTACGGCGCCATCGTTGACTTTAACTGGACTTACGACGGTACCATCGCTTCCGGCTGGCAGTTCACTCCGGGCGTCACCTGGTACCGCGCCATTTCCGGTAACACACCGAATCCGGCGGGAACCTATCTGGCCGGCGCGCAGTCAGTCAATGCCTATTTCCTGATCAATCAGAATCCGACGATCTGGCAGGCCGGCATCAATTACACCGCGTTCTCTGGCGGTAACGTAGTTGGCGCACAACCCTATAAAGACCGCAATCTGGTCGGCATTTTTGTTACCTATAACTATTAATCGAACTCACAAATTAAGAGGGATTGACTATGAAAAAGATGAATCATCAACTGACCATACTGGCTTCGGCAGCGGCTTTGCTGGGTTCACTGGTTTCTGTTTATGCCGGAGCTGCTCCGACAGCGGAAGAAATCGCCAAACTCGGCACCACGCTGACACCGGTCGGCGCAGATCCAACCGGTAATGCCGATGGTACGATTCCAAAATGGAGTGGCGCAACCAACAAACCGGCAGGGGCCTGGAAATATGGCATGAACCGGATTGAATCCTGGGGCTACAAGGATGAGAAATCCCTGTTCACGATCACCTCGGCCAACATGGATAAATACAAGGACCGTCTGACCCCGGGCCAGATGGCCATGATGACCGATAACAAGGGGTACGAAATGCGCGTATTCCCCAGCCATCGCGAATGTTCCTTCCCGGACTTTGTGCTCGATAACACCAAAAAGGGTGCAACCAAATCCAAAATCGCAGCCAATGGCTGGGCTCTGGAAGAGGCTGACCTGCCGGGCGTTCCATTCCCGCTGGCCAAAACCGGAATTGAAGCGATCTGGAATTACATCATGCGTTACCAGGGTGTCGGTATTCACTGGCCTGACGCATACACAACCGTGTCACCAAAACCGGGTACCACGGCCGGTATCGTGACACGCTGGGATCAGATGACTTATTTCCCATGGGGTAAAAAGGGTACCAACTCACCAGCCAGCGTGAACGGCATTCAGCAGGGCTTCTATTACGGCTTTACCGAACCGGTAGCTCTGGCCGGTCAGAAACTGATCCAGACCTACTACTTCGACAAAGACGTGGAATCGTTCTACTACTTCACCGGCCAGCGTCGCGTGCGCCGTTTGCCATCGTATGCCTACGATGCGCCGATCATCGGTTTTGAAAATCAGTATCCGAACGATGGTCTGTTCATGTACTACGGTAACCCGGACCGCTTCAACTGGAAAATTGTGGGTAAAAAAGAAGTCTATATCCCTTACAATGCGTTCCAGTCAGTCGATCTGCGGCATAAAGCCGTGGGTCAGGCACCGTTTGTGGACAATGATGTGCGTCGCTATGAGTTGCATCGCGTCTGGGTGATTGAAGGGGATCTGAAAAAAGAAGCCCGTCACAGCGTATCCAAAAAAGTGTTCTATCTGGATGAAGATACCTGGCTGGCAGCAGCTGCGGAAGATTATGATGCCAACGGCAAACTGTGGCGTCATAAAGAAGCCGGTGTCATGCCTGCGTGGGAAATCAATGCCTGTGAAAACGCAACGCTGGATTACTACCACGATCTGTCCAACGGTCGTTACGTAACCGATGCCAATGTACTGGGTGGCGGTAAAGACACCAAGTTCCTGTCGGATCCAAGTGAAGACAAACGTTTCAGCATGAATTTCTACACGCCGGAAAATCTGCGTTCAATCAGCGAACGTTAATCTGAATCAGTTGTATCTCGATAAAAATCCTGCATCCGCTTTCCAAAAAAGCTGATGCGGGATTCATTGGATTTAAAAATGACTTTTAAAAAATTTGAAGATTTCATCTTCGCGCGCCGTCTGTACGTGCTGATTGCCGCGCTGATACTGACCGCCGTAATGGCCGTGTTTGCTGTCAGGCTCCACATGGATGCCGGCTTTGAAAAGCAGATGCCAACCAATCACGAATACGTCAAAACCTTTCTGGAATACCGTGACCAGCTGTTTGGCGCCAATCGCCTGACGGTCGTGGTGAAAGTACGCGATCCGAAGGGCACGATCTGGACCAAAGAAGGACTGGAACGTCTGTATAAAGTGACCCAGGCAGTGACTTATCTGCCCAACATCGACCGTCTGGGGGTGCAGTCGCTCTGGACGCCGAACAGTTTTGTCAATCAGATTACCGAGGAAGGGTTTACCGCGCAGCCGGTCATTCCCGGCACCATCACGATCGATTCGCTCGACAAGGATACGATCAATAAAATCCGCGCTGCCACTTCAGAAGGCGGCTTTATCGGTACGCTGGTAGCCCATGATGAAACCAGCGCCATGATTACCGCCGAGATCGGCGAGGCCGACAAGGAAGGCAAAAAGCTGGATTACATCGCCTACAACAAACTGCTGAACGAAAAAATTCGCGGCGTGTTTGAAGACGATAAATATGAAATCCAGATCATCGGTTTTGCCAAACAGATCGGTGATATTTCTGAAGGCGCGTCCTCGGTGCTGGTGTTCTGCATCATCGCGCTGCTGTTGACCGCGCTGGCCGTGTACTGGTATTGCCGTTCGGTGATGCTCACCGTGCTGCCTATCGTATGTTCGCTGACTTCGCTGGTCTGGCAGTTCGGTACCCTCAACCTGATGGGTTACGGTCTGGACCCGCTGGCCGTGCTGGTGCCGTTCCTGGTGTTTGCCATCGGTGTGTCGCACGGCGTGCAGCAGATCAACTTCATCGTGCGTGAAATCGCGCATGGCCACAAAACCTATGAAGCAGCGCGCCTGAGTTTTGGCGGTCTGTTTGTGCCGGGCGTGCTGGCGCTGGTCACCGCCATGGTGTCGTTCATTACCCTGTTGCTGATACCGATTCCGATGGTCAAGGAACTGGCCGTTATCTCTTCAATTGGTGTGACTTATAAAATTCTGACCAATCTGGTACTGCTGCCGGTGGCCGCTTCTTACTTCCATTTCAGTAACGAGTTTGCCGTGAGCTCCATGGTAAAACGCGAACAGCGCTCCGGCTGGCTGCGCGGTCTGTCGCACATTGCCGAGCCGCGCAATGCGACCATCGTATTAAGTATCGCTGCGGTGATTTTTGGTGTGGCCGTCTGGCAGAGTCGCGATCGCGTGGTGGGCACTGTTCAGCCGGGTGCGCCGGAACTGCGCGAAGATGCGCGCTTTAACCGCGACGCGGCATCGATTGCGGCGTCCTACGACATGGGGCTGGACTGGCTCACGGTCGTGTTCCAGTCTCCGCCGGATTCCTGTGGCTCGGTCAATATCGCCAAATATCAGGATGATTTTGTGGCGTCAGTTGAACATATCGATGGCGTCAAGGCGATCAAGAGTTTTGCCGGTGAGCTGCGTTCTTTCAATCAGGGCTACAACGAAGGCAGCCCGAAAATGAATGTGGTGCCGCTTGATCCATCGAACTATGCCGCTCTGGCCACAGAAATCGCGCGCGGTCGTGGTTTTGTCAGCACCGACTGCAGCATGTCGGCGGTGCATATCTATCTGGCCGACCATAAGGCCGTCACGATCAACCGTCTGGTCAAGGCAGTCAAGGCATTCCGCACTGACTATCCGATGGACGGTGTAAAGATCCGTCTGGCTTCGGGTAACGCCGGTGTGCTGGCGGCAACCAACGAAGAGGTCGAACGCAGCGAACTGCCGATGATGCTCAATGTGTACATCGCCATTGCACTGCTGGTGCTGCTGGCCTACCGTGATCTGCGCGCGGTCATTGCCTGCTGTCTGCCACTGACCCTGTCGACCTTTATCGGTTACTGGTTCATGAAGGAATTCAATATCGGCCTGACTGTGGCGACCTTGCCGGTGATGGTGCTGGCCGTCGGTATCGGTGTCGATTACGCGTTCTATATCTACAATCGTCTGCAGATGCATCTGGTCGAAGGTGAAAGCATGAGAGTGGCGCTGGAACATGCGATTCTGGAAGTCGGCATGGCCACCATCTTTACCGCCATTACGCTGGCCATTGGCGTGGCAACCTGGTCGTTCTCGGAACTCAAATTCCAGGCCGACATGGGCAAGCTGCTGGCCTTCATGTTTGTGGTGAATCTGGTGATGGCGATGACGGCACTGCCGGCGATTGCGGTAATTCTGGATAAAGTGTGGCCGCGCAAAACACCGGTACGCAGCTCTTCGCTGTTCAATCATTGAGCCAAGGAAAATAACATGACAAGTACGATGATAAAAATTTGCAGGGCCAGCGCAGTGAGTTTGGTATTGGCAGCCGCAACCTGCAGCACAATGGCACAGGACGTGAAACCCGTACCGGCGCCGAAACAGACACCCGCAGTCAGGCTGAGCAACGCGGCACCGGACGGCCTGATACTGGGTGCTGCAGGTGCCGGTCAACGAATGGTGACGGTGGGCGATCGCGGTGTGATTCTGCTGTCTGACGATCAGGGCAAGACCTGGCGTCAGGCCCAGGAGGTGCCAACCCGCGCTACGCTCACGGCAGTTTTTGCGGTGGATGAAAAAAATCTGTGGGCGGTCGGCCACTGGGGGGTGATTCTGAAAAGTGTGGACGGCGGTGAACACTGGAGTCTGAATCACAGCGACCTGGAACGCGACCAGCCGATCTTTACCGTATGGTTTGCCGATGCACAGCACGGTGTCGTCGCAGGTCTGTTTTCTCTGCTGATGGTGACCGATGATGCCGGTCTGACCTGGACCAGCGTCAAACTGCCGGTGGCCAGCGACAAGGTGAAATCGGATCTGAATCTGTTTCAGCTGTTTTCCGCAAGGGTTGGCAACGGCGCCGGTGATGTATGGCTGGCCGCAGAGCAGGGCATGGTTTATCACAGTGCGGACCATGGGCACAGCTGGGATGTGGTCGCTACAGGCAATATCGGTACGTTCTGGAGTGGTCTGGTGCTGGCTGACGGTGCGCTGCTCGTGGGTGGCCTTGAAGGCAAAATGTTCAAGAGCACTGACCATGGCAAAACCTGGAAACTGTTGGCCAATGAGTTGAAGAGTTCAGTGACGTCGCTGTTGCTGCTGCCGAATGGCGATGTACTGGCGCTGGCTTTGGATGGTATCTCCGGTGTGAGCAAGGATGGCGGAGAGCATTTTGAACTGCGACCTGTGCTGGATTCCAGATCGTTTACGGCCGCAGTGGTGAATGATAAGAATCAGGCGGTGTTGTTTACCGAGCATGGGATAGTTAAAAACTAGTCCTACTGTGTCATGAACGGCGACCCTGTAGGCTGGGATGCGTCG
>Ga0316222_1002461_pt1 | contig 19733 bp, 17 predicted proteins | sample TBH18011metaG_FD_206008 | JGI IMG/M metagenome (GOLD analysis project Ga0316222, IMG submission 206008) | Freshwater microbial communities from Trout Bog Lake, Wisconsin, USA - TBH18011 | ecosystem: Environmental > Aquatic > Freshwater > Lake > Hypolimnion/Profundal zone | place: USA: Wisconsin...
GCGCATGGTCACAGGAAATAGTTAATTCATCGTTATAAAACACGTGCGACTCCGCTTCCGGATCACACTGGCAAAATTGTGGTTAATGTTCAATTAAATCATTGATATAAATTCGTCCCTGAGAGGGCCATCACCACCGGAATCGTCAAGGCCGCCAGCACAGTTTCCACCGCAACGATACCGGCCATCAACGGCGCATCTCCGCCAAGTTGGCGCGCCATGATGTAGGAGGAGGAGGCCGTCGGCAGGGCTTGGAACAGCAGGGTGGTGACGGCGGCGCGGCCCTCAAGGCCGAGGGCGTGGCCGAGTGCCAATGTGGCGATCGGCATGGCGACGAATTTCGCCAATGACGCCATCGCCACCGGTCGCACCCAGCGCCGTGCTGCGCTGAAATCCAGCGCCGCCCCCACGCAGAGCAGCCCGAGCGGCAGCGATGCCTGACCGAGCGAGCGCAACACCGGCTCGATCACCGGCGGCACCGGCAGATGGGTGAGTTGCATCGCAATGCCTGCGAAACAGGCCACCACCAGCGGGTTGAGCGCCAATTGCCGCACAATGCCGCGCAACGACAATTGCACCGCGCCGAAGCGGGCGAAGACCAGCACGCAGAGAATGTTCACCGTTGGCACAATCGCCGCATTGGAAATCGCCGCCAGTGCCACGCCCTGCGCGCCGAACAGGCCCTGTGCAGCGGTGACGCCGATATAGTTGTTGAACCGCACGCCGCCCTGAAACACTGAGGTAAATTGCGGTCCCTGCAACCGCAACCAGGGCGAGGCCACCACCAGCAGGAAGGCGACGATGCAGGTGGAGAACACCAACGTGATCGCCATCTCCCGCACCGGCAAATCACCCAGATGGGCGGTGGCCAGCCCGTGGAAGAACAAAGCGGGCAGCAGCACGTAATACACCAGCCGCTCCGCTTGCGGCCAGAAGCTCTCCTGCAGCAGGACAATCCGCCGCAAACCCTGACCAAGCGCGATCAGGGCCGCCGTGGGGGCGAGAGCGAGCAGGATGGTGAAGAACATCGCTCAGTCGATCACGATGCGCGGCCCGGCCTTGCGCTCGGGTTGCGACACTTTCTCCCACAGACGGGCGGCGATTGCGGCGAATGCCTGGGCGGCCACCCCGTTCGGATCGGCGGCCATCACCGGCGTGCCCGCATCGGAATTGGTGCGAATGTCGAGCAGCAGCGGAATTTCGCCCAGGAACTCGGTGCCCAACCGCGCAGCTTCGTCCTTCGCGCCGCCATGACCGAAAATCGGGGTGGAGTGGTTGCAGTTCGGGCAGCAGAAGAAGCTCATATTCTCGATCAGCCCCAGCACCGGCACGGCTGTGCGCTCGAACATCCGCACGCCGCGACGGGCATCGATCAACGCGATGTCTTGCGGGGTGGAGACGATGACCGCACCGGCCAGGGTCACGCGCTGCGCCATGGTCAATTGTGCGTCACCGGTGCCGGGCGGCATATCGACGATCATGATGTCGAGCGCGCCCCATTCCACTTGACCCATCATCTGCTCCAACGCGCCCATCACCATCGGGCCGCGCCAGATCATCGGGGTTTCTTCCTCCACCAGGAAACCGATGGACATCGCCTTCAGGCCCCAGGCCTCCAGCGGCATCATCTTGTCGCCTTTGATGTCTGGCTTGCGGTTCAGGCCGAGCATGCGCGGCAGCGAGGGGCCGTAAATATCGGCATCGAGCAGACCAACCTTCAGGCCCATCCGCGCCAGAGCAACGGCGAGGTTGACCGAGGTGGTGGATTTGCCAACGCCGCCTTTGCCGCTGGCAACGGCGACAATCGCCTTCACATCCGGCAGTAGCAGCGGCTTGGCGCCGGGGGCGGCTTTGGGGGCGGCAGCTTGTGCTGCGGTTTCCTTATGGGCGGTGAGCACGACGGTGGCGTTGGTCACACCCGGCACCCGGCTGAGGGCGGCCTCGGCTGCCCGACGCACTGGCTCCATCGCGGCGGCGCGTTCGCGGCTGGTGTAGAGACTGACCTGCACCAGCCCGTCGCGCGTGTTGATATCGCCCACTAAACCGGCCGATACGAGGTCGCGCTTGCTGGCCGGATCGATCACGCTGGCGAGGGCTTGGCGTAACAGCGCGGTGTTCGGCTGGGACATTGGCTTGAAAACCTTTCTGGACCGGTCAATATCGTAGCTAAGGTCGCGATATGGCGGCTGGCGACCGTCCTGCCAATGCCCCGCCAATGCGGGACAGGGCGGCGGGACGAGCGAAGGAGCATTCCAAGGCGATGCCATCAATCGAATCCGGCTCAAACGAGCGGCCTTCCGCCGGTGTTCCCACGCGGGGTTTTACCGTTGTGGCCTCTGATCCGTGGAACGACGTGCCACCACGTCCGCAACCCAAGCCTGAGCGACCAAAAAATCCGTGGGGGCCGCCGCCGAATGGCGCACAGCAGGCTCCTGATTTTGACGCGATGGTCGAGAAGCTGAAAAAATCTGTCGAAGGCATTTTCGCCGGAGGCGGCGGCGGTGGTGGCGGTGGCCGCAACGGTGGATTCGGCGGCGGCGGCGGCAGTGGTCGCGGCGGTCAGGGCGGCTCGATATTCGGCACGCTTGGCCCGAAATGGGCCGGGGTTGCGGTCGGCGTGGTGGTGCTTGGCTGGCTCGGCTCGGGCTTCTACCGGGTGCAGCCGGATGAGCAGGGCATTGTGATGCGCTTCGGTGCCTATAATCGCAGTGCGGTCTCGGGCCTGAATTATCATCTGCCTTGGCCGGTTGAGAGCGTGTTGCGTCCGGCGGTGACGCGCATCAATCGCGTTGATATCGGCTATCGCTCCGACAATGTTGATACGCATGGCCGGGGTGGCGATGTGGCCGAAGAGAGCCTGATGTTGACCGGCGATGAGAATATCATCGACATCAATGCCGCTGTGTTCTGGCGCATTCGTGATGCCAAATCCTTTCTGTTCGGCACCCGCAATCCGGACATCACCATCAAATCCGCCGCCGAATCGGTGATGCGCGAAGTGATCGGCCGTACGCCGATCCAGCCCGCGCTGACCGATGCCCGTGCACAGATTGAAGCCGCTGTGGCCAAGGGCGTGCAGGCGATTGTCGATCAATACGGCACCGGCGTTGAAATCACGCAGGTGCAGTTGCAGCGCGTCGATCCACCGGCCGCCGTTATTGAAAGCTTCCGTGACGTGCAGCGCGCCAACACGGATGCTGACCGCATGCGCAATGAGGCCGAAAGCTATCGCAACGACATCGTGCCGCGCGCCCGTGGTGACGCTGCCCGCATCACCGCCGAGGCCGACGCCACACGGCAGGCCAATATCGTCGAAGCCACCGGTCAGGCGCAGCGCTTCTTGTCCGTGCTCGCCGCCTATCAGAAAGCCAAGGATGTGACCGTGCAGCGCCTCTACATCGAGACGATGCAGGACATCCTCACCCACACCCCCACGGTGATTGTTGATGCCGGTGGCAAGGGTGTGATGCCGTATCTGCCGCTGGATAGCGTCGGCAGCGGGGTCAAACCGGATCAGCCTGCGCCCGCCCCTTCCACCGCCGGTTCCGGCACCATTGCCTTGCCGCCGCTTCCGTCTCTGAGCCGGGGGACCACGCCATGAGCAACCGTCTGTTCGGGCCGTTGGCCATTCTTGCTGTGTTTATTTTCATGCTGCTCGCCGGTCCCACGCTGTTCATCGTGGGCCAGACCGAGCAGGTGCTGATCGTTCGCCTGGGCGAGCCGCGCCGGGTGATTGTCGAGCCGGGCCTGCATGTGAAAATTCCGCTGCTGGAGACCGCAATCAGCTTTGATCGTCGTCTGCTCGATTATGAATTGCCGCCGGAGGAAGTGATCCTGGGCGATCAGCGTCGTCTGATCGTGGACAGCTTCACCCGCTTCCGCATCGCCGATCCGCTGCGCTATTTCCAGGCGGTGGGGGCCACCGAGGCCGGAATTCAGGCGCGGTTGAACTCTGTGGTGTCGTCTTCGCTGCGTCGCGTGCTGGGCAATGAGCGGCTTTTGGATGTGCTCTCCTCGGCGCGGCCGCGGATCATGGCGGAGATCCGTGATCAGGTGAATGCGGAGATGGCCAGCTTTGGCGTGGCCATCGAAGATGTGCGCATCCGTCGCGCCGATCTGCCGCCGGAGAACACCCAGGCGATTCTGCAGCGTATGCAATCCGAGCGCGAACGTGTGGCGCGGCAGGCGCGTGCGGAAGGTGCGGAGGCGTCAGCGCGCATTCGGGCCAATGCGGAACGTGACCGCACCGTGCTGCTGGCCGAAGCCCGCTCGACGGCGGAGCAGCTGCGTGGTCAGGGCGATTCGGCGGCGATTGCCACCTATGCCGATGCATTCGGACGCGACCCGCAATTCTTCCAGTTCTGGCGCACCTTGCAGGCTTATCGTGAGGCATTTGCCGCTGGCAAATCGCGGCTGGTGTTGTCGCCCAACGCCGATTTCCTGAAATTGTTGGAACAGGCACCTGCGTTGCCAACCAAGCCATGATTGCGTTTGAGAGGATCACATCGATGACCCGGATTTCCCGCCTGTTGCGCCCGGTTGTGGTTGCGCTGCTGGTGCTTGCCATGCAGCCCGCCTTTGCGCGGCCCGCGCCTGATGGGTTTGCCGATCTGGCAGCGCGCCTGCTGCCCGGCGTGGTCAACATCGCCTCCACCCAGACGATCAAGGGCGGCGGCGAGCAGGACACGCCGGATCTGCCGTTCCAGCCTGGCTCGCCGATGGAGAAATTCTTCCGCGACTTCATGGACCGCAACCGTCAGGGCGGCGGCGGCAATGGCGGCGAGCCGAATGAGGGGCGCAAATCGCAAAGCCTCGGCTCGGGCTTCATCATTGATGGCAGCGGCTATATCGTGACCAACAATCACGTCATCGATGGTGCGGATGAGATCAACGTTATCCTGCAGGACAACACCACCATCAAAGCCAAGCTGATCGGCACTGATCCGCGCGTGGATGTGGCCCTGCTGAAGGTGGAGACCGATCATCCGCTCACCCCGGTGCCGTGGGGTGACAGCGATAAATCGCGTGTGGGCGATTGGGTGATCGCCATCGGCAACCCGTTCGGCCTTGGCGGCTCTGTCACCGCGGGCATTGTCTCGGCGCGTGGGCGAGATATCCGCCAGGGTGCTTATGACGATTTTATCCAGACCGATGCTGCCATCAATCAGGGCAATTCCGGCGGGCCGCTGTTCAACATGGATGGCGAGGTGATCGGTATCAACACGGCGATTTATTCGCGCTCGGGCGGCTCGATTGGCCTGGGATTCTCGATTCCGGCCAATCAGGCAAAATTGGTGATCGCGCAATTGCGCCAATTCGGTCATCCGCGTCGGGGTTATATCGGGGTGAAAATTCAACCGGTGTCGCAGGACATCGCCGATTCCGTCGGGCTGAAGGAACCGACCGGGGCGATGATCGCGGCATTGGATGATGGCGGCCCGGCGGCGAAAGCGAAGTTGCAGGGCGGCGATGTCGTGCTGACCTTCAATGGCGTTGCCATCAAGGAAATGCGCAATTTGCCGCGCACGGTGGCTGAAACCGAAATCGGCAAAACTGTGCCGGTGGTGGTGTGGCGCGATGGCAAGGAAGTGGCGCTGAACATCATCGTTGGTGAAATGCCCGATGACGCCAAGCTGGCCAGCAATGACAACAAGCCCGTCGATGCCAAGAAGCCGAGCAGCAAGCCGGTGGATGTGGCGGGGCTTGGCTTGAAAATCGCCCCGCTGACGGATGAACTGCGCAGCAAGTTCCAACTGCCGGACGGCCAAAAGGGCGCGGTGATTATAGACGTTTCGCCGAAATCCCCGGCCATCGAGAAAGGGCTTAAGCCCGGCGACGTGATCGTGGAAGTGCAGCAGGAAGAGGTGACAACGCCGGATGCGTTGGCCGATCGGGTGGACCGTTTCCGCAAATCCGGTCGCAAATCCGTGCTCTTCCTGGTGCAGACCGGCGACGGCATGCGCTACATCGCATTGCCGCTTGCGGCGTTGGCGAAGGGGCAGGGTGGCTAGAGCACGGTCCGACCGATTGGAATCAATCGGTCAAACGGTCGTGCTCTAGAACGGTCCCGGTTGGTTGGTGGCCAGGAATTCCTGGCCACTGATGTTGTAGGTCAGGCCCGCCGGGCCGTGAATGACATGGCGTGGGTCGGTGGCGAGTGAGCGGGCAAAATCGCCACGAAAGATTTTCTGCCCCTGATGGCTGAGGTTGGAATAGGTGTCGATGAACACGCGACCGCCCACCTTGTTCCAGCGTTTGCAGAACGCATAATCCTCGGACAGATAGCGATTTGAATCCGGGTCGATCATCGTGTCGAACAGCAAATAATGCAGATCGAACGTGCCGGGCGGATAGTCCTCCGGCACGTATTTCAACTCCGGCAGCGCCTGCATCATCCGGGCAATGGCATCGCGCTTGATGGCCATGAAGCCGGTTGGTGCCTCATCGACGGCGACGAATCCGTCCGGCTGAATGGCAAGGTCAATGATGGAATCGTTGGGGTTTCCAGAATTGGCCGTGTAACTCGTGTAACGGTCTGCAAATTCCTGCGCGGTCATCGCCGCAGATAACCCCTCTGCCGGCCAGAATTCGCGCTTGAGCGGATACACACCGGCGGCGATGTCGTAGTCGGCTAGCAGAAGGCGAAAGAATGCCTGCGCAGAATAGCCAATGTCCGCATCAATCCACACCAGATGAGTCCATTGCGGATCTGCCATGAATTTTGCAACGCATTGGTTGCGCGCCCGTGTGATGAGGCTTTCGCCGCAGTGAAACATGAAGTTCACTGGCAGGCCAACTTCGTTGCCGGCCCCGATCAACGCGATGGATGCGGCGGTATAATTGGCGAAGAACTTGCCGTCATGACTCGGCGTCATGATCAGCGGCCGCATGCTGCGCAAGGCGGAAACGTCGAGCATCAATGGCCTCCCAGGCTGGATTTGCTTTAGACGAGCGTTGCTTCTGCGCCAAGGCAGCGTGAATGACGCTCGTTTTTGTGTCGAATATGTCGCAGGGCGACCGGTTGGGGCGAAACATACGTCTTCACTCTTGCCGCAACGGATAATTCCTGGCAGGAATCTCGCGACTGATATGCGTGTGCGAGGCAGGTGGCACCGGTGTGCGTGGCGTTTGTTTTCGCTCCTAAAACGACTTATGGAGGTAGTTCTGTGCTGAACATTTCTCTGACCAAGCGCTTTTCGCGCGGTGTGTTGATGGCTGGCGCTTCGGTTGTAGCGATTTCGCTGTCCAGCCAAGCCTTTGCGCAGTCCACGATCTCCACCTATAGCTTCGGCACCCAGTCGAACGTAACCAACAATCTGACCACCAGCGCCGGCATCGTCACCGGCTATAGCTCGGGTAACGGGTTGACTTCGGCAACGGCTGGCACCGTTGACACTGTGACCGTGACCGGCACCAGCAACGCGCTGAACGGTTTCAGTGGCAGCAACACGACCGTGAGCGGTTCGAACAGCGCCACGTTGAACGTGTCCGGCACGAGCAACCTGACGAGCTCGACGGTGAGCAATGTCACTGCAACGTCTGCCGCCGGCACGACGGGTAATCTGGCGATTTCGTCCAACACCGACACGGCCGCAAGCGCTGGTGGTAAGGATGCCATCGCGATTGGTGCAAACACGCAGGCAGGCAACCAGAACGCGACGGCCATTGGCTATTCCGCCCTGGCCGCCGGCGTGGGCAACACCGCTTTGGGTGCAAATTCCAGCGCAATCGGCACGAACGCATTGGCGATTGGCGCTGCTTCGGCCAGCGGCCTGAGCGACAGCGCGGTGGGTGTTGGTGCAACGGCTGGCAGTAACTACTCCTCCGCTTTCGGTGTGAACGCCAAGGCTGGCGGCAATGGGTCGAACGCTTCGGCTTATGGTGCCGGTTCGAACGCCAATGGCACGAACTCTTCGGCCTTCGGCAATGGTTCCGCCGCGACGGCCTCCGGTTCGGTGGCTGTGGGCACTGGCACAACGGCGTCGCAGTTTAACAGCACCGCTGTGGGTGCGGGTGCGACGGCTTCCAACGTCAGCGCGACGGCAATCGGCAATGGCGCGACGGCGGCTGGCGCGGGTGCTTATGCTGGTGGCCTGAATGCCTCCGCAGGTGGCAGCGGCGCAGTGGCAATCGGCAGTGGCGCAAATGCTTCGGGCACGTCCGCTTATGCAGGCGGTCAGAACGCCTCAGCGGGCTACACGGGCGCGGTGGCTGTGGGCACCGGCTCGAATGCGGCGGCAGACTACAGCATGGCGCTCGGCACTGGTGCAACTGTCACCGGCAGCAACAGCGTCGCCCTTGGCGCTGGCACCACCACGAGCCGTGCGAACACGGTCTCCGTTGGCGGTCGCACGATCAGCGATCTGGCACCGGGCGTGCTGGGCACCGATGCGGTCAACGTCAATCAGCTGAATTCGGCTGAGCATCTGCTCAAGCGCGGCATTGCCACCTCGATGGCGATGAGCTCGGTCGTCACGCCATCGGCTCCCGGCAAGACCACCATTGGCTTCAACGGTGCGACCTATGCTGGCTACTACTCGGCGGCGATCAACTTCGCCCATCGTGTGAACACTGACATTCCGCTCTACATCACGGGTGCCGTTGGCGCTGGTGAGGCGGGCGCTGTTGGTGGCCGCGTGGGCGTGGCGGTCGAATTCTGATCGCAGAGGTTTAAAATATCGTGCGTGGATCGACCATCCGCGCGCTGGTTTGTGGGGCCGCAGCAGCTTTGACAGCTGCTGCGGCCTTCGCACAACAACCGGCGCCAACTCCGCAAGCCCCTCCAGCGCCGCCGCAGTCTCAGCCGCAGCAACCGACATGGGAGAGTTTCCCGACGATGTTGCTGGAGCGGATTTATCGTGGACCGATGAAAGACACGATCATTCAACGCTGGCGCGATCCGATCGACGGATCGGTCTGCTACGTTTATTTGCCGATTTCCGTGCCGACCCTGCCACCGGAAGGCGGGTATTTCCGCTATGGTGCCTCCTCGGTGGGCAACATCTCCTGCATTCATCCGACTGAGGTGGTGCAGCTTTGGGAAGGCAATCCGCCGGCCTCGACGCAGGGGCAAGCACCCGCACCGCGCACGGGGGCCGCACCGAACAACGCCAAGCATTGAGTCTCGATTTTTCGGACCGTGCTCTAGGAAAATATGATCCTAGCCTTTCGGCTTGCGCGGTCGTTTCTGTTGGGGCGGCGGCGGTGCCGTGTGGGTGCGCCACAAGCTGAGGGCGACGGTCAATCCGAACACACCCAGTATGGCCAGCGTGGTGCGCGGATAGGCCAGTGCCGTGATGCGGGTGAGGTGCAGCAGCGCGCCGGTGTCGAACAGCCACAATGCACCAAACACCACCAGAACCAGGGCGGGCATGATCAGCCGAGGCCAGAAGCGGCGCGGGCGCATTGGCGGCGGGGCTGGTTTGCGGGGCGGCATCGGGAAGGGCACCAGACAGAAGCGTCGGCGCATCCTATGCTGCGACGGGCCGGATTTGAATGGAGTGCCTGAATTGGACAGCGAGGCTTTCGCCACCGGTGGCGTGCTGACCGTCGATCTCGGCGCGCTGCGGCGCAACTATCGCAGACTCCGCGCCGAAGCGCCGCAGGCGGCGGTGGCGGGCGTGGTCAAGGCGGATGGCTATGGGCTGGGGGCGGTGCCGGTGGTGCAGGCGCTGCTGCTGGAAGGCTGTCGCCATATCGTCGTCGCCCATCTGGCCGAGGCACTGGCCTTGCGCGATGTGGTGCCGCCCGATGTCGAATTGATCGTGCTGCATGGTCCAGCGCCCGGGGCGGAGTCGGAATGCGCCGCACGCGGCATTCTGCCGGTATTGAACGCGCCGGAGCAGGTGGCGGCATGGTCGGCATTGGCGCGGCGGGATCGGCACGTGCTGCCCGCCTATCTGCAACTGGACACCGGGATGAGCCGGTTCGGATTGTCTGAGGCCGAGTTGGAATTCCTCTGCTCTGCGCCGGGTGCGCTGGTGGGGATTGGTCTGCGTGGTGTGGTCAGCCATTTGGCCTGTGCGGATGAGCCGGAACATCCGGCCAATGCGGCGCAGATTGCCCGGTTCAACCGAATGCGTGCTGTGCTGCCGCCACTGCCCGCCAGCCTGTCGGCATCGAGCGGGATTTTCTTAGGTCCAGCGGCGCAATTCGATATCGTCCGCCCAGGGGCTGCGCTGTATGGCATCAACCCCACGCCGGGGCAGCCCAATCCGATGGAGCCGGTCATCCGGCTCGACGCGATGGTGATGCAGACCCGCGATGTGGCCGCCTTCACTCCGGTGGGCTATGGCCACACCCAAAGCCCGGATCATCCCGCCCATTTGGCGACTTTGGCGGTGGGCTATGCGGACGGGTTTCGTCGTGCGCTGTCCGGTCAGGGGCAGGTGTGGTTCGGCGATCAGGCGATGCCGATTTTGGGGCGGGTGTCGATGGATTCGCTGGTGGTGGACGCGACCGGGGTGGAGGTGAAGCCGGGTGATCTGGTGGAGTTGATCGGGCCGCATCGCAGCGTGGATGATGTGGCAGCGGCGGCGGGGACGATTGGGTATGAGATTCTGACCAGCTTGGGGCGGCGGTTTGTGCGCAGATATGTCGGCTAATTCGGCCACGCTTTCAAACCGCGCCCGATAAAGACGCCGAATTCCGTGTCACTCACCCGCGCGCCCGGACGTTCCTCGATGCTGGCGAATAACCCGCCATAAGCCGCTTGGATTGCCGCCACATCGCGGCGCGGGGCGACGATCATCACGTCGCTGCCCGGTTGGGGATGTGGATGGAAGCGAAACTCGCGGGCATCGACATTGAGGCAGAGCAATTCCCGCGCAGGCCCCAGCCCGATGCCGAGCTTGCCCGCATCCGCCCAGGACATCGCCGCCACCGGGAAATCATTATCCGCCACGGCCGCGCGCAAGGGCGTCCAGTTGCGGGCTTGCAGCAGAGGGTCGTGCGGCAAATTGACGGGGAGACGGATCAGCAGCACGGCGACCAGCGCGACACTGCCCAAAAACCAGGCGCTCGCGCGCGCGGCCCGGCCTGCCCACTCCTTATGCACCAACCAGGCGCCGAGCAGCGGGTAGAGCATCAGATAGCCCGGTGCCGCCCAATGAAACAGCACTTGTCGCGACCATAGGGCGACGACGCAGAACAGCAGAATCGGCGGGGTGGCGAGGCAGGCGAGCAGGCGGGCCTCGATGGAGATTCCGCGCCAGCCTTGCCAGAGGGCGCGCATCAGACCGGCCCAGATCCACGGCAAGACAAACAGCGACTCACCGGCCAGCACCACCAATGGGCCGAACGGATGCAGTGCTGCTGCGGCGGCGCGGCCGGATTGGAAGGCGAGTGAGGCAAAGCCGTTCTGCGCGTTCCAGATCAGCACCGGTGAGAACACCAACACCGCCACCAGCCCCGCCACGTAGAGTTGCGGCGTGCGGAACCAATGGCGTTGCGACGGTGTTACCGCCAGGAACACCACCAGCCCGCAGCCGGTGAGGGCGGCGGTGTATTTCGACAGCATGGCGAGGCCGAAGCACACGCCCGCGCCGATCCACCAGCGCCACGCTCGGCTGCGCAAGGCGTGGATGAGGCAGAGTGCAGCACCCAGCAGCGCGCAATCGAGCGGCCCATCGGGCAGCACCCAGCCGCCGGAGGTGACACCAAACACCGGTGAGAGATTGAGCGCCAACACCGCCCAGAATCCGGCACGGGCTCCGGCCAGTTCGGTGCCCAGCCGCGCCATCAGCCAGCTTGAGACGGCGAAGAGGAGAATGAAGGGCAGCCGCACCACAATGGCGGCCTCGCTGCCGGTGAGATCAGCGGCAAGTCGGCTCATCCACCATGCAAGCGGTGGGTGGTCGAAATAGCCGAGCGCATAGGCTCCGCGTCCGGCCACCACCATGTAGCTTTCATCAATCCCGAGCGGCAGACCCCAGCCCAGCAGCAGCCGGCCCAGGGTGAACGCCAGGATGAGATAGGCTAAATATTTGGGCAAATTGAGAAATTCCCGTCATTGCGAGCGGAGCGTGGCAATCCAGAAATCGCAGGTCCAGTGTTGGATTCCTGGATTGCCACGTCGCTACGCGCCTCGCAATGACGGAGAAAATCAGGCTGCAATCGTCTTCTGCGCCTGCTCGCCGAGGCCATCGATGCCCAGGCGCATGGTCTGACCCACCTTGAGGAAGATCGGCTCGGGCTTCTTGCCCATGCCGACGCCCGGCGGTGTGCCGGTGGCGATGACGTCGCCGGGGTTGAGCGTCATGAAGTGCGAGACGTAGCTGACCAGTTGCTTCACGCCGAAGATCATCGTGGCCGTGCTGCCGGTCTGCATGCGTACACCGTCCACATCGCAGAACATGCCGAGATTTTGCACATCCGCCACGTCGTCCTTCGTGACCATCCACGGGCCGATCGGGCCGAAGGTGTCGCAGCCTTTGCCCTTATCCCAGGTGCCGCCGCGCTCGATCTGGTATTCGCGCTCAGAGACATCGTTGATGACGCAATAGCCGGCAACGTGGTTGAGCGCGTCTTCTTCGGTGACGTAGCTGGCCTTGGTGCCGATGACGACGCCGAGTTCGACTTCCCAATCCGACTTCACCGAGCCGCGCGGGATCATCACGTCATCGAACGGGCCATTATAGGAATTGGCGGCCTTCATGAAGATGATCGGCTCTTTCGGCACTGGCAGGCCGGATTCAGCGGCATGGTCGGCGTAGTTCAGACCTATGCAGATGAAGTTCAGCGGACGGGCGACGCAGGCACCGATGCGCGGGTTGCCTTTGACCAGCGGCAGAGTGGCCGGGTTGATGGCGGCGAGTTCGGCGAGCTTCGCCGGGGAAAGTGAGGCACCATCGATATCGCGGACGAATTCTTCCAATGCACGGATGTTGCCATCAGCATCGAGCAGACCGGGCTTTTCTGCGCCCACCGGGCCATAACGGAGCAATTTCATTTTGTTGTCCCCCCTTGGGATTCTCGGGAAAGCGACGCGCGCCGCTGATTTCGTGGTAGCGCGTCGCGCCCCGTGTGTCACCCAGGGAAGGTATCGCAATCAGCAGCTCGGACCGACTTCCTGCTGTGCGTCCAGCGAGAAGATCGGGCGGATTTTCACCCCGATCCAGCTTCCCACCATTGCGAGCAGCATCCAGGCCCAGCCGGAGAGATTGCCCACCGAGATCGCCGAGAAATACGCGCCGATGTTGCAGCCATTGGCCATGCGGGCACCGGCCCCCATCGCCATGCCACCGGCCACCGCCGCAGTCCATTGCAGCCAGCCGCCCCCCCAACGCGGACGGAACAGACCGGAGATCGCGGCGGCCAGAATGGCACCGAGCAGGATCGCCGCATCCATCAGCGTCGTCACATCCAGCGAGAGCGATTTGTCGAGCTGGGTGTTGAAGCCCGGACGCATCCAATACGCCCATTGATGCGCATCGATGCCGCCTGCGGTGAACAATTTGGAACCCCACAGCGCGAAGGCCGAGGTCTCGCCCCAGGGCTTGCCGTTGAGGATCATCGTCGCCGCATTGAGCAAAGCCAGCACGATGCCGCCGATGATCAGGCTGCGCGGCACTGGGAGCTTGGAGAAGCGACGTGCGACGAAGAACAGGGCGGCAATCACCGCCACCTGCACGGCCAGCGCCGGCCCAAATCCGAGCAGGCCTTGCAAGGTGGCACCGTGAAGGGAGGGCAGGCTCCACCAGAAGCCCATGCTCCATGAGCCCAGCGCCGAGCCGATCACAAAGCCCGCCAGCGTGCCGACCAGCTTGGCATTGCCGCCGCCGAGCGAGAACAGCGTGCCGGAGGCGCAGCCGCCGCCGATCTGCATGCCGATGCCGAACAGGATGGCACCCAGCACGAAGCCAAGGCTTATCGGTGTTGCCTCGCCGGTCATTTTCATGCCGAAGATCTCACCCTGCGCCAGAATGGGCAGCATCAGCAGGCTGGCGAGGCCGATCATCACCGCATGGGCTTGGAAGCCCGAGGCATCGCGCCATTGCACCAAAGCGCGGAAGGCGGAGGCAAAGCCGAAGCTGGAGCGCAGCAACGCGGCCCCAATGCCCGCGCCGACCAGCACCAACGCAGCCAGCCGCCACGTTCCATATGCCTGCATCGCCACCGCAGTCATCAATGCGGCCAGCAATACGCCAGAGAGTGCGGCAATCGCGGCATTCAGACCAAAAGAGGGAATGCGCACGCCGATCAGCGGGCGGGTGAGTTCAGAACCGGACATAAGGGCAGACTCTTTCGTGGAATGTCGATAATCCACGAATTAACACCGTATGTTCGTAATTCAACCAATTCCAATGCAAGGCTGGTGCGTGATTCCTGGGTTGAAGGTGGTAAATCTATGAACGGGCAATATGTTAGGGCTGAAATCTGTCCTTCCCTCCCGTCATTGCGCGGAAATGTAGCCGACGAAGCAACCCATCGAATCATCAGACGGGCCTCGATGGGTTGCTTCGTCGCTTACGCTCCTCGCAATGCCGGAAGAAGGAACATCATTCTCGACCTTGCAGGCTGCGATAGGCACGGATCACCTGGCTGTCATCGATCGCGCCGAGGCCGCGGCCGGAGACGGACAGGAAGAGTTGGTGGGCGATGGCGGCCAATGGCAGCGCGGTTTTCGCGCCGTGACCGGCTTCGAGCACGATGGTCAGATCTTTGACGAAGATATCGACGGCACTCGTCACTGGCGGGTCGGCCTGCAACATGCGCGGGCCGCGATTGCTCAGCATCCAGGATCCCGCAGCCGACCCGGACACGATGTCGAACATCGCGTCCATATCCAGGCCGAGCTTTTCCGCCAACGACAACGCCTCGGCAGCGACGGCGATATGCACGCCGCACATCAACTGATTGACGGCTTTGGCCGTCGCCCCTTGGCCGGGTTCGCTGCCGACGCGGACGATCTTGCCGCCGACTTTGTTCAGCACCGGCATGGCGCGTTCAAAGGCGGCATCCGAGCCCGAGGCCATGATGGTCAGCGAGCCGGATTCAGCGCCGACCACGCCACCGGAGACCGGGGCATCCACGAAGAAGCGGCCAGTGGCTTCCACACGCTGGGCCAATTTCACCACGCCTTCCGGCGGGCAGGTGGCCGAGACGATGACGACGGCACCCGGTGCCAGCGCGTCAAGCGCACCGGCGTCGAACAACACGCTTTCGGCTTGCGGCAGGCTGACAACCATCAGCATCACCGCATCAGCGCCGGCACAGGCCGCTGCCGCCGAGTCGGCGGACTCGCCACCGACTTCAATCAGCGCTGCCGCCGCATCGGGGCGGAGGTCGAAACCGCGCACATTATATTGTGATTTCGCCAAATTCCGTGCCATCGGCAGACCCATCGCGCCAAGCCCAACGAAACCGATTTTCTTTACAACCATGATCTCACCTGTCTGGAAATTTCCGAGGTGGAGATACCATAGCGGTCGTGCAGGGTCGGCAAAGCCCCGTCGTCGAGGAATGCGTCGGGCAGGCCGATCTGTTTGAAGACCGGATGCACACCACCACCAAACGTCCCAGCTTGGCGGCTGCGGCGAAGGCGACGACGACGGCATCGAGGTCGTTGCCGTTCACCCGCTGCGTGTGCCAGCCAAAGGCGCGGAATTTGTCGTGCAGCGGCTCGGCGGAGGGCGCTATCGCCCGTGATGGCCCCAGCCGCCACCCCAGCCACCATAGCCGCCGTAATAGAGCGGCGGCGGGGCGATGACGACCGGCGCGCTGTAATAGCCGGAACCATACCCGTAGCCATAGCCATAGGGCTGCTCGGGGGCGACGACGCAGCCGCCAAGGGCCAAGGCGGCCAGGGCTGCAAGCGGAAGCAGAGTGCGGCTGAGACGGGTTTTCATGGCAGACCTCTGGGTCAAACCGTCCGTGGGGAGGGGCTCGGTGCGGTGGCCATTTTATCCGCCCTGACTGTGGCAAGGCTGGGGCGGTGGGATGAAATTTCGGTCATTGTGACGTCATTTAGGGTGCGCTCATTTCGCCATTATTGCGGCGCAACTTGAACGGGTTCACAGTTGTCATAAACACCAAGAGAACGACCATGCGCCAGCATAGCATCGCCTTCCGCCTCGCCGCCGCCACTGCGTTGGTCGGCATTCTGAGTGGTGCCGCCGCCCCGGCTTATGCCCAGAGCTACGCGCCTGCTCCCGGCCCCACACTTGGCGTGCCGCAGGTGCCGCCCGTTCAAGCCGGCGATCCGCCTGCCCGCGTTGGCCGGGTGGCGCGCACCAGTGGCACGGTGTCGTTTCACACCGCCGATGCCGATCATTGGGAAGCGGCGGCGCTGAACGAGCCGGTGACGTCCGGAAATGCATTCTGGACGCAGCCGGGGGCTTCGGCTGATCTGGATATCGGCACTGGCCGCGTTGCGTTGGATCAGGCCAGCGAGTTTTCCATCGATCAACTCGACGACGCCAATTTTGTCGCCACCGCGTCGCAAGGCCGCGCCTATCTGCGCCTGCGCGATGTCCGCCCCGGCGACAGCAACACCATCCGCACCCCGCGCGGCTCCGTGGTGATCGCAGCCCCTGGCTCATACGAAATCATCGTTGGTGACACGCAAACCCCCACGACCGTCACGGTGCGCGAAGGGGCGGCGACCATCACCGGCCCCGGTGTCAGCCTGTCGGTGGGGCCACATCAATCGGCTGAGATCAGCGGTGCGGATAACGCCTTCTCCGGCGTGGTGGTCGAAGAAGTGGGCGATGAATTCCTGGCCGCCCAACTCAATCGTGACCACCCGCCCATGCCCGTGGCCAACATGCCGCCACCGCCGCCCATGGTGCAGGAGATGACCGGCTACGACGCGGTGATCAGCACCGGCACCTGGGACGATACCCCGGATTATGGCCGCGTGTGGTATCCGCCGGTCGAGGCGGGCTGGGCACCATATCGGGACGGCCATTGGGCGTTTGTCGCCCCTTGGGGCTGGACCTGGGTGGATGACGCACCCTGGGGGTTCGCGCCTTTCCATTATGGCCGCTGGGTTGAATGGCATGACCGTTGGGCCTGGGTGCCGGTGGGGCGTGGCGAGTATGGCGGAGGTCGCCCGGTCTATGCGCCTGCTCTGGTCAGCTTCGTCGGGGCCGCAGCCGGTGTGGCGGTGGGCATAGGCATCGCCGCTGCTGTGGGCTGGATTCCGCTTGGCCCGCATGAGGCGTATCGTCCGCCCTATGCGGTGTCGAACAGCTACATGCAGCGGGTGAATGTGACGCATGTGACCAACATCACCAACATCAACGCCGCCCCCAGCAGCTACGTCAACGCGCATGCCGCCACGATGGCACCGGCTGGCGCGATGCAGAGTTCGCAAAGTCTGCACGGTGTGGCCAAGCCCGTGCCGCAAAGCCAACTCTCCGCCTTCCAACCCACCGCTCGCCCGAGCGTCGCCCCGGTGGCCGGTGCCGTGCATCCCACGCCCGGCCCGAGCTTCCATCCGCATGCGGGCGCCGTTTCTGCCGCGCCGACATTGCCGCATCCGGGTGGGTTCAACGCAGCACCCTCGCATCCCAGCGCACCGAATGGGTTGCCGCCGATGACCGTGCATGGCGCACCACCAGCCCCGTCTCAGCCGGGACATGTCGCAGCCCCGGTCGGCGGCAATGCCGTGGGGGGTGGGGCGGCGGTGCCACAACATCAAGCGCTGCCACCGCATCAGGGCGCGCCGCAATTGCAACCGCAGCCATCACCGCAATCGCGCCCGAATGTCGCGCTGCCGGACCACACAGCGCCTGCGGTCGGTGCGCCTGTTGTGCATCCGTCCGCTCCGGTCGCCATCCCGCAAGCGCAGCCGCATCCATCTGCCCCGATGCAAGCCCCGCAAGCGCAGCCGCGTCCGGCGGCATCTGTGCAGGTTCCGCAAGCGCAGCCGCATCCATCCGCCCCGATGCAAGCCCCGCAACCCCAGCCGCGTCCGGCGGCACCTATGCAGGCTCCACACCCGCAACCGCAGCCGCAGCCACGTGCCGAACCAGCGCCGCAGCAACACCATGCCTGCCCGCCTGGGCAGCCGCATTGCTAGCCCCCGGCTGAGGCGGCGCCATGCCCTTTGAACCAGATGCCGGGACGGCCACCTTGCCAGAGATTATCTGGCAGGTGGCGCTCGACGGTTTGGCGGTGCCGGTGATGGTGCTGCGCTCAGACTGCGCGATTGTGTATTGCAACAGCTTCGGCGACGCCTTCCTGCGTGCGGCACGGATTTTCCGCCGGATGAAGGGGCGATTGAGCATTCGTCGCCTGGGCGATGATGAGGCCTTCGTCACGGCGGTGGCGCAAGCTTTCACGTCTAAGAAGCGCGAATTGTTTCGTCTGCGCCAACGCACCGGAGAGATTGGCTGCCTGGTGCATATCGTGCCGTTAACCGAACTCGGCTTTGTTTTGGTGAGCATTGCCGAGCTTCGTCTCAAGCCGGAGCGCGAGGAGGGCTGGAGCCGCACGCTGTTCGGCTTCAATGCCACTGGCACCGGGCTGGCCGAAGCATTGGCCGACGGTCAATCGCTGGCGGAATGCGCCGAGACGATGCAACTGCCGATCGGAACGCTGCGTACGCGGCTGAAAAAACTACTCGCCCGCACCGGTACTTCATCGCAAGCTAAACTTGCTGCGGTTTTGTTGCGCGGCTCCGTGTTGTTGGTCAATAAGCGTTGAATTGAGAGCCTGAAAGTGAGTCGCGTGGCCAGCCCCTCGTTCAGCGAGTACTATCATGCGACTCAGTAGCCTCGTTTGGGGCTGATTTTGCAAAGGCCAGAAGGCTTAAGAGTATGATGACGAATTCGTGATCACGCCTCTCATCTCTGGAAACGGCTCCCATGACCGCCTCCACCTCCACCTACACCATCAGCGGCAATTTCTTCTTCGACGCAGCCGGAACCAACGTGTTCCAGGCGGGCGATGCAGAGGCGGGCGGATATACCGTTCAATTGCTGAACAATGATGGCGAGCAGATCACCACCGCCACCACGGATGCAAACGGCAATTACACCTTCAGCGGCCTGAAGAACGGTCAATACGAGGTTCAATTCGTCGCACCGTCTGGGGACACGCTCTCCGGCTCCAACACCAACAATGGAGAAGACGGTAACGGCGGGTCGCACACTACGAGCACCGTCAAGGTCAGCGTCTCGGGTGCCAACGTTGCCGGTGTCAATCAGGGCATTGTGGGCAGCGCCTCTGTTACCGGGACGATTTATAACGACCTCAGCGCCAATGGCACTTTGGGCGCAGGCGATACCGGCATAAGCGGCCAGACGGTTCAACTGCTGAGCGGCAGCACCGTGATTGCCACCACAACGACGGCGAGCACCGGCGTCTACACCTTCGGCAACGTCACGCCGGGCAGCTACACCGTCAAGGTGGTGGCCCCCACCGGCACGCTGTTCTCCACCCTGTCGAGCCAGGCTGTCACAGTGACGGCGGGCAAGGTCTCGACCGTCAATGTCGGCGAATACACGGCGAGCACGGTCAGCGGCACGGTGTTCACCGACGTCAACGCGAGCGGCGTGCAGAATGCCGGTGACGTGGGCACGTCGGGTGTGACGGTGCAGTTGCTGAATGGCTCGACGGTTGTGGCGACCACGACGACGGCAGCCAATGGCGGCTATAATTTCGCGGGTGTGGCTCCGGGCAGCTACACGGTGAAGGTGACGGCCCCCACGGGCGAGCAATTCTCGACGGCTTCGACGGATGCGATCACCGTTACCTCGGGCAGTGCGACGACATTCAACACCGGC
>Ga0316222_1002462_pt1 | contig 19729 bp, 15 predicted proteins | sample TBH18011metaG_FD_206008 | JGI IMG/M metagenome (GOLD analysis project Ga0316222, IMG submission 206008) | Freshwater microbial communities from Trout Bog Lake, Wisconsin, USA - TBH18011 | ecosystem: Environmental > Aquatic > Freshwater > Lake > Hypolimnion/Profundal zone | place: USA: Wisconsin...
GCGCCAGGCCGCCGGGATCGGCCATCTGCTGGCCATCGGCGGCGACCACACCATCACCCTGGCCCTGCTGCGGGCGCTGTCGCGGCGGACCGGCCCGGTGGGGCTGATCCATTTCGACGCCCATCTGGACACTTGGCCCGACAATTTCGGCCAGTCCCTGGCCCATGGCTCACCGTTCTTCCACGCCTTGGAGGAAGGACTGGTCGATCCCCGCCGCATGGTGCAGGTGGGCATCCGCTCCCCCATGCCCAAACCGGTCCATGACTGGACCGTGGCGCGCGGCGTCACCGTCATCACCGCCGAGGACGTCCATCTGCACGGCCCCGCCGCCGTGGCCGAACGCATCCGGGCGGTCGTCGGCGATCAGGCGACCTATCTCAGCTTCGACATCGATGCCATCGATCCCGGCCAGGCGCCGGGTACCGGCACCCCGGAAATCGGCGGGTTGTTCACCTGGCAGGCCATGGCCATCCTGCGCCGGCTGGCCGGGGTGAAATTCACCGGCATGGACGTGGTCGAGGTCGCCCCCGCCTATGACGTCGCGGAGATCACCGCCTTGGCGGCGGCCACCATCGTGTGGCAGTACCTGACCCTCCCGCCGCCAGCGGTCTGACCGGCCATGATTCCGGATCAAAACAGGTGAGGTTGACTTTGCCCGGCCAAAGCCTACCCTCGCTTTCGGTTGGCGAACGGGGAGGCCGGGATTGATGCAGCAGCTTGGAATGCGAGGCTTGCGGTTGGCGGTGGTGCTGACATCGCTGTCCAGCATGACCGCCTGCGTGTCGAACGGCAACGTCAAGGGCTATCCGCCCCTGGCCGAATCGTGGCCCGCCGCACCGCCGCCGGCGGAGGTGGTGGCGCTCCCCGCCATCCCCTCGGTTCCGTTGGACCCGCCATCGGCCATCGCCGCCGATCCCGAAGCCCAGCGGTTTCATGCCCTGCGCCGTCTGGTGGAGGCGGGACTGGAGCCGGCCGACGATGCGGAGCAAAGCCGTTCCGCCAATCTGGGGGCCTTGCTGCCCTATTCAGCCCCGCCCCCGGCAGATGGTCTGGCCCGTCCGGCACCATTGCAAGGAATCGTTGATCAGATCGCGCGCCTGTCGGTGCGCCCCCCCAGCATCGCCGCCGAAACCGCCGCCGAGCGGGGCTTCCTCATGGAAAGCCTGCTGCCCCTGGCCTCCACTTCCCGCGCCGCGCCGGCCCGCGTGGAGCGTGGCGCCCTGGCAACCGGGCGCGACCGCGTCGATACCCTGGCCCGGCTCGGCTTGGTCAATCTGGACGAACGGATGAGGGAACTGGCGGCCATTGGCCAGAACGAGCAGGTCCTGGCCACCGCCCCGCCGCCACCGCCGCCGCCACCACCGCCGCCGAAAAAGAAACCGCGTCCCCGCAAAAAGCCGGTGGGGGCCGAGGGTGGCGCCAAGCCGGGCGATGTGCCGGGTGGGGCCATCCCCCCCAGCGGCAAGGGACCGGTGGGGGTTCACCTGCTGTCCATGGCGTCGGATGCCCTGACCGACAAGGCGGTGGCCGCGTTGCAGAAGGAATTTCCCGAACTGGCGCCGTTCCAGTTCAAGGCGGTGAAGACGGAGATTCCCGAACTCGGCACCACCTATCGGTTGATCGCCGGCCCCATGCCGCCGGCCGAGGCCGAGAAGCTCTGCGTGGCGCTGCGGGAGAAAGGACAGTCCTGCGTGGTCGCCGGCTTCTGACCCAACCCGGAAAGACGAAAGATCGGTCGCAGCGCAATAATGCCGTCATGGGGAATTTTCCTCGCCGACCCAATCCGTGATAGCATCGCGTCGTGACCCACGGAGTGCAATCGCCCAACGGCAAGGAAAAAGCCATGACCGTAATCGTCATCGGTGGCGGGCCGGCAGGACTGATGGCGGCCGAGAGTCTGGCAGGGCGCGGCGTCGCCGTCGCCCTCTACGATGCCATGCCGTCGCCGGGACGCAAGTTCCTGCTGGCCGGCAAGGGCGGCCTCAACCTCACCCATTCCGAAGCCCTGGGCAGCTTCGTCCCCCGCTACGGCGCCCGGGCCGGGCTGTTCCAGGCGCTGTTGTCCGAGTTCGGCCCCGCCGATCTGCGCCATTGGGCCAAGGGATTGGGCATCGACACCTTTGTCGGCAGTTCCGGCCGGGTCTTCCCCGACGAGATGAAGGCGGCACCGCTGCTGCGGGCCTGGCTGCGCCGGCTCCGCGGCATGGGGGTCAGCCTCAATGCCCGCCACCGCTGGCTGGGCTGGACCGAGAATGGGCGTGACCTGCGTTTCCGCTCGCCCGCCGGCGAGGTGGCGGTCGAGGCCGAAGCCACGGTGCTGGCCCTGGGCGGCGCCTCCTGGCCGCATCTCGGCTCCGATGGGGCCTGGGCCGGACTGCTGGCGGCGCGCGGCATCGTCATCGCCGCCATGAAACCGGCCAATTGCGGCTTCGACCTGGGGTGGAGCGACCATTTCGCCGAACGTCACGCCGGCCAGCACCTGGAAACGGTGGAGTTGAGCTTCGCGGAACGGACGGTGCGCGGCGAGGTGGTGCTGACCCGAACCGGAATCGAGGGTGGCTGCGTCTATGCCCTGTCCGGGGCGTTGCGCGATATCATCGCCGTCCAGGGCATCGCCATGGCCACCCTGAACCTGATGCCCGATTGGAGCGAGGACCGGGTGCTGGCGGCGCTGGCGCGGCCGCGCGGCTCGCGCTCGCTGGCCACCTTCCTCAAGAAGGCGCTACCCCTGTCCCCCGCCGCGCTGGCCCTGCTGCGCGAACTGCTGCCGCGCGAGGTGCTGGATAATCCGGTGCTGCTGGCGGCCGCCATCAAGGCCTTGCCGCTGCCGCTGCTGCAGGCCCGGCCACTGGAGGAAGCCATCTCCACCGCCGGCGGAGTGCGGTTCGAGGACCTGGACGAACACCTGATGCTGAAGGCCCTCCCCGGCGTCTTCATCGCCGGCGAGATGCTGGACTGGGAGGCCCCCACCGGCGGCTATCTGCTGACCGGCAGCTTCGCCACCGGCCGCCACGCCGGACTGGGGGCGGCGGCCTGGGTGACGCGGAAATAACCGACGCAGAATTCCGGGCGAATGCGTCACGCTCGGACGCCCTTTCTTGCCCACGGCGTCATCGCATTCACGGGAGTAAATCGACCGCATTATCAAAAATTCGGCGCAGCATCGTATAGAGTTGCTCAACCTCTTCCGGTGAGAACCCGTGCAACGCGACCCGCTCGTTCCGCAGGGCCAGGGGGATCAGAGTTTTGGTGAGCTTCTTGCCGTTCGGGGTCAGTTTCACCATCACCGTGCGGGCATCGACCTTGCTGCGCTCGCGAGCCAGAAACCCACGGCCATCCATGGTCGCCAGAAGCCGGGACAAGGTCGACTGCTCGATCGTCGTGTCGGCGATGAGATCGCAGACCTTCAGTTCACCATGGTGCCAAAGAACCGCCAGGACGCGCCACATGGGAAGCGTCAGGTCGAAGCGTTCCAATTCATTGCTGAAGGCCGTCGCCAGCCTGACGCCGGTCCGATTCACCTGATATGGAAGGAAGTGCTCAAGGTCAAACATCATCTGCCGTCGGTGGATCGGTGGATCGCGGGCGGCGAGGTTATCGGCATGCGCCACCGAATGCCACGCATAATTGCGCGGCTCCACGATACATTTGCAAATTGGACCTTTGCGAATTGGACATTTGCGAATCGTCGGATCAGGTTGGCGGTGCGTTCACCTTTATGCCTTTTTCGGCATGGAACTGTGCCAGCGTCTTCTGGTATGCCAGGATTTCTTCAGGTGGCACCGCCGTTCCACACTCGTAGCAGGTATTGGTCTGGCGGTCAAACCAACGGCAGCCACATTCATCACATCCCAGTTCCAGGCCGCCTCTTGGATTGTGAAAGATCATTCCTGCCTCCGCCGCCTACTGCTTCCGAGATACGTAGTACCCAACACCGATAAACACGTCACCCACCGTTTCCAGGTACATGATCTTGTTCTCGATGGTTTGTTCGGTCGGATTTGAGAAGACAAACTCGACCCACCCAGAGCCGGCCCCCCGGGCAACCTTCAGCTGTTCCTGGACGAAGTACTTTCCATCCGCGTCGCGGAGGCGGGTGACATCCTTCCCATTGAATCCCGCAACCCGCGCGTGCTGGCGCATCACGCCATCAAGGCCGATGACGACTGTGAACAGGTCCTTGGGCTGGAACTCGCCGCCCGGAATATTGAAGGCGGCGAGGGCCTTCTCCGGTCCGGCGGTGCGATAGAGGGCGACAGCCTTCTTGACCAGGGCGACCGCTTCTTCCCTGGTTCCCCGCTCCACCGCCAAGGCGGGAAAAGCCGCGGCGGCGCAGAGGACGAAAGCCAGGACACGGATTAGCCTGCTGAACATCTTAACCTCCCTGTGATGGTTTCAGATTTGAGGTTGAACGCTCTGGCGATTCAACCTCAAATCATCCGGCTCTAGAGCATGATGCGATCAGGTCGCATCATGCTCTAGCCATTTTGGATGTCCCTCGCCGGGCGCAAACCTCCGGTTTGCTTGGCCCCGGCCTCAACGGCCTCTGTCGCGGGATGAGTCGACTTGAAATCATCCCGCTCTAGCGGCACGCTCCGGCAAATGCAACGCCCATGGATTGCAGCACATCCTCGTAACCGGCCTCAAGCAGCTCGCACTGGCGCTTGAGCACGTAGCAGACCAGATTTCCCTGTCGGACCAGACGCTTGAGCACCGGCAGGGCGTCGCCCTCCAATTCTCCGGAGATTGCCGTCATCGCCTCATCGTCACCGACCAGCAGCACGTCGACGCCGGCATCACGATAGCCGGGAAAGGGACGGTCGCCCGCCACCAGGCGACCTCCCACCGCTTCCCACACCACCATCGCCGCGCCGGGCTGGTTGACGTCGGCCCGTCGGGCGATGCCGATGCGGCACCCATCGTCAAGTTCGCCGAACAGGGTGCTGTGGCGGTCCAGCAACCGCTGCCAGCGGGATGGGGGCGGAAGCGGTGTCATATCCGGCAGCCCAGCCGGTAGCCGTCCTGGATGGCGGCACCGAGGCCCCGCGGCGTGATGGCATCGCCGCAGGGATGGACCTCATCCACCATCCATTCGAGGGCATGAACCAGATCCTGGGCCGGGACCGCCGGCGAAGCGGCGATGATCGTGTCGGCGGGCAGCACCCGCGCAATGCCCTTGCCATCGATCACATGCACACCGTCACGGTCGATCTTGACCGCCTTGGCTCCGGTCACCGACGGAATACCCAGCTCATCGACCCAGGCGGTGTGACGCCACTTCCACGACGGCATGACGTCGCCGGCCAGGCGCTTGTCGGCCTCGACGATGGTCACATCCATCTTCCGGGTCGCCAACGACTCGGCCAGGGTCAGGCCGATCTTGCCGCCGCCCAGGATCACCACCCTGCCCTTCGCCTCCCCTCGGCCACAGGCGACCTCCACCGCCGACAGCACCTCGACGCCATCCGCGATCGGCGGCAACTGCGCCCGGTCAAGCCGAGCCCCGGTCGCCACCACCACCACGTCGTAGACATGCAGCAATTCGCGCATCAGCTTGGGGTCGACGGCGGTGTTGAGCTTCACCTCCACCCCCAGCCTCTTGGCCACGGCCTCGTAATAACCCAGCACCGACAGCATATCATCGCGATTGGCCATGTCATTCGAAGCATAGCCGACCAGGGCGCCGCCGATGCGGTCCCCCTTGTCGTAGACCGTCACCGTGTGACCGCGCTGGGCGGCGGTCAGGGCGCATTCCATGCCGGCCGGACCAGCGCCGACCACCATGATGGTCTTCTTCACCGCGGCGGGGGTGATGGAGTATTCCGGCTCGACCTCGTGGCCCAGCGCCGGGTTCATGGTGCAGGTATAAGGCAGATCGCGGAACAGCCGCGACAGGCAATTGAGCGAGCCGACGCAACGGCGCACCTCGTCCATGCGGTCCTCGGCCGCCTTGTGCAGCATCTTGGGATCGGCCAGCAGCGGACGGCACACCTCCCAAAAATCGAAGATCCCGTCTGACAGGCACTGGTCCGCCATGGCCGGATTGGGCAGACGCTGGCCGAAGGCGATGGGAACGTCGGGAAGCAACGCCTTGGCCCGGGCCGCCAGATAGTTCCAGTGCCCCGGTTGGATATCGCGGCCGATGGAGGATTCCGGCGCCTCCTGCCACCCCACCGTGACGCTGATCATGTCGACGCCGCAATCGGCGGCCTGTTGCATCAGTTCGAAGCACTCGTCTTCGGAATTGCCGCCCCACTTGTCCATCAGTTCGGCGCCGTTCAGACGCACCACCAGCGGGTGGTCCGGCGTCGCCTGCTTGATGCCGTCGATCAACTCGCGCATGAAGCGGCCGCGATTCTCCAGCGACCCACCGTATTCGTCGCTGCGCTGGTTGGTGAATTTGGAATTGAAGGTCGCCAGCAGATAACCCATGAAGCTGGTGATCTCGGTGCCGTCGAATCCGGCCTTGATGGAACGGCGCGCCGCCTCGGCATGCTGTCGGATGGTTTCCCTGATCTGGTCCTTGGTGATCTCGCGCGGCGCCCGGAAGTGTGGCAGTGTCTGCGGCACGATCGACGGCTGGATGCAGTAACCCAGATCGATGCCGCCATAGCGGCCGGCGTGCAGGATCTGTTGGATGGCGATGCCGCCATTGTCCTTGATCATCCGCGCAATCATCTCGAATTGCGGCAGGAATTTGTCGTCGAAGATCGCCACTTGGCGGAAATACGCCTTCCCCTCTCCCAGGGGGTCCGGGTAGGCCCCCTGGTTGGTAATGATGCCGCAGCCGGTCTCGGCGATCACCCGGGTTCGCGCCAACTCGCGCGGCGTGATGAAGCCGTCGCGGGTGTTGTAGTTCGATACGCAGCACGCGCCGTACTTGACCCGGTTCTTGATCTTCAGACCCGCCCATTCCGCGGGCTGGAACAGGGTTTTCAATTTGGCTTCACCTGGGCGAGTCATGGTCTATCCCTCCACTCTTTGATTTTTCTCGGCCGCGAGTTGCTCCACGACCCGTTCACGTAAGTTGCGCCGCAAAATTTTTCCTGCTGGGGAAACCGGGAATTCATCAAGAACTTCAAGGCGCTCCGGCAACTTGAACTTGGCGATTCTCTGTTCGAGCAGGAAAACCTTGAGTTCATCGAACGTCAGCCGGCCGCGGGGCGTAAGGGTGACGAAGGCGCAGGCCTTTTCGCCGAACACCTCGTCCGGCATGGCGACCACAGCGACGCCGTGAACCGCAGGGTGTTTGAGAATGTAATTCTCAAGCTCGTCGGTGCTGATTTTTTCGCCACCCCGGTTGATGAGGTCGTTCTTCCGCCCCTCGGTAACGAGGTACCGCCCGTACTTCCGCACGATATCGCCCATGCGATAGAACCCATCCGGGGTGAAGGCCTTGGCGTTGACCTCCGGTGCATTGTAATAGCCGCGGATGGTATAGGGGCCACGAACCACCAGTTCGCCCGCTTCGCCATCGGGAAGCTCGCTGCCGTCGATATCCAGCACCTTGATTTCATCGTCGTCGCAGATGGGGGCGCCCGAGCTTTCGAGAATATGTTTATCGGAATCGTCGAGACGGGTCAGATTGAGCAACCCTTCTGCCGTGCCGTAAACCTCCTGGAATTGACACCCCAGCCGCTTGCGGATTCGGTCCCGGAGTTCGGGTGACAGGCGGGCGCCACCGTTCTGTACGACCCGGATCGAGCTGGTATCAAACTGCCCGAGCCGGGGATCGTTCAGCCAATTCACCACCAGCGGAACCGCCGCCGGAATGGCGGTAACGCCTTCACGCTCCACCAGCGTGAACACGGCTTCGCAGTCGGCCTTTCCGGCGATTACCACCCGCCCTCCGAGGGCCAGCGCCCCCAGCGCACCGGGCGAGCCCAGGGTATAGTTGTGGGCCAGAGGCAGTGCGGCAAGCAGCACCGTGTCCGGCCCGAAACCCGCGATTCGTCCGCTCTGCTTGAAATTATAGATATAGTCGTTATGCGTGCGCGGGATCAGTTTAGGTAACGCCGTCGTGCCCCCCGACAGCAGCATCAGCGCGACATCGTCGGGATCGAGTTTGATGGCGCCGACCGCATCCAGGTCGTCTTGCTTCGGTGGTGTCGCGGTAAGATCGGTCAGCGAGATCTGATCATCCAACGCCTCGCCCAGGACAAAGACGCGGCGCAAGGACGGTGCCTCGGCCCGGACGTTCTCCGCCATTGCCCGGAAGTCAAAGTCACGAACCTTCTGGGGGATGAAGAGGGCCGTTGCCCCTGAAAAGCGGGCGAAATGAACGAGTTCCGTTTCGCGATGCGGCGGCAACGCCATCACCGGAATCGCTCCAACCCGCAACAGGGCGAAAAAAACCGTGAAGAAACCAATGCCATTGGGAAGCTGGAAGACGACCCTGTCGCCCTTGGCGAGGCCCAGACCGTGAAAATGGGCGGCAAGGCGACCGCTACCTTCCCAAAGCTCCGCCAGCGTCGCCCGCTTGTCACCATCGATAACGCCGATGCGGTCCGGCGTCGCGGTGGCCATCTTTCCAAACAGGCCGGGAATTGAAACGTCTTCCCAATAGCCTTTCGCGCGATAGCTCCGCGCCAGATCGTCGGGCCACTGCGTGCAGCCTGGCAGCATGATATCCCTCCCAAAATTTGTCCGCGGCGACAGGGCCGCGCTGTTTTGTGAAGGATATACATGCTTTCGCATCAAATTCAATTGGATATTTTTCGCCGTGCCTGCGCCAGGAATGCCCGCGCCTCCCGGCATCATCTCACTGTTTTACAATGTAAATTATCTTATTTTTGCAGAGCTATCCGGGAAGGACGGTGCGCTATCGCATGATTTATATGCTATTGCATTTAATGCTTATGCATTTATGATGTCGGTTACGCAAAGCGCGCACGGGATGTCCAGACGACATCTTGAAGCGCCAAGAAACAGGCGCGGGCACAACGCCCGGCCGAAGGGATGCTGACGTCAAAGGAGAAACGAATGTCTAGCGCAACGGCAAAGGCTGGCGGCCGAACCGTCAATATTGCGACCGAAATCGATCAGGCGCCGATCCGGTCATTTCACATCCGCATTCTGGCCCTCTGCGCCATCGTGGCGATGCTTGACGGGTTCGACACCCAGGCGATCGCCTTCGTCGCGCCGGTCATCGCCGCCCAATGGAACATGCCCATGCCGCTATTCAGCGGCATTTTCGGCGCAGGACTGTTGGGCCTAACCATCGGAGCCTTAACCTTCGGGCCGCTTGCCGATCGCTTTGGGCGGAAGTCCGTTCTGATTTTCTGCACCGTAATGTTCGGTGGCTTTGCGGTGGCCACCGGATGGGCCGGGTCATTTCAGGCCCTGGTTGTTCTGAGGGTGTTGACTGGGATCGGTCTTGGCGGAGCGATGCCCAACATCATTTCCATGACCTCGGAATATGCACCGAACCGGCTTCGCGCCACGGCGGTCACCGTGATGTTCTGTGGTTTCCCATTCGGGTCGACCCTTGGCGGGTTCTTGGCGACCCGCATCATTCCGGAATTCGGCTGGCAGGCCGTCTTCATTATTGGCGGCGTTCTGCCCCTGCTGCTCGTTCCGGTTCTGGCGATCATGCTGCCCGAATCGATTCGCTTCCTGGCGACGCATGGCAAGGCCAAGGAGAGGGTTGCCGCGATCCTTCAAAAGGTGACCGGTGTTTCCTCCGGAGACCTCGCAAGCTTCAACTTTACCATTCCTGAGCAGCGTCCGACCGGATTCTCCGGCGCACACCTTTTTCGAGATGGACGGAGTGGAATGACGTCGCTGTTGTGGGTCGCATTTTTCTGCAATCTGCTGGTGATGTATTTCCTGGTCAGCTGGCTCCCGACGTTGCTCAAGCAATGGGGCTACCCCCTGACGACGGCCATCCTTGCCACCTCCACCCTGAATCTTGGAGGTGTTATCGGGGCCATCGGCTTGGGACGGCTGATTGATCGGCTGGGGCCGTATGCGGTGCTTGGGTGTGCTTACGGCCTGGCTGGTCTGCTGATCGCCACCGTCGCCAATTTTGGGCAGAATCCGATCGTATTGTTTGTCGGCATCTTCTGCGTCGGAATTGGTATCGTCGGGGCGCAAATCGGCATGAATGCAGTGGCTGCCGGACTGTATCCCACCGCGTTGCGGGCGACCGGCGTGGGTTGTGCCCTTGGCATCGGCCGCGTCGGCTCGATCATCGGCCCGACCGCCGGCGGTTTTCTCATGGCGGCCGGCTGGAGTACCGGCGCCATCCTGACGGCATCGGTTGCGCCGGCAATGGTCTCCGCGATCGCGGTTTTCGCCCTCGGCCAACTTCGGGGCAGGCCCATGGCGGCGGCCGAGGCTAGAGCCGGATGATTTAGAGCGCCGAGCCCTATATCTGCACCAGCCCTGTTTCTCATGGGGCGAGGTACTCCGCCAGGGTGATGCGGATATGGGGCTCGGCGCTCTAAGGTTGAATCGCCAGAGCGTTCAACCTCACATCTGAATCCGTCTCTCATCAATAAGGTAGAAGGCGATTACCCCCCGCCTGGGACGATGCCCCAGGCGGGGTTCGGGCGAACGCCCAATGTCAGGCCGTTCGCCTTCCTCATGCCTTCGGGCGTTTGTCGATCACCCGGCGCGCCTTGCCCATGGAACGTTCGATGGAGTTGGGGGCCAGCACATTGACGGTGGTGCTGATGCCGATGAAGCTCTTGATGTGGTGTTGCAGGTCCTTGGCCGCCGCGGCCAGGGCGAGGTCGTCATAGGGCTGGTCGGCACGAACCTCCACATTGACCGTCACCGAATCGAGATGGCCGTCGCGGGTCAGCTCCATCTGGTAATGGGGTGCCAGGCGGTAATCCTTGAGGATCAGTTCCTCCACCTGGGTCGGGAAGACGTTGACGCCCCGGATGATCAGCATATCGTCGGAACGGCCGGTGATCTTGCCGATGCGGCGGAAACTGCGCGCCGTGCCGGGCAGCAGTTGGGTCAAGTCGCGGGTGCGGTAGCGGATGATGGGCAGCGCCTCCTTGGACAGGCTGGTGAACACCAGTTCGCCCACGGAACCGTCGGGCAGCACCGCGCCGGTCACGGGATCGATGATCTCCGGGTAGAAGTGGTCCTCCCACAGATGCAGCCCGTCCTTGGTCTCGACGCATTCGCAGGCGACACCGGGGCCGATCACCTCGGACAGGCCATAGACATCCACCGCCTCGATGCCCATGCGGGCCTCGATTTCCTCGCGCATGGCGCCGGTCCACGGCTCGGCGCCGAAGATGCCGATTTCCAGCGAGCAGGTCTTGCTATCCACCCCCATGCGGTCCATCTCGTCGGCGATGGCCAGCATATAGCTGGGGGTCACCATGATGATCTCGGGCTTGAAGTCGCAGATCAGCTGGATCTGCTTCTCGGTCTGGCCGCCCGACATGGGGATCACGGTGCAGCCCAACCGTTCGGCGCCGTAATGGGCGCCCAAACCGCCGGTGAACAGGCCATAGCCGTAGGAGATGTGGCATTTGTCGGTGCGACGGCCGCCGGCGGCGCGGATGGAGCGCGCCATGACCCCCGCCCACATATTGATGTCATTCTGGGTATAGCCGACCACGGTGGGCTTGCCAGTGGTGCCCGAACTGGCATGAACCCGGACCACATCCTCCATGGGTACCGCGAACATGCCGAAGGGATAGGTGTCGCGCAGATCCGACTTGGTAGTGAAGGGGAACTTGGCGAGGTCCTTCAGTTCCTTGAAATCGTCGGGGTGGACCCCCTGATCCTGGCACTTCTTGCGGTAGTGCTCCACATTGGTATAGGCGTGGGTCAGCGACCACTTCATGCGGCTGGTCTGCAGCGCGGTGATCTCGTCCCGGCTGGCATATTCGATGGGGTCGAGCAGTTCCCTGGGCGGCGGAACCCGCCGATGGGCAGAATTGGACATTGGTCACCCTCCCGGTGGAGCGAGGCCCTCTGCGGAGACCTTCGCCAAAGAAAGTTCACGTTTTGCCGCTCCGCGCCGGCGGAGGCAAGCACGGATATGAGAGCCGGATGCTTCTCATCACGACATGAGAGAGCGTTTCAGACAACAGGGTAAGGCCTGACGGCTTCAACCTGTCGTCATCGCGCTCTAATGTATGTTCAGCCCCTGGTCCGAATGCCATCCGCCTGGAGACGCGCTTCAACATAGCGGGTCAGCGCCTTGGTGGCACGGACGCAATTGCGGAAGACGCACACGCCCTGATCCATCAGCCTGCCCGCCATGGCGTCATAGAGGGGGCCGCCATCGACCACGGCAATGATCGGCTTGTCGTTGCGGTTGACGATGGGGGGCATCAGAAAGGGGCTGCTCTTGGGATTGTTGATGTCGATGCCGGGGCGCAGCTTGCTTTCCTCCAGGCCCATGACCGACGGCGCGGTCGGATCGAGACCGACCACGACGGCGTCGATATTGGGGTCCTGCAGGAAGGCTTCGGTGATCTGCAGATGGGCCTCGTCATCGGCGCCGGGATTGATGTCGATGGAATTCCGGACCTCGACCAGCGCGTCGAGTTTCTTGGCGACCAGGATCTCCTCGACCCGCGCGACGGTGGCGGCGGTCAGGGTCCCCATCTCCATGGAGAAGGTATCCGAAATGATCGAATCGGCCATGCCGACCGCCTCGAAACCGGCGCCGCTGACGCCGCCCAGGCGATTGCCCCCGATGGTCTTGTGATGCAGCGCCCCGGCCATGTAGAAAAGATCGTCGAAGGCATCCAGATCCTCGGCGACGATGGCGCCGGCCTGGCGGACCACCGATTCGAACACCGCCAGATCACCGGCGATGGATGCGGTGTGACCCATGACGCCGGCCGCGCCGGCGGCGGTCTTGCCCGACTTGTAGACCACCACCTGCTTGCCGTTCAGCACCGCCCGGCGCACCGCCTTGACGAAATCGAGGCCATCGTGATCCTTGAAGCCCTCCACATAGACGCCGATGGTCTCGACCCCCGGACGCTCGGAGAAAAAGCTCAGCATGTCGCCGTGGGTCAGATCGGTCTGGTTGCCCAGCGCCAGCATGTAATTGGGATCGAGCCACGGATTGCGGCTGAGGCGGGTAATCATGAAGGCGCCGCTCTGGCTCAGCATGACCGAGTTCCGCTCGGGCTTCTTCCGGGGCTTCGGCAGGCGCTCCAGCGGAATGAACCACGAATCGTAGCCGCCGGGATGGGACACCACCCCCAGGCAATTGGCGCCGAGGAAGATCGGCCCGCCCCCGGCATTGCCATGGGCGGCATTGATCCGGGCGGCCAAGGCGGCGGCGGGCTCGCGGCTGGCCTTGGTCTCACCCAGGCTGCCGGGGATCAGCATCACCGATTCCACCGCATCGGTGGCGATGATCTCGTCCACCAGATCGTAAACGGCGCTGGCGCCCACGGCGACGATCAGAAGGTCGAGCTTGTGGTCCAGCGCCCTCAGGCTCTCGACGCATTTGACGCCATCGATCTCGGCCTCGTTGGGGCGGATGATGGTCAACTGCTCCTTGGCATAGCCGCTGCCCATCAGATTGCGCAGGATGATCCTGCCGAAATTCATCCCGCTGCCGGAAACCCCGATCAGGCCGATGGTCTTGGGGTGGATCAGCTTGTCGATCTTGGCGATCGGACGGCCGAGACGCTGGGGGATCCGGGCGCCAAGCTCGCACCGCGCGGACGGGGCCGTCATCCGTTCGCCGAGCCACAGGCCATCCAGGTCCAACTGGCTGAGACCGAGCCCGCCTTCGCCATTGCCCTCGCTAACCTGCGCCGCCAGATCCAGCAGCCGTCCGAAGCAATCCAGCAGCAGGGCATCGGGCGACGGGCGTCCCTGGCGCTTCGCCTGGGCCGCCAGCCGCTGATAGGCGAAGCTGCGCTTGAACAGGCCCAGAAAATCCCCGGCATCGGTCAATTGGGTGGCGGCGTGGACCGCGGCCCGGTCCGTCTTGAAGTTGCCGGCGCTCAACGCGCCGTCGGCTCCACCCAGACCGGCGCTGATCACCATACCGAATTCGCGGGTATTGTTGAGGGCGATGCGCAGTTCCACCGCACCGGCCGGCGCCTCGCCGCCGCCGAGCTCGATACCGAGACAAGGCAGCAAAGCCTTCACCCCGGCATCATCCAGAACATGAACCCCGTTCGACGCGGCCCGACCGAGAATCTCCAGCGCAGCATTCCCCATCTCTTCAATCTCCCCTGCGGCTGCAACAGCCGGTTGGTTGGTTGGTAGAGCCGGATGCTCTGAGGTCGAATCGCGCCGGCGATTCGCCCGAAAATCTGAATCCGTCTCTCATCAATAATTAGAGGGCGATTCAGACAACAGGGTAAAGCCTGACGGCCTCAACCTGTTGTTATCGCGCTCTAATCCTTCGGAATTTCCCGCCAGCCCGGCTTGAAGCCCGGCCCCGGCTCTCCCCCGCCACGGGCCGGGGAGTGGACGATGGCAAAACCCTGATTATGCGCCGCCTTGGTGACGATGGTGATCTTCAGGGCCCAGCCGCCGATCATGGCGGTCAACCCCGCCGCCGCCAGCGCCGCTGACGTCACATCGGGCAAAAGACCGGCCACCACCAGCAGCATCACCGGCATGACATTGCCGCCCAGGGTAAAGGGGGCGGAAAAGCCGACCAGCACCGCCGCCGCCTGAACCGGGGCGCCGCCGGCCACCATGCGGCGGCGGTAGAACATCCAGACGAACAGCCGGGCCGCCACCGCGCCGATCAGGGCGCCCCCCACCCAGTCGGGTGCCCCGCCCGCCAGGGCCAGCGGCGCCAACAGCAGGAAGGCGCCGGCGCCTTCGGCGAAGCCGGTGGCCAGGATCAGCGGCAGGATCAAGGGCGAGCGCCAGGTGGGAATGCCCTTGGTGGCCTCCAGGATGCGGGCCTGGCAATAGAGATAGGCCAGGGCCGGAATCCAGACCAGCTTGGCCAGATCGGGGAAAAACAACGCCGCGCCGCCCAGCGGGAACAGGATGGCCGCGACCATGGCCTCGCGGGTCATCCAGCTCCGCTTGCCACCCAGCAGCACGTTCATGGCGCGCAGCGGCCGCCCGATTTCCAGGAAGACACTGAACAAACCGAGACCCACCAGCGCCAGCCCCGCCAGCAGCAGACCCTGGCTGTAAAGCCCCCGGAACGCCCCCAGCGATGTCAGGATCAGCAGGCCGGTTCCCGAACCGCCGCCGATGAAATTGCCGGCGGCGCGCAGGTCCCAGGCGGTTTGCAGCCAGGGCGCAAGGCCAAGGTGGCGCATCCCGACCTCTGGTTCTTCGCTCATTGTTCATGTCCCTCAAACGCCGGGCGGGCGCGCCCTTGCTCGCTTCGCTCGTCCCTGTGGGACCGCATCTGCGATGCGTCGTTTGCCCGATGGGCTGCACGGCTCCTCCGCTGCGCTCCGGGTCGCTCCCCCCGCGCGAACGCGCGGAATCCGATATGATTGCCGGCATAGCCGGCTAGGCTCCCGCGCTCCCTCCGGTCGCTCATGATTCCTCGGTCTCCCACAGATAGTGGATATTGGGGCCGGTCCCGAGTTCCTCGTGCATGCGAAACGACTTGTTCTTCCTCAGCAGCGTACTGACATTGCTGTCGGGATCGTCCAGATCGCCGAAGGTCAGCGCCTTGGACAGGCAGGAATTGACGCAAGCGGGCGTGGCCTCGGAATCGACCCCGGGGGTCAGCCCCTTGGCCAGCCCGGCATCGATACGGTCGACGCAGAAGGTGCACTTCTGCGCCACGCCAAGCAAGCGTTCATCAAACCGCTGGGTCTCGTTATCGGTGGCCTGACCCTTGAAGGCGAAGGTCGGTTTGGTGACCTTGTAGCGCGCCTGATAGGGACAGGCGATGATGCAATAGCCGCAGCCGATACAGATGTCGTAATCGATCATCACCATGCCGTCGGCCCGCTTGGTGGTGGCGGTGGTGGGACAGACATCGCGGCAAGGCGGCTCGTCGCAATGCATGCAGCCCACCGGCACGAACACCCGGCGCACATCGGGATAGACGCCCACCTCCATGTCCAGCACCTTGCGGTATTGCACGCCGGGCGGGGTGTTGTTGGCATGGCGGCAGGCGGTGGTGCAGGTCTGGCAACCGACGCAGCGTCCCAGATCGGCGGTCATGGCCCATTTCGTCATGACCGCTTCCCCCCCTTGACGCTTTCCACCTTGCGGATGGAGACGCGGGTCAGGTCGGCGGCCGAACCGGTGGCGTCGGTCAGCGACATGGACATGGCGGTCAGGCGGTTCATGCTGGGTACGTCGAAATCCTTGGCGACCGGCGTCGCCCAGTGATCGAACTGGCTCATCATCAAGATGGTGTCGGGGCGGATACCCTGGCTGAGGACCACCCGTCCCTGGACGCTGGTGCCGATGGGCGAGGCGACCTCGATGCGGTCGCCGTCGCGGACCCCCAGCCTGGCGGCGGCGGCGGGGTTCATCACCACCCCGTCATGACCCTTGATATTACCCGAAACCTCACGCATCAGCGGGATGTGCATGTTGCTGCCCCAGGCGTATTGCATGCTGCGGGCGGTCACCACCCAGAACGGGAAGTCGGCCAGCTTGCCGCCGCACTCGACCACATAGTCTTCCCAGTATTTGGGAAAATCGTGCCAGCCGGGCAGCGGCCGGTATTCCTCCAATTGACGATCCCACCAGGTGATGCCGGCATCCTTCAGACGGCGGCCCAATTGGCGGCCGATCCGGGTCAGGCGCTCCTGATAGGGCAACTCGTAGCGCAGCCCCTTCTCCGCCATGGCGGGGGTCAGGAACCAGTTGAGCTGGGAGAACGGCCGGGTGCGGAACCCGTTCTCGCGCCACCAGTCCAGCCCTTGCGCCTCGGCGCCGTCGGTCAGTTCCGCCGAGGCCGACTTGCACGACGCATCCCAGATCTCTTCGGCGCTATGGGGCTGGTCCACCGGCAGGGTGAAATCCCAGTTCGGTCCTTTCAGGGGCACGCCATGGGCGCCGCGATTGACCGCGGCGTTGTACTTTTCCAGCAGGCCGGTGCGGGTGGCCAGATCGGTGGCGATGTCGGTGAAGTCGCGGGTCTCGCCACGCGGCGCCACGCTGGGCTGGCGCAGGGCGAACCCCTGACAGTTCCAGTACTGCTCCTGGAACTTGGTGCCGCCGATGCGGATCATCTGCAGGCCTTCCAGGTCGGTGCGATCCGGCAGCAGAATGTCGGCGTAGTGGTTGGTCTCGTCCAGGGTGATGGCGAAGCAGGCCATGAACGGCATGCGCTCGAAGGCGCGGCCGACCCGGTCGGTGTCCCAGAACGAGATCACCGGATTGGTGCGGTAGACCAGGATGAATTCCGGGAAGGTGGCGCGCGGCATATGCTCCTGCGGATCGTCCAGGAACATGTAGGAGAATTGGGTCGGCCCCAGCGCCGGACTCCACGACGAATTGCCCACCAGCGGCACCAGCATCTTATAGGCGTTGCGGATATGGGGCTGGCTCTGCCAATCCGTCTTGTCGGTGGGATTGAACGGGTAGTGCATGAAGCCGTCGGGGCCGGGCTGGACGCTTTCCAGCCGGTCCGAGGCCGGGCGGTTGATGCGGATGGTGGTGCCGATGGTGCCGCCGGGAACCTCCAGCGCTCCCACCATCACCGCCAGCATGGTGCGGGCCCAGCAACACTCGGCGCCGCCCCAGCCGTTGTTGACGGTCTTGCCCAGGGTGACCGCCACCGGCCGGAACGGCAGGGTCTTGCCCTCGATCTCGATGGTCTGGCCGACGCAGGCATTGTCCAGGAATTCGTTGGCGATCCGGCGGATGCGATCCACCGGAACGTCGCAGACCCCGCCGGCCCATTCCGGGGTGTAACCCTTGATATGCTCGGCGAACAGGGTGAAGGCGGTGGCGCCGGTGGCGGAAGGATGATCCCAGCGGTCCTCGTCGGGTCCCCGCTCCATGCAGGCCGCGACGGTGAAGCGCCCCTCCAGGGCGGGAACCACACCGGCGGTGTCATGGGCGACCGCCTTGCCCGCCGCGCTGTCCCACACCAGCGGCTTGCCGCTGTCGACGTCGCGCAGATAATAGCCCTCGGGCCCCACCAGATAGGGGCTGGAGGTCAGATCGCGCAGGAAGGGGAGATCGAGACGCTCGCGCTTGGCCTCGTGGACCATGACGTTGAGCAGGGCGAACAGGAAGGCGGCATCGGTCTTGGGCTTGATGGGCAGCCACTCGGAGGCGCAGGCGCCGGTCACCGACAGATGCGGTTCGACCTGAACCTTCTTCATGCCCCGGCCGCGGGCCTCGGCATGGCGGTAGACGCCGCAGACCCCGGCCGAGGCCTCGGAGTTGTTGCCACAGGAAATGATGTAATTGACCCGCGGCGTGTCGGGAGTGATGACATAGCCGCGATGCCAGAACTCACCGTAGAGATGCTCCGAGTGGTAGCACTTGACGCCCTGGCCCGAGCCGAAGCCGAAATCGATCGGCCCCCAGGCGGCCAGGAAGCCGGGCAGCGACCCCATATACTGGGTGGGGGTGCCGGCGCCGCCGAACGAGACTGCGAGTTTGGGGTAGCCGGCCTCGTCCACCAGCCCCTCGGCCCGGATGGCGTTCAGCTTGGCGGCGATGGTGGCCATGGCCTCGTCCCAGCTGATGGGGACGAAGCCAGGGTCCTCGTGGCGGCCCTTGTTGGGGTTGGTCCGCTTCATGGGCGTCAGGATGCGGTGGGGCGAATAGGCCTTCTGGATCAGGCCGAACGCCTTGACGCACACCTTGCCCTCGGCGGGATGGATGCCGCAGGCCTTGAAGTTAGGTTCAACCTCGGTGGCGACACCATCGACCACCTTGACGGTCATCAGGTCAGGCCCGGCCACGCACTGATAGCAATAGGTCGGAACACGCTTGACCTCGCCACCCGCCACGGCCGGGGGCCGGCTCATGATGCCGCCTTGACCTTCTCGGCCTTGGCCAACAGACGGGCCTTGGTCTGGGCGACATCGACGATGAAGCGGTTATGGGTCCCCTTGGCGATGGCATCCAGGGAATCACGGGCGGTGAAGGTGAACGAAACCGCCTTGCCCTTGATCTCGGCGATGGCGACGGTGATTTCCACCCACTGACCCAACAGGGTCGGCGCCATGTGATCGATCTCCACCCGGGTGCCCACCGAATCCTCGCCGGCATCCGAGTGCTCGAGCAGCAATTCGCGACAGGTGACCTCAAGGTCGTAGATCAGCGCCGGCGTATTGTAGACTCGGGCATCCTCGCCCATGAAGCCGATGGTGCGGCCGATATCAACGTCCCAGCGATGGGTATGGGCCAACCCGGCGACGAGCGAGCTTTTCATGAATGATCCTCCCGATATGACGCGGGGCGGAGCCTTTTGCCCACCCTCATTTTACTTCTTATATTACATATGCCATAGGAATGTCAATTTTTTTGTATCACTTACGCCAGAGCAAGCGCCAGCAATCTCCAGGAATACAGGGGAAATACCCACAAAAATAGTGTCACATTTATTCAAGGAATCCCACTGCCCTGCCGCAGCACTTCCCAAGTCAGAATGGCGCCGGCCGGACGGCATGACCAGCCGTCACCCCGCCTTCTATTGGCGCAATTAAGTACCGGTTTACCAATTTTGAGCCGTTCGATCCGCTCACCCGCCCCCGGCATCCTGGGCTAGAGCATGATGCGATCAGGTCGCATCATGCTCTAGCCATTTTGTATGCCCCTCGCCGGGCGCAAACCTCCGGTTTGCTTGGCCTCGGCCTCAAGGCCTCTGTCGCGGGAT
>Ga0316222_1002471_pt1 | contig 19665 bp, 17 predicted proteins | sample TBH18011metaG_FD_206008 | JGI IMG/M metagenome (GOLD analysis project Ga0316222, IMG submission 206008) | Freshwater microbial communities from Trout Bog Lake, Wisconsin, USA - TBH18011 | ecosystem: Environmental > Aquatic > Freshwater > Lake > Hypolimnion/Profundal zone | place: USA: Wisconsin...
GGTGGCGGGATTGGTATCACCGGCTGCTGACATTGTGCTGGTGGGAGTTCGTGCTGGGCAGTTCGGCGTTCTATCTGCTCGCCAACGCGCTCTTCGCCCTGCTCTATCTGCTGCAGCCGGGTGCCGTGAGCGGCATGCAGCCCGGCGCGTTCTCGGATGCGTTCTTCTTCAGCGTGCAGACCTTCGCCACCGTCGGCTATGGCGTGATGGCCCCGGCCACACCCTATGCCAATTGGGTGATGACGCTGGAGACTTATGTGGGGTTGGTGACGGTTGCCATCACCACCGGCTTAGTCTTCGCCCGCATCTCGCGGCCCACCGCGCGGGTGAAATTCGCGCATATGGCTGTCATTGCCCAGCATGACGGCAAGCCCACGCTGATGCTGCGGATGGGCAATGAGCGCCGCAGCCAGATTGTCGATGCATCGGTGACGATGTCGGTACTGCGCAACCAATACACCACCGAAGGCCGCTTCATGCGGCGCTTCCACGATCTGAAACTGCTGCGCAGCAAAACGCCGGTCTTCGCCATTTCCTTCACCGCGATGCACGTGATCGACGAACACTCCCCGTTATTCGGCCTCACCGCTGAGGATATGCGTGCCGAGGAGTTGGAACTGCTCGTCACTGTCACCGGTCTGGAGGAGAGCCTGGGCAGCACCGTGCATGCACGCGCCTCGTTCGTGGATCATGAGATCCTGCTCGGCCAACGCTATGTCGATATCTTCGGCACGACGGAGGATGGCAGGCGCGGGATTGATTACGGGAAATTCGACCTCACCGAGCCCGATCTGCCACAATGACCCCACAACCGGCCACACGTGCGGCGCGACACCGGGCGATTTTATGTGTGTGCGGCTCCTCGGCGCTGTTCACCATCGCCTCTGCCCTGATCAAGGCGCTGGGCAGCGAGATGCCGTCCATCGAGGTGGCGTTCTTTCGCAGTTCGATTGCCGTGCTGGTGATGCTGGCCCTGCTGGCGCGCAGCGGGCGGTGGATGCATCTGCGCACATCACGCCCCTGGGGCCATGTGACGCGCACATTGTTCGGCTTTACCTCGATGCTGGCCTCCTATTACGGCTTCAGCCATTTGCCGCTCGCGCTGTCCACCGCCATCGGATTTGCCATGCCGATTGTGCTCTGCCTGCTCTGCGGCCCGATGCTGGGCGAGGCAGTCGGGCGCGGGCGGATGCTGGCAGCCCTGGTGGGGTTGAGCGGCGTGCTGATCATGCTGCGGCCCTGGCAGGTGGGCGCTGTGCCGCTGCTACCGGTGCTGGTGGTGCTGTCAGGTGTGGTGGTGTGGGCGTTGGCGATGATCAGCATCCGCAAGCTCGGGGCGCAGGGGGAGAACAACACCACCATCGTGCTCTGGTTCTCATTTGGATGCAGCGCGCTGGCAGGTGTGGGTGTGCTGCCGTTCTGGGTGACGCCGCATGGCTGGCAATTGGCAGAACTGATCGGGCTGGGGCTGATCTCGGCCGCCGCGCAAATTTTGATGACGCAGGCTTACCGGTCGGCGGAAAGTGCGCTCGTCGCCCCGTTCGAATATGGCGCGATCATCTATGCCGCATTTTTCGGCCTGATCTTCTGGGGCGAGGTGCCCGATCTGGCGAGCCTGCTCGGCATCGCCATTCTCATCGGCTCCGGCTTCGCGGTGTGGCGGCAGGCGGGGACGTAAGAACAGCGCCAAATGCCATCCTTACCTCCCCGCATGCGGCGGATCGGCAGCCTAAGCGATGGCGTGACCACCCAGATAGGCGGCGCGCACTTGCGGGTCTTTCCACAGATCGGCGGGCTTGCCAGACACCAGAACGCGCCCAGTCTCCAGCACATAGCCGCGATCAGCCACCGACAGCGCCACGTTGGCGTTCTGCTCCACCAGCAGCACCGTCGTGCCACGGCGGCGGATTTCGGCGACGATCTTGAACACCTGTTGCACAATCAGCGGGGCCAAACCGAGCGATGGCTCATCGAGCAGCAGCACACGCGGCTTGGCCATCAGACCGCGTGCAACGGCGACCATCTGCAACTGGCCGCCCGACAGCGTCCATCCCAGCGCATCGCGCAGACGGACCAGATCGGGGAAGAGTTCGAATTTCTCGTCCACTTCCCGCATCATCTCCGCCCGGCTGAGCCCCTTGCGGTTGGAGGCACCAAGCATGATGTTCTCGGCCACCGTCAGTCCCGGAAACACCCGCCGCCCTTCCGGCACATGCGCCACACCAAGGCGCACAATCGCCTCCACGCTCTGACCGAACAGGGGAACGCCGCCCAGCTTGATCGACCCACCGACATGCGGCACCAGCCCCGAAATCGATCGCAGCGTGGTGCTCTTACCCGCACCGTTCGCGCCCAAAAGGGCCACGATCTCGCCCTCCTCAACCGAGACGTTGATGCCTTTGAGCACGTCGCCTGCACCGGAGCTGTAGCGGGCGGTGAGGTTTTCAATTTCCAGCAGGCTCATGATGCCGCTCCTGCTTCTTCCTGCGGTTCGCCCAGATAGGCAGCGATAACGTCGGGATGATTGAGCACATCTTTCGGCATGCCATCGGCGATGCGCTTGCCGAAATTCAGCACCGTGATGTGATCAGCCACCTGTTCCACCAGTTTCATGTCGTGATCGATGATCAGAATGGTCAGACCATGCCCCTTCAGGCGCTTGAGCAATTCGCCCAGTTCGTGCTTTTCGGTCAGGTTCAAACCCGCCGCCGGTTCGTCGAGCAGCAGCGTCTGCGGTGAGGCCGCCAGCGCGCGGGCGATTTCCACATAGCGCTGATGGCCATAGGACAGCGCGCCCACGTCACGATGAGCATCGCCTCGCAGGCCGACGAAATCGAGAGCGGCAAGTGCACGCTCCACCACCAAAGCGGGGTTCTCGGCCACATCATTGCCCGGCCGCTCGGCACCGACCATCACGTTCTCCAGCACCGTCATGCCGCGAAACACACGGATGTTCTGGAAGGTACGGGCCAAGCCTGCGCGGTTGCGTTCATGCGGCGAGGCATGGGTGATGTCGCGCCCGGCAAAGGAGACACTGCCAGCAGTGGGCTTGTAGAGGCCGGTGATGACGTTGATGAACGTGCTCTTGCCCGAGCCGTTCGGCCCGATCAGCGCATGCACCGAGCCGCGCCGCACGGCGAGCGAAATGCCGTCCAACGCCTTCAGACCGCCGAAATGCTTGGCCAGCCCCTCAATGGTGAGCACGAAATCGGTCTTGGCGGTGCCGGTGAGTGTCAACAGCGGCAGCTTTTCTACCGCGCCCTCAATCGGCTTGGCCCGCTTGCGCACGCGGTCCAGCATCAGCCCCCACAGCCCATCGGGCAGGAAGACCATGATCAGGATCACCGCCGCACCGTAGACCGCCAGATACACTTCCTTCAGGAAGCGCAGCCATTCCGGCAGGATGATCAGCACCATGGTGCCCACCAGCGAGCCAAACGGCGATTGCACGCCGCCGAGCAGCGCCATCGTCAGCAGCACGATGCTCTCACCGAAGCTGAACTGGTCGGGTGAGATGTATTGGAAGCCACCAGCGAACAGACCACCGCCAATGCCACCCAGCACCGCCGAGAGGCCGAAGGCAATCACCTTGGTGGCAAAGACGTCGATGCCGCAGGTGCCGGCCGCGAGTTCATTGTCGCGCACCGCCTGCATCGCACGGCCCAGCCGCCCGGTCTTCAACCGCCACACCGCCAGCGTGACGATGACCAGCGTGACCAGACACAAGGCCAGGAAGGCATGCCCGCCCTCGAAGCTGATCGGCCCAAGCCGCGGGCGAGGAATGTCGCGAATGCCGTCTGGCCCATGGGTAAATTCGAGCCAATTGGTCAGGAACAGCGTGAGGATCTGCTGGAAGCTGATCGTCACCATGGCCAGATAATGGCCACCCAGCCGCAGCGAGCCCAAGCCGAGAATCAACCCGAGCAAGCCGGCCGCCCCAATGCCGCACAGCCAGGCGGGGAAGAAGCCCAGATGGTAATCGACCATACCGATGGCCACGCCATAGGCACCCAAGCCGAAGAATGCCGCCTGCGCGATGGAGATCTGCCCGCAATAGCCCAGCACCACCACCAGCCCCGAGACGGCAATGGCGTAGGTGACGGCCTGCATCAGGATGTTGAGATAATATCCATCAGACGGAAGCATGAAGGCCACGGCAACCACGGCAACACATGCCAGGATCGCTTGTGGAAAGCCGCGCCAGAGGCGGGCGGAGGCCAGATTGACCGACATATCAGGCCTTCTCCGAAATCTTTTCGCCGAACAGCCCCTGTGGTCGAACCATCAGGAACATCAGCAACATGGCGAACGCAAATGCGTCCTTATACGGCACGGAGATGTAAGCAGCGCCCAGCGTCTCAGCCACACCGAGGGCAAGTCCACCAAGAATGGCCCCCGGGATGGAGCCATAGCCGCCGATGATGTTGGCGGCGAACGCCTTGAGCGCAATCAAACCACCCATACCGACCGAGACGAACAGCACCGGCGCCACCAGCATGCCGGCAATCCCACCCAGCATGGCGCTGTAGGAGAAGGTGAACAGAATCATCGCCGCCACCGGAATGCCGAGCAGCGAAGCCATCTCCTTGTCCTGGCTGGTCGCCTGCAATTTCTTGCCAAGCAGCGTTTTCTCGAAGATGAAATACTGCAAAACCACCAGCGCGGTGGCCGCGACCAGGATGGAGAGATACTGGCTGTCCATGAACACTTCGCCGACCTGGATGCCGGGGCTGTCGAACAGACCGGGCAGCACTTCCGGGCTCGGGCCGTAAAGGAACAGCACGATGTTTTCCAGGAAGATCGAGGCACCGATGGTGCTGATGATCACCGGCAAACCGCCGCGATGGCGCAATGGCCAATAGGTGGCACCGGCAAAGACCACGCCGAAGACCGCCATCAGCACGATCGAGATCGCCATCGAGAGCAGATAAGGCAATCCGAGCACGTTGAAGCAGACAACGAGCATATAGGCACCCACCATGGCGAACTGCCCTTGGGCAAAGTTGACCACGCTGGCCGCACGGATCAGCAGCACGAAGCCCAACGCCACCAGCGCGTAAATCGCGCCAATGCCCAGGCCGGTGAACAGCAATTGCAGAAAGATCGCCATGTTTGGAAGCTGCACCCCAGAGATTCGTCATTGCGAGGAGCATTGCTTGGAAGCAATCCATCGAGACATTGCCTGCCTATCGATGGATTGCTTCGCTTCGCTCGCAATGACGGCGTTTAGTCGCCTTGGATCACGTCACGGTCAGTCGGTGAATTCGATCCGCTTATCGAAGACAATCTTGCCATTGATGTTCTTGACCACGTTATAGCCCCGCAGACCGTCGCCCTTATCGTCGAAATTATATGCGCCCTCCGTGCCCTTGAAGCCCTTCAACGCCAGGATCGCCTTGCGGATTTCCTGCGGATCGGCGCTCTTGGCGGCGTTGATCGCTTTGGCCAGGATCATCAGCGCATCATAGAGCCAAGTGCTCTGATTATCCGGCTGCGCCTTGAAACGCTTGACGTATTCCGTGGCGTAGGCGGTGGCTTCCGGCGAGGAATCCGGCGTGTAGTCGGCGATGCCATAGGTGCCGAACAGCGCACGACCAGCCAGATTAAGGGCGGTGGTGTTGATGATCGACGGCGAGCCTACCCACGGCACGGTCACGCCAAGCTGACGCAGTTGGCGGGCGAAGATGCCCAGATCGTTCTCGAAGGTGAAATACGAGCTGACCACATCCGGATTGGCCTGCTTGACCGCCAGCACGACCGGGGTGAAATCGGTCTGCTGGTTGGTGTAGCCCTGCACCAGCACCGGGGTGATGCCCAATTTGGACAGATTGGCCACCAACGCATCCTTACCACCGGTGCCGAAGGCATCGGTTGAATGGATGATCACCCACTTGGTCTTCTTAAGCGTGTTGACGCCGTAATCGGCGATCACGCGGGCGGAATAGTTGTCGTTCGGACGGGTGCGGAACAGCCACGGATTGCCGGTCTGGGTCAGGCCCGGATTGGTGCCGCCGAACATCACCGGCTTGGCCGCTTTGAGCACGTCGGGGGCGATGGCCTGCACCTGGGTGGAGCGGATCGAGCCGGTATAGGCAATGCAGTCGCCACGGCTGACCAAACGCGAGAAGCCGAGAACCGCACCCGGATTGGTGGTGGCGTCATCTTCGATGACCCACTCCAGTTTCTTGCCAAGCACACCACCGGCAGCGTTGATTTTCTCCAGCGCCATCGCCGCACCGTTCTGCATGAACTTGCCTGCCTCGGCAGCGGGGCCGGTGATGGGCACGATACCACCAATCTTGATGGTGTCTTCACCACGGGCAAAGCGCAGCGGGGTTGCAGCAGCGATGGCCGTGCCGACCAGGACTGAACGACGACTCAGGTTCATGGCTGATTTCCTCCGTTATACGGGCGTCTGAAGTTGCGCCGATTCTGGCAGCACGCTCTCATGTTAGCGGGACACAAGCAAGGGTGGATCGACAATGCTGCGACGCAACAAAATTTCATCTTATCAGCAAGATAATGCGTGCGCGTGACGACTGCCGTTGACGCTTCCCCCTGCCTCCCCCTACAGGTTGAGCACAATTATAACCTCAAGGGAGACGCCCGAATGCTGACCCGTCACCGGATTGCCCTGCTTGCCGCCACCATCGTTGCGGGCCTCGGCCTTGGGGCCGCACAGGCCGCACAGGCCGACACGATCAAGGTCGGCATCACCTTCTCCGCCACCGGCCCCGCTGCCTCGCTCGGCATTCCGGAAGCCAATTCCGTCGCGCTTTTCCCGACCAAGATCGGCGGCGCGGATGTGGAATACATCCTGCTCGATGACGGCTCGGACACCAGCCGTGCGGTTGCCAACACCCGCAAGCTGATCGACGAAAACAACGTTGATATCATCTTCGGCTCCACCGTCTCGCCCGCCGCGATGTCGATGGTCAGCGTGGCCGGTGAAAAGAAAGTGCCGATGATCGCCGCCGCCGCCTCGGGTGCGATCATCGCGCCGATGGATGACAACCGGCATTGGGTGTTCAAGACCCCGCAGAATGACGGGCTGATGGCCGATGCCATCGTGGAGAACATGGTCAAGCAGGGCATCAAATCCGTCGCCTTCATCGGCTTCAACGATGCTTACGGCGATGGCTGGCTGAACGAGTTCACCCGTTCCTCCAAGGCCGCCGGTATCGCCTTGGTCGATGCGGAGAAATTCGCCCGTCAGGACACCTCCGTGACTGCGCAGACGCTGAAGATGATCGCCGCCAAGCCGCAGGCCGTGCTGATCGCAGGCTCCGGCCCGGCCCCGGCGCTGCCGCAGCGCACATTGAAGGAGCGCGGCTATCGCGGGCTGATCTATCAGACCCACGGCGTGGCCAACGCTGAGTTCCTCAAGATCGGCGGCAAGGATGTGGAAGGCACGTTGCTGCCCACCGGCCCGTATCTGATCGCCGAGCAGTTGCCGGACAGCAACCCGGTCAAGGCCGTCGCTCTCGATTACCGCAAGCGCTACGAAGACAAATACGGTGCGGGCACAGCCTCCACCTTTGGTGCCAACGCCAATGACTGCGAGCGTCTGTTCGAAGCCGCCGTTCCTGCAGCTTTGGCGAAGGCCAAGCCGGGCACGCCGGAATTCCGTGCCGCCCTGCGTGACGGCATTGAAGGCCTGCACGGTGTGGTGCTCGACCACGGTGTCGCCACCATGTCGCCGACCGACCATAACGGCTTCAACACCTCGGCGCGCGTGATGGTTAAAATCGAGAACGGCGCGTGGAAGCTGCTGCCGTAATCAGAGTGCCAGTGGGCAGGATCGATACATGATGGATACATCGACCCTGCTCGCTTTGGTGCAGGATGGAGTGGTCAACGGCGCGATTTACGCGCTGTTGGCGCTCGCTTTGGTTCTGGTGTTCGCGGTGACGCGGACGATCTTTATCCCGGTGGGTGAGATCGTCTCCTTCGCTGCCCTGACCTATGCCGGCCTGGACAACAACGCGACGCCGAAAGTGTTGGTGTTGACGATGGGTCTGGGGCTGGTGGCGTTTCTGCGCGGCGCGATCCGTGCGCGCGGGCGGGCATTGCTGATGCTCGGCCTCGAAACGCTCGCTGTGCCGGCGACGGTGACGGCGGTGGTGATGGTGGTGGTCCCGATGCAGCTCGGCATCGTCGCCAATGCCGCCATCGCGATTGCCTGTGTCGCCCCGATTGCGCCGCTGCTCTATCGCATCGCCTTCGCGCCTTTGGCTGAGGCCTCCGTGCTGGTGCTGTTGATCGCCTCCGTTGGGGCACATCTCGCCCTCTCCGGCCTCGGCCTGCTGGTTTTCGGGCCGGAAGGCGCGCGCGGGGAGCCGTTTTCGGATGCGGTGCTGGAAATGGGGCCGATCATTCTGCCCGGTCAGGCGATCTGGGTGCTGGCGGCAACGCTTGCCACGATGATTGGGCTGTGGGCGTTTTTCCGCTTCACGCTGGCCGGTGCCGCCCTGCGCGCCACCGCGATCAACCGGCGTGGCGCGCGATTGGTGGGCATTGCCACCGATCAGGCCGGGCTGCGCGCATTCTGGCTGGCGGGCATGATAGCCGCCGTCTCCGGCGTGCTGATCGCACCGTTGACGACGATCTATTATGATGGCGGCTTCCTGATCGGCCTGAAGGGCTTCGTCGCCGCCATTGTCGGCGGGCTGGTCTCCTATCCGTTGGCCGCCCTGGCAGCGATTGCGGTGGGCATTCTGGAGAGCTTCGCCGCCTTCCAGGCAAGTGCCTTCAAGGAAGTGATTGTATTTGCCGGGATCATCCCGGTGCTGCTCTGGCGCTCATTGCGCCATGTCTCGGTGGAGGACGAGGAATGAAGCCGCTCTATTGGCTCGCCCTCGCCGCTCTGGCCGTGCTGCTGCCCTGGCTGCCCGGCTTGCCGCTGTTCTGGGTGTCACTTGCCTGTCAGATCGGCATCTGTGCGATCATCGCCACCGGCCTCGTCGTGCTGACCGGGGTTGCCGGGATGACGAGCTTTGCGCAGGCCTCGCTGATGGGCATCGGCGCCTATGCAACGGCGGTGCTGTCCACCAATTACGGCCTCTCGCCCTGGCTCGGCCTGCCCGCCGCCCTGATTGCCTCGCTGTTGGTGGCGCTGGCGATGGGTGCCGTGACGTTGCGGCTATCCGGGCATTATCTGGCACTCGGCACCATCGCGTGGAGTGTCTCGCTGTATTACCTCTACGCCAATCTCGACATTCTGGGCCGCAATGACGGCATTTCCGGCATTCCGCCGCTGTCGATTGCGGGCTGGAAGCTGATCGACATCCGCGCCTCTGCCGTGGTGATCGGTCTGGGCCTTTTGGGTGCGATGATCACCACCCGTCATTTGCTCGACAGCCGCTGGGGCCGCGCGATGCGGGCGTTGCGCGGTGGGGCGGTGGCGGCGGCGAGTGTGGGCGTCGAACTCGGGCAAGCCCGTATGCTGGCCTTCGTCTATGCCGCCGTGCTGGCGGGCTTCTCCGGCTGGCTATTCGCCCATCTGCAACGCGCGGTGAACCCCACCCCCTTCGGCTTGGTGGCGGGCATTCAATATTTGCTGATGGCGGTGGTTGGCGGAGCGGCGCATCTGCCGGGTGCGCTGCTCGGTGCCGCCTTGGTCGTGCTGGTCAACAACTCGCTGCAAGACTGGCTGCCGCATCTGGTCGGCCCCGGTGTGAATGCCGAAACCGTGGTGTTTGGCCTCGCTTTGGTGCTGATGCTGCAAGCCGCCCCCACCGGGCTGTGGCCGTTGCTTGCCCGCAAAGCCAAGCCACGCCATCACGACACCACCACCACCGCCCTGCCGCGCAAAACGATGCCCGCTTTGGGCAGCGTGGCCTTGCAGGCAATTGGTCTGCAACGCCGTTTTGGCGGTCTGGTGGCGGTGGCTGATTTGTCCTTCACCCTGCATCAGGGCGAGTTGCTCGGCCTGATTGGGCCGAATGGCGCGGGCAAATCCACCAGCTTCAACCTGCTCTCCGGCGTCACCCAGCCCAATCAGGGCCGCGTTGAACTCGCCGGGCGCGACATGACCGGCTCCACCCCGCAAGACATGGCACGCGGCGGCATTGCCCGCAGCTTCCAGCACGCCAAACTCGTGCAAAGCCTGACGGTGATCGAGAACGTCGCCCTCGGGACCCATCTGCGCGGTGCCGCCTCACCGGTGGCCGCCGTGCTGCGACGGGACAGGGCGGAAGAGGCGCGGATTTTCGCCGAGGCTGCCGTTCAACTGGAACGCTGCGGGCTGGCCGATCTTGCCGATGCCTCGGCCACCGAACTCGCCCTCGGCCAGCAACGCATTGTCGAAATCGCCCGCGCTCTCGCCGCTGGCCCCTCGGTGCTGCTGCTCGACGAACCCGCTGCCGGTCTGCGTCACGGTGAGAAACAGGCACTCGCCGCCCTGCTGCGGCAATTGCGCGCTGAGGGGATGGCGATTTTGCTGGTGGAGCACGACATGGAATTCGTCATGTCGCTCGCCGACCGGCTGGTGGTGATGGATTTCGGCACCGTGATCGCCGAGGGCCGCCCACAAGACGTGCGCAACAACCCGGCGGTGATTGAAGCCTATCTTGGCGGTGTGGCATGAGCCTGCTCGACGCACAGAATATCTCAGTGGCCTATCGCGGCGTGCGCGCGGTGGAGGGCGTGTCGATTGCCGTCCAACAGGGCGAAATCGCCAGCGTGATCGGCCCCAACGGTGCCGGCAAAACCTCGCTGCTGGCAGCTCTGATGGGCCTGATCCCCAGCGAAGGCCGGGTGATGTTCGACGGGCGCGACATCTCGGGTCTGCCCACCGAGGCACGGGTGGAACGCGGGCTGGCGCTGGTGCCGGAATCACGTGATTTGTTCGCCACCATGACGGTGCGCGAGAACCTGATGCTGGGTGCCTATCGCCACCGCAGCGAAGGCGCCGCCAAGCGGCAGGCCGGGATGGAGGAAGCCTTCGAGTTATTCCCCCGTCTGCGCGAACGCGCCGAGCAATTGGCAGGCACGCTGTCCGGTGGCGAGCGGCAGATGCTGGCGATGGGACGCGCTTTGATGGGCCGTCCGCGCCTGCTGATGCTCGATGAACCCAGCCTCGGCCTCGCGCCGTTGATTGTGCGCGACATCTTCCGCACCATCACCACCTTGCAGGAAAAAGGCGTCTCGGTGCTGCTGGTGGAACAGAATGCCCGCGCGGCGCTGGCCTTGTCGGCGCATGCGAGCGTGCTGGAAAATGGCAGCGTCACCCTCGCCGGTGACAGCGCCGCACTCGCCGCCGATCAGCGGGTGACGGAGCTGTATCTGGGGGCTGCACACTAGAGCAACCTCCGATCAAGGCGGGCCGTTCCGGCTCGGTCTGATCGGAGGTTGCTCTAACGAGCGATGAAATCATGCGGTTTCGAGGCGAAGCCGTCATCCGCATTTTCACCGCAAGCCGGGGCATGGCGGAGAACGCTGCGCTTTTTCGCCCTACGAATGTGCACCTCAAAACTTGTTCACTGGTTCGTTGACGGATTGTTGGTAGTTTGGCGGCAGAATTGGAGCCACCATGACCATCCCCCGCCCGCTCCGCATTGCGCTGCCCGCTGTGATCCTGCTGCATACCCTGCCCGCCCGCGCTGACACCTCGGCGGGAGATGCGCAGGCATTGCAGGCGCAACTGCATGACTGGCTCGCCGGTCTGGTGGCACCCTTGATGCCGCCAGATGCCCAACCCGTGCACATAGAGCCGGAAGGCGATGGGTTCCGGCTGCGGGTGGAAAGCCCGCAGGCAGCGGATGCATATATTCCGCACGGCAGCGCCATCACGCTCAAGGCGACACGGCTGGAGGGCGGGCGGTGGGCGCTGGATGATCTGACGCTGCCATCGCCGTTGACCATCACCCTGCCCGCCAGACCGGTGCCGCCCGCAGCGCCCGGCGCGACCCCTGCTGCACCGAATGTGCCGGATACCATCACCTTCAACGCGGCCAACACCCATTATCGCGGCGTGTTTGACCCCAGCTTCGCCACCGCCTCTCATTTCGAATCCACCAGCGCAAATCTGCGCAGCAGCACCGATGCCGCCCTCTCTGAAACCGGCAGTGCTGCCAGCACCACCGATCTGCAGCCGCTCGGCAATGGCCGGGTGGCGCTGCATGCCAGCAGCACCACACATGAAGGCCATCAACGCTTCATGCAGGCCGATGGCATGCCGGGCGAACTGGCGTGGTCGCACAGTGAGAGCACATCGACTGTCGATACCCTCTCCCCCGGCGATCTGGCCGACCTGATCCGCGCCATTGCCCCGCTGGCCGCCGGCATCGTCGGCCCTCAACTCACGCCGGAGCAGGTTGCGCTGTGGAACCGGGCCGTGGCTGATCTGTTCAACGTCACTGGCCCGATCAGTTCGGACAGCGAGATCAGCGACATCACCCTGCGGGCCGCCAATGGCGTGGTGGCGCTTGAGTCGCTGCATGTCGGCGCGCGGCTGGATGTGCAACATGACGCCCCCACCTTCGCGCTGCATGTCGGCCTGCGCAATCTCCAGTTCCCGACACTTCCGCGCGGCACGATGGCCGATCTGATGCCACATGATCTGAGCTTGGCACTGCATGTTGGCGGCATACCGTCCAGCAATATCCGACAGATTTTGCTCAACCTGCCTGACGATGCCAGAGCGCCGGATCTGGCGGAGCGCCAACACGCGCAGCTGACAACGCTGTTTGAGCGGGGCGTGGATATCGGTCTGGATGAGATGGCCTTCCACCTTGGCAGCACGGCCATCAGCGGCCACGCGCTGGCGCATCTGACCTATCCGCAAAAAATTGCCATCTCCGGCGATTTCGCCGCCGAGAACCTCGATGCCCTGCTGCTGCGCGCCAGTCAGGACCCGCACATGGCGCAATCCGTGGCGGTTTTGACCATCGCCCGCGGTCTCGGCAAGGCGGATGGTGCCACCACGCGGTGGCATATCGACGTTCAAGACAAAACCATTCTGGTCAACGGCTTCGACATGAGCGCCTTCAGCGCGCGCCCAACCCCAGCGCAGCCTCGCTCCGCCGCACCTGCATCACCCGCAGCACCAGCGCCAACCCCAAAGCCGCCAGCAAAGCCATAAGCCAGAACACCTCGCCGCCCCAGCTGGGAAAAATCCGGCTGACAATGGCCATGCCGACGCCGATCGGGGCGGCGACGCCGAGAGCGGCATAGATCGTCTGGGCGGTGGCGGCATGGCTGGGCGGGGCGCTTTCGCTGATGATCCGCATCGAGGCCAGATAAGGCAGCGTGAAACTGCCCGCATGCAGCGGTTGCAGAATGGCGAGCAACCAGGGATCAACCGTCAGTGCCGTGCCGATCCAGCGTATCAGCGACAGACACGCCCCGATCAGCAACAGCTTCCACGGGTCGATGCGTGACAGCCGATGGCGCAGCAGCAGCATGACGATGATCTCCATCACCACGCCCTCACCCCACAACGCGCCGATCACCCGATCCGAAATATGGGCCGCCTGCCACAACAGGGTTGAGAAGCCATAAAACGCGGCATGCGTGCCCTGGAGCAATGCCGAGACCCCGAGCATGCGCCGATAATCCCGCGCTTCGAGCAATGGCAGCAACGCGCCGGACCAATTGCGCGCCACAGCGGGCGCAGGCAACACCGAGGCGAGCAGCGCCATCGTCGCCAGATTGCCCGCCGCCATCATCCACACCACCGAGGCCGCCCCGCCACGTTCGACCACAAACCCGCCGCCAATCACGCCCGCCACATAGGTAGCAGAGGCCACGGCGCGGACATGGCCGAAGGTGAAATGGCCGCGCTCGGCATTGCGCCACGTCAGGGTGTCGGCCAACGGCATGGTGGCGCTGGAGCCGATATTGGAGAGCAGCAACAGCGCCGTCGTCTCCCCGAAGCCCTGCACATTCAGCGCCTGGATCAGCAGCAAAGGCAGTGCCGTCAGCGCACAGCCCAGCGCCATCACCAGCCGCAACTTGCCGACCCGATCCGCCAGATAGCCCCAGAACGGCCCGGCCAGCACGCGGATGAGGGTAGACAGCCCCATCACCAGCCCGATTTGAGCATTGCTCAACCCGTGCGCTGCCATCAGCACCACGATGAAGACCATGTTCACGCCATTGGCGGCATAGATGCCCGACTGGCAGGCGATCATGCGGTTGGCGGCGTTCACACCCTCACGCCCGGGCGATGGCGGCGGCGTAGTCCTGAATTTTCCGCGCCATCGAGGCCACCCCGTTGCCGCGATTGCTCGACAGCGCCTCAATCAGGCCCAATTCTTTGAGGAACACCGGGTCCGTCGCCAGAATTTCGGCGGGCGTGCGGCCGGAATAGACGCGCAGCAACATCGCCACCAACCCGGAGACAATGGCGGCATCGGAGGAGCCGGCGAAATACAGCAAGCCCTCGCGCAACTCCGGCTGCAACCATACCTGACTTTGACAGCCCAGCACGCGATGCGCCTCGTCCTGCCACGCGGCGGGAAAGGGCGGCAATTTGCGGCCGAGATCGATGATGTGCTGGTAGCGGTCCATCCAATCATCGAACAGATCAAGATCTTCTGCGATGGCCGCAATCGCGGCGGCGGCGCTGTCGTCTTCGGGGAGGAAAAATGGATCGGTCATGCCCAGGAGGTGAAGCCACTCGGCGCTCACGTCAAGCAGCAGCAGGCGGGAGGCAGCAACAAAAAAGGCGCCCAGGTAGCCCCGGACGCCTCCTTTTGTCTCACGCCAGCAACCTCAGTGCGAGGAAGCTTCCGTCGAGGCACCGATGCCGGTCTGCGAACGCACATACTGCGCGTCGAAGCCCGCCTTGTCGGTGGCAGCACGTGCCGAGCTGTCCGTGACCGAGAACAGCCAGCAGAAGAAGAAGCCAATCGGCATCGAGAACAGCGCCGGGTTGCTATAGGGCCACAGCGCCACCTTGTTGCCGAGCACCGCCACCCAGATCGACGGGCCAGCAATGGTCAGCGCCAGGGCGGAGGTCAGCCCCAGGAAGCCACCGATCACCGCACCGCGCGTGGTCAGGTTCTTCCAGACAACCGAGAGCAACAGCACCGGGAAGTTCGAGCTGGCTGCAATCGCGAAGGCAAGACCCACCATGAAGGCGATGTTCTGCTTCTCGAAGGCAATGCCGAGCACGATGGCCACGATGCCGAGAACGACGGTTGCCGCCTTGGAGACAGCCAGTTCCGAGCTGTCGCCGTCATGATCCTTGCGCAGCACCGAGGCATAGATGTCGTGAGACACCGCCGAAGCACCCGCAAGCGTCAGACCCGACACCACCGCGAGGATGGTGGCGAAAGCCACGGCCGAGATGAAGCCGAGCAGCAGATTGCCACCCACAGCGTCCGCCAGCCAGACCGCGGCCATGTTGGCACCACCCTTCAGGGCATGCGTCGCAGGGTCGATATAGTCCGGGTTGGTGGCAACCAGCGTGATCGCACCAAAGCCGATGATGAAGGTGAGGATGTAGAAATAGCCGATGAACGAGGTGGCGAAGAACACCGATTTACGGGCTTCCTTCGCATCAGCCACCGTAAAGAAGCGCATCAGGATGTGCGGCAGACCAGCGGTGCCAAACATCAGTGCCAGACCGAGCGAGATCGTCTCAACCGGGTTTGCGACGAATGCGCCCGGATGCATGATCGCGTCATGCTTGGGATGCTTGGCCACAGCGTCGGCGAACAGAGCGGCCGGGTTGAAGCCGTAATGCACCAGCACCAGAATCGCGATCAGCGTTGCACCGCCAAGGAGCAAGCAGGCCTTGATGATCTGCACCCAGGTGGTGGCAAGCATGCCGCCGAAGGTGACGTAACAAATCATCAGCACGCCCACGAGGATCTCGGCGACGTTGTATTCCAGACCGAAGAGCAGCTTGATCAACTGACCAGCGCCCACCATCTGCGCGATGAGGTAGAACGCCACCACCACCAGCGTGCCGGAAGCGGCGAGCAGGCGCAGCGGGGTCTCATCCAGGCGATAGCTGATCACGTCGGCGAAGGTGAACTTGCCGAGGTTACGCAGACGTTCGGCCAGCAACGCCACGATGATCGGCCAGCCGACGAGGAAGCCGATCGAGTAGATCAGCCCGTCATAGCCGGACGAATACACCAGCGCCGAAATGCCGAGGAACGACGCCGCCGACATATAGTCGCCCGCAATCGCCAAGCCGTTCTGGAAGCCGGTGATGTGACCACCTGCCGTGTAGAATTCCGACGTGGTGTGCGTGCGCTTGGCCGCGCGATAGGTGATGTAGAGGGTGAGCAGCACGAAGGCGACGAACATGACGATGGCCGTCACGTTGGTTTCCTGCTTTTCCGTCTGGCCGATGGATTCAGCAGCAAAGGCGGTACCGGCGAGGCAGAGGAGCGCTGCGAAGGTCGCCGAAGCGCGCGAGAGAAGGGCGCGGATCATCGATTGGCCTCCACGATTTTACGAGTGAGCGCATCGAACTCAGTGTTCGCGCGATTGACATAAATGCCGGTGATGACGATGGCCGACAGCAGCACGAACATGCCGACCGGGAAGGCCAAGGTAATCACGCCACTGACGATAATGCCAAGGAACGGCTTGGCGAAGGCAAGCATCATCACGTAGCCATAATAGATCACCAACATGAGGATCGACAGGGTGATGCCAAGGCTGTCACGCTTTTTCTCAAGCTCAATGAAGTTGGGATCAGCCTGGACCCTTCGGACCAGCTCGTTCGAGAGGTTGTTGTGCATGTTTTTTCCTATGTCACCGGACGTGCGGTTCCGATCTAGACGTTCAACTCTCGTGATCACATCACCCCCGTGATATGATCACTCCCCCTTCGTTGCATGTATTCATGGGCCGAGCACGGAAAGCAAGCCCGACGAAGCGAGTTTAGGGCAACTTTCGGCCCTGAACACTGTCAGGATGTGAAATTTTCCTGTGAGAACACCACAAACTGCGCAAAAATTCTGCCATCGGCCATCGTTGCGGCTGGCGCTTGCCACCGCCTGTCCGGGCATGCGCAAATGATCCGGCCAATGTCGCAGGAGAGCCGTGTGCAGGAGATTCGTCGAGCCGTTGCCAGCATCGAATCGCCCATGGCGCGACGGGTGATTCTCACCTGCACGTTGGGAACGATGTGTGAATGGTATGACTTCTTCCTCTACGCCACTCTCGCGCCGTTCTTCGCCGCCTTGTTCTTCCCCGGCGGCAATCACGCGGCTGCTCTGCTGTCCACTTTGGCCACCTACACCGCGGGCTTTCTGGTGCGCCCGTTTGGCGGATTGCTGTTTGGCCGAATGGGGGACCGGATCGGGCGCAAATACACCGTTTTGGTGACGGTGATGCTGATGGGCGCGGCCACATTCTCCATTGGCTGCCTGCCGCCCTATTCCGCCATAGGCACGGCGGCCCCGGTGATTTTGGTCTTGCTGCGCATTGTTCAGGGGCTGGCACTGGGTGGCGAATATGGCGGTACGGCGATCTATGTCGCCGAATTTTTCCCGCGCGAGCAACGCAGCTTCGCCACCGCCTGGGTGCAGACCACCGCCACGCTCGGCCTGCTGCTGTCCTTATCCGCAGTGATGGCGGTGCGCTATGTGATGTCAGAAGAGAATTTCGCCCTCTATGGCTGGCGGCTGCCATTTCTGCTGTCCGCAATTTTGTTCGCAGGCTCATTCATCGCGCGGCTGCGACTGCCCGAAAGCCCGGCTTTCGACAAGCTGCGGGCGGAACATGCGATCTCGCACAGCCCGATCAGCGATGCTTTTCTGAACCGTTACGGCGTTGGCCGCCTGATGCTTGCTTTATTCGGCGCCTGCGCCGGGCAGGGCGTGGTCTGGTATTGCGGGCAGTATTACGCGCTGTATTTCATGACGACGACGCTGCATCTGGGGGAAGGTGAGGTCTATCTGCTCTTGGGCGGTGCGTTGGTGGCGGTGCTGCCGTTGTTCCTAATCTTTGGCATACTCTCCGACCTCTACGGCCGTCTCCGTTTCATTGCCGCCGGTTGTGCTCTGGCAGCGGCCATGATCATCCCGTTGTTTGGGCAACTGACCCAGGCGATCAACCCTGATCTGGTGGCGTGGCAGCAGGCGCATCGCGTGGTGCTGACCGCCGAAGACTGCCATTTCCACGTCTTTATCGGGCCATGGTCGCAATTCACCCCCTGCGATCAGGCGAAATCACTGCTTGTCGGTCATGGAATTTCCTTCGACACTGCCGAGGCCGAGCCGGGCAACATTGTCACCGTGCAGGTGGACGACACCACCATCGTCGGCTTCCAACCTGCCGAAATCGACGCGGCCCTGCTGCGCAGCGGTTTTCATCCGCAGGCAGACCCTGCCAAGGTGAATCGCCCGGTGGCATTCCTGGTGCTGTTCGTCCTCGCCGTGCTGGTCTCGATGGTCTACGGGCCGATTGCCGCTTTCCTGGTAGGGCTGTTTCCGGCCCATTGCCGCTACACCGCCTTTTCGCTGCCCTATCACATCGGCAACGGCATCTTCGGCGGCGTGTTGCCGCTGGTTTCCGCGGCGTTGGCGGCCTATTTCGGCAATATTTTTGCCGGATTGTACTACCCGGTGATTATCGCCGGGATCACGGCGATTGTGGGGACGTTTTTTCTGCGCAAGCGTCGGCAAGTGCAACGCGGTTGATCAGCTGACCCGCACGCGCAGACGTTCGATACAACGCGCGAATACACCGGGATCATCCAGCGCGCGGGCGAGCACGATGGCGCCCTGAATGTCGGCCACAATCTCCTCGGCCAGCAAAATCGCCCGCGCGAATTCATGCCCAGCCCGTTGCAAGGCGCAGGCGAGCGCCGCACACCAGCGGGTGAAATAGCCCTGCACGCTCTCGGCAAAACGGTCGCGCACATTGCCTAAGGCCAGCACGCCGACCAGACATACTCTGCGTCCGGAGCGGAAATAAATGCTCACATCGTCAAACATCGTGGCGATGGCAGCGCTGGGATTGGGCTGCTGTTCCAACGGCTGGAAGATGCGGGTTTCAAACCAGAGGTCGATCTCCGCCAGCACGGCGCGGGCCATCTCCGCCTTTCCGCCGGGGAAGAAGTGATACAGGCTCCCCTTCCCCAACCCGGTTGCCGCCCCGATCAAAGCGAGGCTGGTGGCCTCGTAACCGTTCTCACGAAACAACTCCGCCAGCACTGGAATCACGTCGCTGCGTTCGGCCACCAGTCGTACCATGACGCTATAAACCTAAAGCCGTCAGGCCCGGATGTTCATCCGGACGACGACCGAGCGGCCAGTGGAATTTGCGGTCTGCTGCGGTGGTCGGCAGATCGTTGATGCTGGCATGCCGCAGCGCCATCAGGCCGCGTGCGTCGAATTCCCAATTCTCATTGCCGTAGGAGCGGAACCAATGGCCGGAATCGTCGCGCCATTCATAGGCGAAGCGGACGGCGATGCGATTTTCGCCATGCGTCCAGACCTCTTTGATCAGCCGATACTCCAATTCCCGCGCCCATTTACGGCGCAGGAAGGCAGCGATATCTGCGCGCCCGCAGACGAACTCAGCGCGGTTTCGCCATTGGCTGTCCTCGGTATAGGCCAGCGCCACCCGCTCAGGATCGCGGCTATTCCAAGCATCCTCCGCCATCCGCGCCTTCTGGGCAGCGGTCTCGGCGGTGAAGGGCGGCAAGGGTGGGCGCTGCGACATAAAGCCTCCTATTTACCAATCAGTCTA
>Ga0316222_1002474_pt1 | contig 19660 bp, 4 predicted proteins | sample TBH18011metaG_FD_206008 | JGI IMG/M metagenome (GOLD analysis project Ga0316222, IMG submission 206008) | Freshwater microbial communities from Trout Bog Lake, Wisconsin, USA - TBH18011 | ecosystem: Environmental > Aquatic > Freshwater > Lake > Hypolimnion/Profundal zone | place: USA: Wisconsin...
CACCTTGGTCCCCGGCACAGGAACCGTGATATTCAATAATTCAGATCAAAAAATCAGCGGCGCTACAGTATTTAATAATTTAACCCTGGGTGGAACTGGCGTGAAAACCTTCAAAACCGACAGTTTAACCGTCAATGGAATTCTTTCTATTGAATTTAGTGATAATAAAGCTTATGTTTCTGCTGCACCAACCTATGGTTCCGGCGCCACGCTACAATATAATGCGACCACCGCTCTGACCGCCGGTTTGGAATGGATTTCGCCATTTATGGCTTCAGGCGGGGTTGATATTGACAATAAAGGTGTTATTACCATGAATGGACCCAAACAATTCGGAAATAATACCAGTGTTCCGTTGTCGATTGACCCTGGAGCAACTCTGGTGACGAATAATTTTGGTTTGACTTTCCATGGCGATTTCATCAATTTGGGGGGAACCTTAACTGCAGGAACTTCAGTTGTTGCACTAACAGGAACAACTTCGACCCAAAATATCTCAGGTTTCACAACCCTCGGAGCTGTTTCAATGACGAAGACTTCGGGTGCTGCAACCCTTACAGGTAACGTAAACGGCACAGGACTTACTATAAACGGAAACGGCGGAGTTCTTAATCTTGGTGCTGGATTGACCCACACCATTGAAGGGACAGTAACACTAACTTCCGGAATATTAAACGGAGGATCGAGTATCCTTAATGAAAATTCCGCCAATACTTCAGCTTCCGGCTCGTGGGTAGGATCTGGTACCAATTTCGTGGCTAATACAGGGACAGTTGTTTTTGGAGGAAATAACGACCAAACCATCAATACCACAACTATTTTCAACAATCTGACTCTTGCAGGCTCGGGGTCCAAGTCGATAACCACCCAAACCACCACCACAGTAAACGGTGTCCTTTCGATGGAAGGTTCCGCTTTATTAACCGCAACCGGTACCTTTGCTTACGGGCCAGCGGCAACGCTTCAATATAATACTACAACGCCGAGAACTGCAAGTTCTACCGAATGGATCACCCCATTTATGCCATCCGGAGGAGTTATTATTACCAATACTGGCGCAATCACGATGAATGAGGCAAAGGTCTTTAATGCAGGTATTCCTCTTAACATAAATGGTGGAACTTTAATAACGGCAAATAAACCAGTTACTTTTGGCGGCAGTTTTATAAATAATGGAGGAACCTTGACTGCAGGTAGCTCACCCATTGTAATTACCAATACAATGGCGTCACAAAGTATATCGGGATTGATGACAACGGGTACTGTTTCGATGACCAAGAGTAGTGGAGCCGCCTCTTTTACAGGTAATGTCAATGGCAGTGACCTGATCTTGAACGGCTCAGGCGGCACTTTGAATCTTGATTCCGGCTCAGGCGGATTTGTTCATACTTTTACCGGGAATTGGACGCGAACAGCTGGGATTATGAATGGCAGTTCCAGTACACTGATTATCGGAGGCATAACTACCAACACGGCAGGAACCTTTAATCCAGGTACTGGAACAGTTCAGTTTAATGGTGGAGCCCAGACTATAGCAAGTGTCCTATATTATAACCTGGTTCTTTCGGGAAACGGGGTAAAAACATTCCCTGAAGCAACTACAATCCTGGGTGATGTGACTATAAATCTTCCTGCCACTGCTGACCTGGGTAACTTTATACACAAAGCATTAACCTTACATCGCGATGGCGGTCTCAGTAATTCAGGTGTTTTTGGAGGATCATATTGTACAACTGCAAATGCTTATAAAGATCCAATCTATTTTGCATCGACTTCTCCAACTTCAACCGGTACCATATACATTAACCAGTGTATCCCGGGTAACTGGCTTGGAACCACAAGTACTGACTGGAATGACGAAACCAACTGGTCGTGCCCTGCAAAACCCGATGAAACAACAGATGTAACTATACCTCCGGGAGGTAACCAGCCGGTAATTGGTGCAAATGCCTTCTGCAGGAGCATTACCCTTCAAACAGGTGCAACGCTTAGTGTTATTGGTAACAGCAGCTTAACGGTATACGGTAACTGGAATAACAGTGGAACCTTTTCATCCGGTTCGGGTACGGTTATTCTCCAGGGTTCTGGCGCACAATCTGTTTCAGGTGGTACCACTTTCAACAACCTTACTCTAAGTGGGGGAGGAGTTGTAACATTTGATAATGAAGGGTTTACTACTATTGATGGTATGTATACTATTGGAAACGGATCTTTTGCCAACGTTTACGGCAGTTCATTCTTTTACGGACCAAACGGTGGACTGACCTACAATGCCGGAGGTTCTGTCAGAACTGTTAATCCTACAGAATGGCCCGGTACATTTACTGGTCTGGGTGGCGTAACAATTGGCGGTACTGGAATTGTTAACCTTGATGGAGCAAAGATTCTGGGCAACAATTCAGCCGTTGCTCTTACAATACTTCCAGGGGCTACACTCGCTACGAACAGTTATGATCTGACCTTTGATGGTAATTTCGTCTGCAAAGCTTCCAGTTCGTTTACCGGTTTGCAGGCTGGAAGTTCCAATATCACATTTGCTGGAATATTAGGGGCGCAAAGCATTGACGGCATTACAACTACAGGTCTTATGTCGATGACTAAAACCTCAGGTAGTGCAACATTTACAGGAAACGTAAACGGATCAAGCCTGATTATCAACGGAAACGGAGGAACACTTGATCTGGGATCAGGACTGACTCATACCTTTACAGGAACATGGACCAGTAAAGCCGGGACCCTTGACGCAGGAACCAGCACAGTTAACTTTACGGCTGCTCCGGTGTTATATTCCTATTCTGGTGGTACCTTCCTGCCTAGCAATAGTACGATTAACTATTCGGCTTTATCTCCACAAACTATTGCAGGCGTCACTTATTACAATCTGATCCTGTCGGGAAGCGGAGCAAAATCGTTACCTGTCAATACCACAATTCTAAATGATCTTACTATTATTAACAATCCGGCAGGCAACCCTGCCGGTTCGGGAGCATCAGCTGACCTTGGTACGCTACTTTACCACACTGCTCATTCTTTGCATTTGGACACAAACCTTAAAGACCCGGGAACATATGGTTCGACTGCTTCGGGTGCAGGAACCACTGATTCTAACTATTTTGGGACTACTGCATCGGGCATTTTAATTGTTGGAGGAGCATGTGTACCTGGAAACTGGACAGGAGCAATAAGCACAGACTGGAACAATGCGCTCAATTGGTGCAGCGGGGTTGTCCCGGACATGACGACCAACGTGACTATTCCAATTGTCGCGAATGGTAAATATCCCTTAATAAGTTCAGCAGCTGCCTGTAACAATATTATCATTATTGCGGGCGCCAGCCTTACTATTGACGGGACTAACACCTTATCGGTTTATGGCGACTGGACCGACAATGGCGGAACTTTTATACCTAATCAAGGTAAGGTCATATTTAGTGGAGGAGTACAAACACTGGAAGGAACCACAACATTTAACGGTCTAACTCTGGCAGGTACAGGAACGGTCACATTTAATGGTGCGATCACTGTTGACGATATTCTTTCTGTTGAAAACGGAACCAATTCAATAGTATTTGGAGTAAGTGGCTTATTGACTTATGGACCACTTGCTTCCTTGCAGTACAATGTGGGGGCCTCTTCAAGAACATCTTCAAACGAATGGCCGACTACATTTACGGCTGCAGGAGGAGTAAATATCCTGGGTTCAGGAGTCATTACTCTAAATGCAACTAAGCAGATTGGAGACGTTACCCATAATTCACCTTTGAATATCGTATCAGGAAGTCTGAGTACCTCGGGAAGCAATTACCCGCTGACTTTTTATGGCAATTTTACCAATACAGGTACATTAAATGCCGGAAATTCAGCGATCAACATTGCAGGGACAGCAGCACAAAGTATTGCAGGGTTTACCACTACCGGTCCGGTAGCGATGATCAAGACCGGCGGCCTTGCGACTTTAACAGGCAATGTTAATGGCGGCGACTTTATGTTAAACGGTACCGGAGGAAACATAAACCTCGGGATTGGACTTACACATACTTTTACGGGGGCATGGACCAGGAGTAACGGTGGCATTGATCTAAATACGAGCAATTTGCTGATTGGTGGTTCTACTACAAACACAGCGGGAAACTTCACGGCAAGTACAGGTCTTGTAAACTACAACGGTGCGGCTGCACAGACCATTGCAAATGTTTCCTATTATAATCTGACCCTCTCCGGGGCAGGTGCAAAAACAACAATAGGTGCAACGGTTACCAATATACTTTCAATGGAGGGGACAGCCACTGCAACCAATTTACCTGCTTATGGAACAGCCTCAACGCTTCAGTACAAAGGCTCAGCTGCCCAGGTAACCGGTACAGAGTTTCCGGCTACCTTAACAGGAACCGGCGGATTAATCGTAAACAATGCTGCCGGGGTAACTCTTGCAACAGCCAATAAAACGGTTACTGGTCCTTTGGGATTAACTGCTGGTGTTTTAGCAACAACTTCTGCCTATACCCTAACAGTGAGCGGCACCGTAACCCGTCCACCTACCACAGGTGGCTGGGTAAATGGCAAATTGATCTTGTCGGTGCCAACAGGCGCCCAAACAAGGACTTTCGACATTGGAGATGCAACCAATTATGCTCCGGTAACCGTCGCTTTTACAAGTGTCGGAACTGCAGGAAACCTGACGGCATTTACTACTGTGGGACAGCATCCTAATTATTCCACTTCAATACTTGACCCGACTTATTATGTGAATCGTTACTGGACAGTAACTCCAGGTGGCGGATTGGTATTCAGCCCGGGGACTGCATCGGCCACTGTAAATTGGGTAGCCACTGATATGATTGGCGGGACATCCGTAAATTTATACCAATTGGGTGAGTGGGTCAGTCCTACCTGGACATACCCTGCGGTTTCAACCATTACGTCGGGATCATTGAATGTTACAGGATTGACCTTTTTCGGAGACTTCATTGTTGGTGCCATAAAGCGTTCGGCCGGTACAGGAATTCTTACCACCAGCGGGACTTTTACCGTCCCGTTAGGAGTAACCTCAATTGATGTTTACACCTGGGCTGGCGGCGGCGCAGGTGGCGGCAGAACCTTGTTCCAACTCTTCGGCGGTGGTGGCGGTGGAGGAGGAGGTTTTGAAAAAGCCACTATCGCGGTGAAAGGGGGTCTGACATTTAACTATACCATCGGTTCCGGAGGAACAGGATCCGCTAATGCAAAAGGTGGTAACGGAGGAAATACAGTATTTACGGGACGTTCTAATAATGGCACAATAGCAACTGTCACGGCAAATGGTGGTGGTGGCGGAGGTTTGGGTGCCTCTAACACTTATGGCCCCGGCGGCACAGGTGGCGGCGGTTCTACCAATATTGCCAGTAACACGGACATTTCAGCGGTGGTTACACGAACCGGAGGAACCGGAGCTACACCAAGCGGCTCAGGTTCAGGTGCCGGCGGTGGTGGCGGTGCCGGAGATTTGGGTGCCGGTAATAACGGTGCGGGGGGTACAAACCCGGCCGGTGGCACAGGCGGGACCGGCTCAGCAACAGGATATGGTGGTGGTGACGGAGGATCTGGTTCAACGACCTATAATAACAGCGGTTCACCTGGTAATAATCCGGGTGGCGCCGGCGGTGGGGTCAGTGATGCAGTTTTGTCGGCTATTCTTACATCACCGGGCAATGGTGGAAAGGGTCAGACAGCCGTTTTCTGGACCTGTATCTATCCGGATGCCTCAAACTTCGTGATTACCTCCACAGCGGCAAACATTTGTCAGGGTGTGGCAGTTCCAATTTCGGTAAGCTCTACTACATTAAAGGACGGGGCATATTTTGTGGTCTATACCATCAGCGGTGGCGTCGGTTCATACAGTTCTTCGTTGACAATGGCTGCAGGTATCGGATCTTTCACTACCGTTCCTGTCACTCCCGTCGGAGCTTTGACTTTAACGGTGAATGCAATTGACTGTACCCCGGTTAATGGGGTTACCTATCCAATAACAGTTATCGGGGCTCCAAATCCAACGGTTACCAGTTCGGCTGCTGACCCCGCAACCTCTTGTGTAAATAATAGTTATACTTATACCACAGAGTCCGGAATGAGTAATTACGCCTGGACTGTTTCAGGTGTGGCAGGTACTGATTATAACATAACTTCCGGTGCTACTTCCAATGCGTTGACTTTGACATGGTTGTTAACCGGTTTACATACAGTTTCCGTAAGTTATACAAGTCCGGTATCAGGTTGTCCGAGCTATATCTCAGGTTCAACATCGACGACTGTATACCAGGTTCCCGCTGATGCTGGTGTCATAAGTCCTGCCAGTGCCACTGCTTGTATTGGAAAGAGCTATACCTTCAATGTTGGTGCCATCAATTATGCAACCTCGTATACCTGGACCTACTCTGGTACAGGAGCAACTTTTAGCGGACAAACTACCAATGCCATAACCATTACTTTCCCTGCCGGGTCAACAGGTGGCACTCTCAATGTTCAGGGAACAAGTCCGTGCGGATCAGGTACTGCATCCGTTACCCCAGTCGTAATAACCGTTAATCCGGGACCTGCAGCGGCAGGCGCTATTACGGGGCTCACAACTGTTTGTAAGCCCATGACTGGTGTCGCCTATACGGTACCTGTAATTGCTAATGCAGACAGTTATGTGTGGAGTTATAATGGGACTGCAGCCGGTCAGGTAAGTTCTTCCACAAGCAACACAATAACCTTTGATTTCACTACAGGCACCTCAGGGACCCTCTCTGTTTACGGACAAAACAGCTGCGGCAATGGAACAGCGGCGACCTTCCCAATTACAGTCACAGCAAATCCTGTTGCAGCATTCACGGCTTCTGCAGTTACTGTTAATTCAGGTACTTCAATTAATTTTACGGATAATTCAACCAATACACCAACATCATGGGCATGGTCGTTCACAGGCGGAGTTCCCTCTACCAGTACCGTTCAGAATCCAACCGGAATAGCTTATAATAATCCGGGCACGTTTGACGTCTCGATGACTGCAACAAACGGTTGCAATACAAGTACATTGACTAAAACCGGATATATCACGGTAATAAATCCGATAACCTCCGTGGCCGGAGATTTTACCTTTACTGTTCCTCCATGTATTACCCAGATCACCGTTGAGGCATGGGGTGCTGGCGGAGCCGGGGGTTCCGGAAGCGGAGCAAGCGATGCAGCCAAAGCTGGTGGTGGTGGAGGTGCTTCCACATATTCGACATTTACTACAACGCCCGGAACCGTTTATAATTATCACGTTGGTGCTGGCGGAGTGGCTAATGCAACTGCCGGAACAATTCCCTCTGCAGCAAGTGCCAGTTATTTTGGTAATGCAACCGTAGGTAGTGGTAATGCAACCAATACTCAGGTTTACGCTGCACCCGGCGGTTATGGCGGTGCCGGAGTAATTGGTTCTGGTGGCCTATATTCTGCATGTTATCCCGCTGCTAACGCTTACAGTGGTGGAAACGGGGCTGCTAACAGTGGCAATTACGGTGGCGGCGGCGGCGGTTCAGCTGGTGGCGGCGGTGCTGGTGGTATAGGCAATCCTTCAGGCGGTATTAATAGCAATGCTGTAACGGTTGCAGGAACTGCCGGTAGTGCAGGAACTCTCCTGGCTGGTGCTATCGGAGGTGCTGGTGGTATTAGTGGTGCTGCCGGTACTCCCGGTTTTGTGCCTGGTGCCGGTGGCGGAGGTAAAGGATTTGGAGGCACAAGATCAGGATCAGGGGCCAACGGCCGGGTCGTGATTACCTGGGCAGCAGCTCCTGTACTTGATGTAACTAATTTTAGTGTGTCAGCCATTGCTGTTTGCAGTGGTACAAGTTCAACAGTCACAGTTAATTCAAATACAGTGCCCCCTGGAACACATAATATAACCTACAATTTGAGCGGAGCCAATACCGGGACAAGCCTTACATCTACTCTGAATCTGGTAAATGGAACAGGTACATTTACAACCGCTGCGCTTTCAAACAGTGGTTCAACTACAGTGACCATCACAGGTGTTGATTGTACCGTTGTGGCTGCAAATAATACGGCTGTCTTTACTGTTAATGCTTTGCCTCAGGGGAGTTTAACGGCAAACGGACCATTTTGTGTTACCGGAGCCGGACAACTGACCTGGACATCATCTGCCGGAACAGGACCATTTATTGTTCAATATAGCGATGGAGCAGCTAGCCATACAGCTTCCGGAGTAGTGAGCGGAACACCATTTAGCGTAGCCACAACACCGGTTACAAACACCACAGGCTATACGTTAATATCAGTATCAGATGCAAATGGATGTATCCGGACAACCGGTTTTATCGGCGGAACTGCGACTATAACTGTTAATCCTTCTATTTCAGCAAATACAGTCAGTGCAGCTCAAGCAATTTGTTCCGGAGCTATACCAGCCGCCTTAACCGGATCAACTCCTTCCGGAGGGAACGGAACCTACGCTTATTTGTGGGAGAGTAGTATTGACGGAACATCCTTTGCCACTACTACAGGTACCAGTAACGGAATTAGTTATACGCCCGCAGCCCTTACTGTGTCCACATGGTACAGGAGAACAGTTACTTCAGGCACATGCAGCGATATCTCGCCTGCCATTGAGATTACAGTCAATCCGGTTCTTGCTGGTAACACAATTAGTTCTGCACAGTCAATCTGTTCAGGAATAACGCCTTCCGCCTTGACAGGATCAATTCCAACCGGCGGAAACGGAACTTACGTTTACTTGTGGGAGAGCAGTACTGATGGAACATTGTTTACCACTGCATCAGGTACCAGTAACGGCATTAATTATATTCCAGGAGTCCTTACTGTGTCCACATGGTACAGAAGGACGGTTACTTCAAGTGGTTGCACTGATATCTCACCTTCAACTGAGATCACTGTTAATACCTTACCGGCACTGTTCACCGTGACGGGAGGCGGATCATATTGCACCGGTGGGACAGGCGTTGATGTTGGGTTGAGCGGATCAGAGACAGGAGTCAGCTACCAGTTACAGGTAGGGGCAGTCAATACGGGTCCAGTGGTACCCGGCACCGGTTCGGCGATCAGTTTTGGATTGCAGGCCTCCGCCGGCACCTACACGGTGATAGGCTCCAACGGAACGACGAGTTGCAGCAATACCATGACAGGCAATGTGGCTATAGCTATTGTGGCTTTACCAGCACCGGTTATTTCGGGTACAGCATCAGTATGTGCAGGCGCAACGGGTTCAACCTACAGTGTAACTGCAACAGCTGGAAATAGTTATGTTTGGGCAATTAACGGGGGAACCATTACTTCAGGTGGTGGTACTAATTCGATTAGTGTTACCTGGGGTACAGGATCAACAGGAACTGTAGATGTTACAGAAACTTCTGGCATTTGTTCAACTGCTGCCACTCAATTTGCGGTGACTATTAATACGTTGCCTGTTCCTACAATTACCGGAACAACTTCAGTATGTGCCAGTTCTTCTGGTAATATTTATTCAACTGAAACAGGTATGACCGGCTATTCATGGTCAATAAGTTCAGGTGGTACAATCACAGCAGGTAGCGGAACCAATGCAATAACAGTTACATGGAATACTGCAGGAGCTCAAACTGTTAGTGTTAATTATAATAATACCAATGGATGTGCAGCAGTTTCAGCTACTGTTTATAATATCACAGTTAATCCATTACCGGCTGTTGCAGGGACCATCACAGGTATTGCTTCGGTCTGCCAGGGACAAACGGCAGTTGCCTACACTGTTCCTGCTATTACCAATGCGACAAGTTATGTTTGGGTGTATTCTGGAACAGGTGCTACCATTACAGGCACAACAAATGCTGTTACCATTACTTTTGCTGCCACAGCAACTTCAGGTAACCTGACTGTTTACGGTTCGAATACCTGCGGAAATGGTGCCATTTCGGCAAATTATGCAGTCACAGTAAATCCGTTACCTTCGGCTGCAGGAACCATTACGGGCACTGCTACGGTTTGCCAGGGACAAACAGCAGTTGCCTACACAGTTCCGGTCATCGCAAATGCGACAAGCTACGTATGGGCCTATTCAGGAACTGGGGCTACCATCACAGGCACAACAAATGCTGTTACCATTGCTTTTGCTGCTGCTGCAACGGCGGGTAACCTGACTGTTTATGGTACGAATACGTGCGGCGATGGTGCCACATCGGCAAATTATGCAATCGGTGTAAATCCGTTACCGGCAGCTGCAGGGACCATCACGGGTATAGCCACAGTTTGCCAGGGACAAACGGCAGTTTCCTATTCTATTCCGACCATTACCAATGCGACAAGCTACGTATGGGCCTATTCAGGAACAGGTGCAACCATCACCGGAACAACAAACACTGTTACCATTGCATTTGCTGCGACAGCAACATCTGGTAACCTGACCGTTAGAGGCTCTAATGCGTGTGGAAACGGGGTTGTTTCTGCAAATTATGCAGTAACAGTTAACCCATTGCCTGCGGCCGCAGGTACTATTACCGGGACTGCTTCGGTCTGCCAGGGGCAAACGGCAGTTGCCTACACTGTTCCTGCTATTACCAATGCGACAAGTTATTTTTGGGTGTATTCTGGAACAGGTACTACCATCACAGGCACAACAAATGCTGTTACCATTACTTTTGCTGCCACAGCAACTTCAGGTAACCTGACTGTTTACGGTTCGAATACCTGCGGAAATGGTGCCATTTCGGCAAACTATGCAGTCACAGTAAATCCGTTGCCTCTGGTGACGTTTACTGCCCAGCCAGGGGCAAGTGCCTTTACAACCAGGAATGTGACTTACACAACCCAGGCAGGAATGACCAACTACGTATGGGTATTTCCGGGAACTTCAGGGGTTGATTACACAATAATCTCTGGAGGAACGACTACCAGTAATACAGTTACATTACAATATTTAACGGCTGGCAGTAAGATTGTCACTGTCAATTATTCCAATGCAAATGGTTGTACAGCAGCTGCGGCAACTTCCTCCACAGCAACAACTGTAAGTGTTCTTCCAACGATAACGATCACTGCAACAGATGTTCACAAGAACTATGGTTCAGCACTCACCGGTCCGGTTTCTTCCACTTCATTTACAATTACCGGAACCCTGCAGACAGGCGACAATATTACGGCGGTTATTATCAATTACGGAACAGGGGCCACTGCGGCCAGTGTGGTTGGAACCTATACCGGTTCTGTGACACCATCGGCTGCTTCAGGAACTTTTAATGCGGCTAATTATAATGTAGTATATGTCAATGGAAATCTGATCATTGATCCGGCACAACTAACTATTACAGCCAGTAACGTTAACAAGAACTTTGGCACAGCTATAACGGGTGGTGCTGGTTCTACTGCCTTTGCTTCATCGGGATTGCAGAATGGACAGACAATTGGCTCGGTTACAATCACCTATGGTACAGGTGCTGCGGCAACAGCTGCAGTCGGAACGTATACTGGGTCTGTGACGGCTTCCGCTGCAACCGGCGGAACGTTTACTGCGGGCAACTATACCATTGTCTATGTTGCCGGAAATATTATTGTCAATCCGGCCGGTACACTAACAATCACAGCCACAAATGTGACCAAAACCTACGGTACAGCTATTACGGGTAGTGCAGGTTCGACGGCGTTTACTGCTGTGGGGCTTCTGAATGGCGAAACCATTGGTTCAGTTACGATCACCTATGGTACCGGAGCTGCAGCAACAGCTGCAGTAGCGACCTATACCGGTTCAGTCACTCCATCAGCCGCATCAGGAGGTACATTTAACCCTGCTAATTACACCTCAATCGTGTATGCTTTAGGTAATATAATTGTTAATCCGGCCCAACTGACCATCACCGCCAATACGGTGACCAAGAATTTTGGCACAACTATTACCGGCGGGCCTGGTTCAACAGCCTTTACAGCAGCCGGGTTACAGAATGGTCAGACTATTGGCTCAGTTACGGTCGCCTATGGCACAGGATCTGCTGCTTCAGCAGTTGTCGGAATCTATGCAGGTTCTGTGGCTGCCTCTGCACCTACTGGTGGAACCTTTACGGCAAACAACTATACAATTTCCTACGTTTCTGGAAATATTGTTGTTAATGCGGCTGGCACATTGACTATTACTGCTACCGATGCGACTAAGACCTACGGTACTCTCCTTGCGGGTGGAGCGGGTTCAGCTGCATTTACGGCTGAGGGCTTGCTAAACGGCGAGACTGTTGGATCAGTGACAATCGCTTATGGTTCAGGTGCTTCAGCAACTGATGCTGTAGGAACCTATACCGGTTCAATCACACCATCAGCCGCGATAGGGGGTACTTTTAACCCTGGTAACTATACATCAATCGTTTATGTAGTTGGTAATCTGATTGTGAATCCGGCTCAACTCACTGTCACTGCCAATAATGTGTTCAAGAACTTTGGAACCTCCATTACCGGGAGTACAGGTTCAACTGCCTTTACATCTACCGGGTTACAGAACGGTGAGGCTATTGGTTCGGTTACTATTGGTTATGGTGTCGGAGCGGCCGCTACAGCTGCCGTAGGAACCTATACCGGTTCAGTAACCGCGTCAGCGGCAACAGGTGGAACATTTATGGCCGGCAATTATACTATTAACTATGCTGCCGGAAATATAATTGTTAATCCTTCCGGTACCCTTACCATTACAGCCACTGATGTCACGAAGACATACGGTTCTGCCCTTTCAGGAGGTGCGGGTTCAACTGCCTTTACTGCAATAGGCTTACTGAACGGTGAAACAATTGGTACAGTGACGATCAATTTTGGTTCCGGAGCTGCTGCTACAGCGGCTGTAGGGTCCTATTCAGGTTCGGTTATACCATCAGCTCCGTCCGGAGGAACCTTTAATCCCGCCAACTATTCAATTGTATTTGTTTCCGGGAATCTGGTTGTTAATCCGGCACCATTGAATATCACTGCGACTGACGTCCATAAGCCCTTAGGTGATGTACTCACAGGAGGTACAGGTTCAACAGCTTTTACCTCAGTTGGTTTACAAAACGGACAGACCATTGGTTCAGTCACTATTGCCTATGGAATTGGTTCCGCAGCTACGGATCCTGTTGGTAATTATCCATCCTCTGTGATGCCATCGGCGGTTACTGGCGGTTCATTTATTACCAGTAATTATACCATTACCTATACTAACGGAGACATTATCGTGGATCCAGCGGGTACTTTGACCATCATCGCAAAAAATAAAAACAAGACCTATGGTGATGTACTTACCGGCTCAGCAGGTTCCACAGATTTTACCGTTTCCGGTTTGGTAAATGGCGAGACGATCAGTTCTGTGACAGTCGCTTATGGAACAGGAGCCGCCGGAGCAGCTGTTGTGGGTACCTACACTGGTTCTGTAACGGTTTCGCATCCCGTGGGTACTTTTAACTCTGCCAACTATACCGCAATAAACTTTGTTCCGGGTAATATCATTGTTGGTAAGGCTCCTCTGACAGTAACAGCAAATAGCCGGAGTCACGTTTACGGTACAACCCTTACCGGAGATGGTGCAGGTTCCACTGCTTTCACTTCGGCGGGCCTGCAAAACGGAGAAACAATTGTCTGGGTTACGACTGCCTATGGCGCAGGTAAGCTTGCTACTGCAGCCGTTGGAACCTATTCGGGATCAGTGGCTATTTCCGCTGCAGTCGGAACGTTTAATCCGGCTAACTATGCGGTTACCTACAACAATGGAGACATCACAGTTATACCGGCCCAATTGACTATTACCGCCAACGATGTGGTTAAAAATTTCGGTTCTACACTGACCAATGACCTAACCTCAACGGCTTTCAACTCTGTTGGATTACAGAATGGCGAAACCATTGGATCTGCATCGATTGTTTATGGCAACGGAGCCCAGGCTTACTCTCCATCCGGAACCTATTCAGGTCAGGTTGGGATTTCAGCTGCGACAGGCGGAACATTTACTGCCGGCAACTACCAGATCGCATATGTGGCCGGAACAATCTTTGTCGGTTTACCACCTTGGCTGACGGTTACCGCTGACACCCAAAGCAAATGTGCAGATGGAGCACCCTTTGCCGCCAATGGTTACACAGTGACCTACAGCGGATTTACTGACGGAGATACTCCTGCAGTTTTGGGTGGTACCGTATCCTATAGCGGGAATGCAATAGGTGCTACAAATGCGGGCAGTTATATCATTACACCCGGAGGATTAAGTTCAGCAAAATATTCCTTCATTTATGTCAATGGAACCTTAACAATTAATCCGGGGCCAGTAGTCATCATAAATAACCCTGCACTAGTCTGCTCGACTACGACGGTTGATCTTACTACAGCAGCAGTAACGGCCGGTAGTTCCTCAGGATTAATATTTACCTATTGGACGGATGCAGGTGCAACTATTGCCATGGAGACACCATCGGCAGCAGCAGCACCGGGCACTTATTATATAAAGGGAACTGCTACCGGAGGATGTTCAACTACCAAACCGGTAATAATAACAGCCAATCCTGCCCCAACGCTTGTTATTAATAACCCGGCAGCCGTTTGTACACCGGCGACAGTGAATATTACTGCAGGCGAAGTGACAGCAGGGAGTACACCAGGATTAGTTTATACCTACTGGACTGATCCGGACGCTACTGTCAGGTATAACACACCTTCTGCTGCAACAAACGGTACTTATTACATCAAAGGGACTACCTCTTTGGGATGTTCCGATATTAAGCCCGTGAAGGTAAAAGTTAATCCAATTCCTGACCCGACAATCGATGGAGATGCAAATCCTTGCATCGGGTCAACCCAAATTTATAAAACGGAATCTGAAAGGAACGGGTATGAATGGATTGTATCTGGAGGTGGTCAAATAATTGCTGGCGGAACAGCAACTGACAGCACTGTGACGGTAACCTGGAATGGAGGAGGTAACCAAACAGTATCTGTGAATTATTCCAATGGCTCCAATTGTAAAGGTACCACTGCAAGAGTAAAAAATGTTATTGTGACTAATAATCCTGCTGCTGCCGGACCAATCACGGGTGAGAGTTCTGTATGTGCCGGATTACAGAATGTTGTCTATACTGTTCCTCCTGTTGCCAATGCTACTTCCTATGCCTGGTCTATCCCTTCAACTGTAGCAACCATTGTACAAGGGGACGGGACACCTGGCATTACAGTAAATTTTGCATCCGATGCAGAGTCAGGAAATATATCGGTTTCCGGAGTGGGATGTACCAATGGTACTCCTTCAAATCTTGCAATTTCAGTAACTCAACGTCCAGGAGATGCCGGAAGCATAACCGGAGAACATACTTTTAGCATTGGAACTAGTGGAGCGGTCTATACTGTCGATCCGATTGCAAACGCTACAAGTTATAACTGGTCTTTGCCTCCAGGTGCAACAATTGCTTCCGGCGCTAACACCGATAGCATTTCTGTTGATTTCGGAGAATCAGCTGTTGCCGGTAATTTGTCAGTTTATGGATCAAACGTTTCCAGTTGTCCCAATGGTGCTGCTTCACCGGACTTTGCATTAACAATACCAGAGAAATCGTTTGGAATCTATCCTGTCCCCAGCAATGGAGTTTTTACAGCTTCAATTACATTCCCGGTCGAATCGACTTTCACTCTTAGAATTTATGACCATTTGGGAAATAAAATTATGGAGATAGTTGATGCCCGGACAGTCGGCGGATCCTGGGAAAAGATCATTGATCTGGGATCCGTTTCCAATGGCCTCTATTTTGTAGAATTCTATAACGCCTCATTTCAGGAGGTACTCAAGTTAATAATTAATAGATAGCATTAGATATAAAATAAAAAAATTAGAGTATTGTATTTTGTGTCTGTAAGGAATTCAACGGAACAGTCAAATGAAATAGCCATGATGAAATATTCATTTCGTGGGGTAATATCTTTATCAGGGCTATTTCATATATCCACCGGCTTTGAAGAACGCCATGCACAATCGGCTGTATTCAGATGTTGGGACAGTTCCAATCCTCATTTATAGCCCGGTCTTTGACTCCGTCTGGCTAGCCTTCTCTTCCGCCAGTCGGGTCTCCAGACGCTCTGCCCACCATTGGAATGACTTCTCGATATCGCCAAAGGTGGTGGTGAACTTGCTGCAAATTGCCAACGTTCCGGACCGAGCGTCCAGCACAGCGGCAAGACGATCATTTGTTTCGCCATCCAACAGCTCGGCCTCGATAGTCACTGAACCCACTCCGATAGCCGTTCCTTGAAGAGTGTGCTTCACAAGGCTTAGGAGTTTGAACGGAACGTAAATGGCAGAGATCCCCCCGATAACGGGTTTAGATCTCATGAAGTCCGCAATTGCTGCATGGATAATCAAGACATCCGGTCCATCCTTTTCAACTATTGTATAGTTGTTGGACAATGTATTAAACAGTGCGGTGTGAAACAGATCAATTAGCTTTTGCCGGTTCTCGGGCGAAACCTTGTTCATGGGAGATTTCGGGTTATCCGACATCCACAGTTCAATTGGCTTAATCCAAATCTTCGCAATCTACCAATTGTCTGTTTTTTCATAACAGGATGACGACCGGACATCACAGAGCTTATAAAGAGAAATAACCAATCCTGTTAACGAAGTCATTCTTCCTCTTTATTACTGTGTATAATGCACAATATCAGTATGATAATATGTAATGAATTTGTGTTATGCCATCATGACAGGCTTCATCCGACTATTACAAGCATGCTGAACTGCTATGAAAAAGGATCCTCTTAGCTTGTCTAAAAGAAGGAATATTTCCGGTTGCTGCTTGACTGTTTGCTGTATTGCTATTCCTTTTTTACACCGTATAAAACCCTAAGTGTTCGGCTAATCATTGCAGGCCCGACAGACATATGAGTTTCACCTTCAAATATGTGAGTAGAGAGATTCAACCCTTTGTATTTTCTGCTCCAGAGAGAATCAGCAAAAGCTGTCATTACTGGTGTCAATGATTCACCCTCCATACTGCCTACTGACATAAAAACCTGAACACTTAATGATTGATTGTGTTCTGAAAAAGTTTTTTCCATTTTAAACATTTCCTTATTGTCCCGCCAAAAAGAAGGACTGTTTATGCCTAACCTAACCTATTAAAGAGATCGGGCGCTGAAAAAAGACAATAACCAGCAAAGAGACCACCAAATGATTGACCTGAAATACCACAGTCGGTTGTAGTTTTATATTTTTTATCAATAAAAGGAATAATTTCATTTCTTAATACATTCAAAAAAACAGGGCCACCGCCTGATAATAAAGAACCTTAGGGCAAACCAAATTGTTTAATAAATATGCCGCTTCCATCCATATTCGCATCTTTGGGTGGTGTATAATCTTTCCACCTGCTTGTCATCCAGGGTGTAAGTGATTGCTCCCAATCGTTTTCAATTCCTACAATGATTATATCTTCCAAATCACCAAACATATCCAGCGCTATTCTAGCCGAATGTGCAATAGGAAAAAATAAACCTCTATCTAATAAATATAATACTGGGTAATGAGTCATGTCTTTTGATGCATTATGCTGCAGTAGTGAAACATTTAAATGATAAGCAGTTACGTTAATTTTTGTTTTTAAATGTGCTCTTGCTTTTGATTAATGGTAGGTATAGAACTTGTTTGACCCATTAATTCAAATGTAGATACCACAAGAAATAAAAGAAAAACAGTGGGCTTAATGGAAAATTGTTTGCTTTTAGTCATTTTTTCTATTTTTATGTTAATTTTTTTTGTCAGCATTATGGCTAAGGAACATTTAGGTCTTTTAAAACCAGACATAGCCTTCTAAATTGGTTGAATAGGCATGACAAATAACAGATCTATCCATTAAAGTTAAGTCAATTGAATTTATAAAACATCAAATGACGATTTTATTTTCTGATAGCTGAATTTTCAGCAGCGAAGCTGTGTATCTTTGTTCTTATAAGCTGTGTGGAATATCAGAAAGGCCAGCTGCCCCTTTGGTTTTACCATCGGTTATGAGAAATAGGCCGCCCTAACGTTCAGCTTTCTTAAAGGTGGAAGTATCTTTCAGGGGAGCTGTGTCAACCTGTTTGCCTTCGGGTCTCAAGAATCTCCAAAAACGTAACCAAACCCCACCTTGGTGTGGATAAGCATTTTATCGTGTCCTTTATCAATTTTCTTTCGTAAAAAATTAACATATACATCGACCACATTTGTTCCGAAATCGAAACTTATATCCCATACCTTTTCTGCAATATCATTTCGTGACAACACCCGTCCGCAATTCCTCATGAAGTATTCAAGTAAAGAAAACTCTTTGGCAGTCAGATTAATACACGAATTGCCTCTTCGAGCAACCTTTTTATCAAGATCAAGTTCCAGGTCGCCAAAATTTAGCCTGTCCAATAGAACATTGGAATAATTTGCCTGTTTAAGTAAAGACTTTACTCTACATAGAAGCTCCCTGAATTCAAATGGCTTTACTAGGTAATCATCAGTACCTGCATCAAATCCGGTAATTTTATCATCTGTGTTACCAAGCGCTGAAAGCATCAAGACAGGGAGATTTGAATTTAATTTCTTTAGCCTTTTACATAAATCCAGTCCATTAATTCCAGGAATCAGGATATCCAGTATGAAAAGGTTATATTTATAATGCTGAGCGAGCTTCTCTGCTGACAATCCGTCGTAGACGATATCGGCATTATAATTGTTTTCTTCAAGTCCTTTTTTTATGAAAGATGCGACCTTGGGTTCATCATCGACAATCAAAATTTTCATCGAATAATTTTTAATAAGTAATGATAATTAGAAGGATACATCAATCTTAACCTGACTATTTAGAATTAAACTCATTATTTACTGTTTTTTCAAATATTAATAGTGAGTCATTACTCCGTCCAAGAAATATCAAATCTTTATTCGCAGCATTCTTAATTTCTACCAAATCCCTCGCTTCTCCCCTGTAAAAGAATCCTGAGTTTTCGGGTGACTTGTATTGCAGTTTGTGATTCGGAAGTCCTTTGTAATAAACACCATAATTCGCATCATACCGGCCCAATTCAGGTTTTAAACCAAACAAATTGCCAGCCAGCAGGATATCCTTCCATCCATCCTTATCGAAGTCATCGGTAAGGATGGCATATACAGGTGAAAACTGGGCTTCAGCAGTCAATGGCTGCCTGATAAATTTGCCATTCCCTTCATTGATGAATATACAGGACCGGAACTCATAGGCATTTTTTACTGTTGCCGATTCCAATTGGGCTTTATCGAAAATCTCTTCAATAGTCTTGCCTGCATAATCAGAATGTTTTGGGAACTTTTTCCTAAGCATCGGTATCTGGGCCACCATGTCATTCTTCAGATAATAGGGATAGCTTTTCCCATCATTTTTGTAGTAAGTAAGTATGCTTTCCGGAATCCCGTTAATATCAAAATCATTCACATACAATTTGGCAGGGTGCAAACTATCGGCCCTGATCTTAGTGTTAAGCCCCAGGTTTCCCACAATTAAATCAAGTTTGCCATCATTGTTCATGTCAACGGCTTTAATACAATTCCACCAGCCACTTGTGTAGGCAAACTGTTGATTTATAACAGGAGATAAGTTCAGCCGCCCATTTTCATTTTTAAAAACTGTGATTGGCATCCATTCGCCAACAACGACTAATTCCA
>Ga0316222_1002475_pt1 | contig 19658 bp, 11 predicted proteins | sample TBH18011metaG_FD_206008 | JGI IMG/M metagenome (GOLD analysis project Ga0316222, IMG submission 206008) | Freshwater microbial communities from Trout Bog Lake, Wisconsin, USA - TBH18011 | ecosystem: Environmental > Aquatic > Freshwater > Lake > Hypolimnion/Profundal zone | place: USA: Wisconsin...
CGCCAGTCCCGGAAACAGCTTGGCCGACTGCCGCAACATCCGCGCAAACGACCGCAGCCCGAACTCCCCGTCGTACACCTTCCCGCCCCGCGTCAGCACCCGCCGCACCGGCACCCCGCCGCCAATGTCCAGGAACCGTGGCGCGAAACCTGCCGCCCCGCACACCCCCGCCACCTCCGCGATCGCCCGCTCGAACACCGCCACCGACGCCACATTGCTCCGCAGATGAAAATGCGCCGACTCCGCCCGCACCTTCCCTCGCTGCAACTTTTTCAGCGACGCCACCGCCTCCGCCGGCGTCAGCCCGAACTGCGTCGGAAACCCCGGATTCTCCGGATCATGCTCCTCCCCCGTCAAAATCCGCACCCCTGTCCGCCAATCCCATCTCTTCGCCACCGGCAGCAACGCCGCCAGTTCCGTCACCGAATCAAAATGCACCGCCAATCCCGGCAACTCAAACCGCCCCAGCCAATGATGCTTCGCCGGGCCGTTCACCAGAATGTTCTCCGGCGTGAACCCCTCCGCCAGCGCCATCCGCAATTCCCGTTCGCTCACCACCTCAATCGGCCGCCCCTGCGCGCGCCACCACCGCAACAGCGGCCCCAGCGGCTGCGTCTTGCACGAAAGCCAGTGCCGGAACCCCACCGGCGATTTCAAATTCTGTGTGGCCGTCTTGAACCCCGCCGCCGCCAGCTCCCCGTCCAGCTCCGCGATCCGTTCCGCCACCGGCCCCGGCGCGCACACATACACCGGTGATCCCGCCCGCGCCACCGCCTCCCCCGCCCGCGCCCGCCAAAACGCCAACGACTCCGGCGAATGCCCGAAATCCCCCGCCGCCTGCCCCTTCAAAGTTGGTTTCGCCGTGTTCAATTCCCCCCAGCATGACCGCCCCCCGCGATGGAATCAAGCCCGCCCCCGGAGCGGCGATCACAGGGCGCATGCCTGCCACTGCCCCCGAATGGCCAAGGGATGGAAGCGCGGCGCAGAGATGCAGGAGCGCGGCGTTCACGCCGCTTCCGCGTGGCCAGACCAAGGCGGGCGGCCCGTTTCACCACCCCGTTGCGGTCCGCATTGAAGCAACCTGAAGGTCGCGCTTACATCGCATCAACGTCAACCAGACCGAATCCTGCGGATACGCCCCCGGTCACCATGGAAAACCGGCGCAGGTAGGGCGCGTCACTCCGTGCGCGCCGCGCCTGCCAACCACCGCCCTCAAGCCGGAAAAAACGCCGGTTGCAAACCATCGCCACTCGCTTCAACCCGAACTCCGAAATTGGCATTGGGGGAGCACGCCCGCCCCGGGCGTCGCTGGCCGCGCCTCGCGGCCAAGCGGTGGGGCGCGGCCAGACCTGAAGGCACGCATTTTTTCAACCGGCGCGAATTGGCCGCCAAGGCATGGAAAATCGCGCCCGGAGCGGGCCTGCTCCCCATCCTATTTCGGAGTTCGGGTTCAAAGCCTGTCTGAAAATCAAACCCGAACTCCGAAATGGAAAATGAACCGATGATTCAAGATGTTGGAGCGAAAAGCCCTGGGAAAAAGTGCAGCCATATCCACAGGGATACGGCGAATTTTTTCCCAAAGCTTCGCGCCCAAGAGATTGAGTCTGCTGGCCGTTTCCTGTTTCGGTTTTCTGGCTGAAACGACCTGAAGGTCGCGCCGAGGCAGTGTCGGGATGCGCCCGCGCTTACATCGCATCAACGCCAACCAGCCCGAATCCTGCGAATACCGCCCCCGATCACCGTGGAAAACCGGCGCAGGTAGGGCGCGTCACTCCGTGCGCGCCGCGCCTGCCAACCACCGCCCTCAAGCCGGAAAAAAACGCCGGTTGCAAACCATCGCCTCTCGCTTCACTTCCCGCAACACTTCTTGTATTTCTTCCCGCTCCCGCAGGAACACGGATCATTGCGCCCCGGCTTGGCCGACGCCACATATGGCACTGAAATGACCGGCGGCCCGGCCTCCTCATGTTTAGCCAGCTTGGCCAGTTCCGCCGCCCATGCCTTGTCCCAATAATCATCCTTCGGCCGGGACTCGAATCCGGACTTGCTGAAACAGGCCCACCAACTTGTTTCTTTGGCCACATCGTCAAAGCGCGGATTGCCGTCCTGATACAGCCCGAACTCCCATCCCGGCCGCGATTTTTTCATTTCCTCCAAGGCTTCCGCGAAATCCATGGTCGGATCAACCAACTCGTCTGCCTCAGCCCGCTCAAGCTCGGCAAAAACCTGCGCCGCCTCAATGCTGTGGCTCGAATTGAACACCCCGTCCCAAACCGCGCCCGGCTCCCGCTCCAACCCTTCCCGCACCAGCCACAAATAATAATCCGCCACCTCTTCCCGCGAAATCTCCCCCCACGCCGCCAGCACCGCCAGTGACTCGACCGCCATGCTCCGGCAAAACTCATCCGCCTCCCGGTTCAGGATCAGTTGCTTGATCGGCCCCAAGTCGCCACCGCAGACCGAGGCCAGCAACCGCGGCCCCCACTCCGTCACCGTGTCCCCGCCAATCTCAAATGCCCCCTGCCCAGGCAGCGACAGCCACCGGATGAACAGCGGATATGCCCGCGGCTCCCGCCACTTCGCCAGAAACGCCACCCCATAAGTGAACAAATCCGCCTCTTCCGGCGTGACCGCCGCCGCCCGCGCCAGCCCGATTTCCACCGCCTGCAAAAACGGCTCCACCATGATGTCCCGGTGCCGGTCCGTGGCCGCCAGCGTCACCAGCGGCTGCTCCGTCCGCTCGCGCGACAGACACGTCAAAATCTGCTCCGCCGTCAGCGATACCTCCGGCGATTTCGGCTCCAGCGTGTGCCGGTCCAGATTCGCCCAAAACAGGCAGTGCGGGCAAACCTCCCCCTCCGGATAATCAATCCCCTCCTCGTGCGGACAGCCGAAAATGACGTCATGCGCCAGCGACTTCACCACCCGGTGCCGTTTCAGAAAACCCTGGAGCGCCTCCTTCATGCCTGGGTCCTGCCGGATGTCCCCGCCCTGCATCAGCCACTTTTCCACCGCCACCGGCTCCGCCTGCCCCGGCCGGTCGAACACTGATGCCACCAGCTTGGTGGCCGTCCGGTTATCCGGCCCGTAAACAATGAGCGTGGCCAAAGGATACTCCTGATTTGCAACAGCATTTTTCATGGTCATTAATGGATTCGCAACCGGCCGCTTGTCCTCTTTCCGGAACCGCCGCCAGCCCGCCCAAAGTGGCCGCTTCCCGGCAAGGAATCAAGCCTGCCCTGAACGCCGCTGTTTTCCGGGGCGCATCTTGACACGGTTCTTGAAACGCCCCGGCGGGAGCGGCGGTCTGGCGGCCAACGGCCAAGCCCCACTGAGCACTCCAGTCCAATTGCCTCCGCACCACCAAACGCTCCGGTCTCCCTCGCCTGGCGACGCCAGGAGCAGGGAGAGGGGCGAGGAGAGGGTTGGTTGAGCCAGCCAACCCAGCGGCAAGGCTGGCTGACAAGGCCTTGGGAACCTCCGGCTGGGTGAAAAAATCAGAGCCGCCCCGCTCCCTAACCCCCTCCCCCTCCTGCCGTCGGGGGCGAGGGAACCGGAACGCGTCGCCGGACCAGGATCGCAGGGCTGGCGGCGCACGGAGGGGGGCGAATCAAGAACAGTGTCAGGATGCGCCGCTGTTTTTCCCTGCCATCCTCCATCATCAATCCTCCCTCCTCGCCCCGCCACCGACTTGCCAACATCATCGCCATCCCCCACCATTCCCGCCATGCACGAAACGCCGGTCACCCTCCACCCCAGCACCCGGCCCGAAGCCTTTGCCGCCAGCCTTCGCCGTGGCCTCGAACAGCGTCGCATCGACCCCAAATTCCACTACACCACCCCCGCCCAGGCCCTAGCCTGGCTCGCCCTGCACAAAAAATATTCTCCCTTCGTCACGACCACTGGCGGCACCTCGGTTTACGACACCGCGTTTGCCTGGACCGCCACCCATCTCACTGCTCCCACCATTCATCTCCTCAGTCTCGCTTGCGGCGGTGCCGGCAAGGAACTTCGCCTCGTCCGCGCCCTCCAGGCTGCCGGCAAAATTGTGACCGCCACCGTCTCTGATATCAGCGCCCCCCTCGTCCGCGAAGGTGCCCAGGCCCTCACTCAGGATGGCCATCTCCCCGACATCACCGGTATCGCCCTCGACCTCCTCACAGCCGTCGACCTCGCTCACGCCCTTGCCACCCCTGCCCCACGCCTGATCACCTGCTTTGGCCTCATGCCCAATGTCGAACCCCAGGCCATCGCCACCCGCCTTGCCTCCCTCACCGGTCCCGACGACCTTCTCCTCATCGGTGCCAATCTTGTGCCTGTAGAAAACTACGAGCAAAGCACCCACGCCGTCCTCGGCGACTACGACAATCAATCCACCCGCGACTGGCTCGGCCTGCTCATCAACCACTGCGGATTCACCCCCGACGACGGCGAAATCCGTTTCACCGTCGAGCCCTGCGCCACCCTCCCTGCCCTCCTCCAGATTGTCGCCTGCTATCACTTCCACCGCAACTGCACTGTCGCCTTGGATAATCACGAGTTGAAATTCACCACCGGCGAAAACCTCCGCCTCTTCTTCTCCAATCGCTACACCCCTGCCCTTTTGAAGCAAGTCTTCGCGCAAGCCGGCCTGACCGCCCTCGGTTTCTGGCTCTCCCCCGAAAAAACCGAAGGCGTCCTCGCCTGCACAGCCGGGAGGTAGGGACGCCGCGCTGCGGCGTCCCAGTTTCAAATCAAAAGCTGATTCTTGGATTTTTTAATGAGCGGGCGCATTACATCTTTCCCGGCTCTGTGGTCGCGAAGCGACATTGGAAATTAGCCAGACACGGAGTGTCTGGTGGCGTCTACCAAACGAATCCGTCCTGAAGGGACGGTGGATTCCGTCGTCCCTTCAGGACGAAACATTTTGCCAGCGACGGTCGCAGAGCGACCACCGACCATAGCCTGCATTTCAACGCCGGGTAAATGCCCTCAAATTTGTCCTCTTTCCCCCATAGCCGAAGGCCGGATGGGCTTCCTGCAAGCACTGCCGGTCTGTTTTATCCCAAATCAATCAATTCGGGTAAAACCACGATGCGTGAAAAAACTCACAGGCGTTCGTGGCTGGAATATCAGTCCAGAATACATTGGTACCAGATGTGATAACGGCCCCAACCGCTGTCCATTTTCCGGAGGCAAGATTGGTCGTCATGGACAAGGTAATCATGGAGGGTCTCACATTGGATACCGTCACATTCACCGTGTTTTTCGGATTGTAAATCAACGTCAAATCATAATCTGCGAACATACGCCCGCACATTGCCAGCAGCAGCGACATCGTCGCCACCCCTTTGCTCGGAATCAGATTTTGCAACCACCCCCGTTTCATGACTGCAGCTTGTGTCAGCCTTAATTCATTGTCTAGAATGATTTTTTTGAAATTTATCAGCAAGCTGTTCCCCGGCCCCCCCTCACTTCTTCCGCCCGTAAAACACCAATCCCACCATCGCCGCCCCCACTACCACTGTCAGCACCCCGTAATCCCGTGCCTGGGACTTGGACACATGATTGATGCTCGACTGCATCCTTACACGATAGCCCTGATGAAACACCACATGCTCCGTCGGAAAAAGCACCATATCGGCGCCCACCACAATGAAGAGCACCGCCAACCCCAGCAACCCTAACTCCATCCCGGTCAATCCGCGCATAAAAACGTCAGCCCGCCGCCATGGCGGTCAGACCGGCTCCCAAATCACCCGCCGCACTCCCAGATGCAACCCCATCCAGCATCCCGCATCAAGCATCCAGCAACCAGTCCTCACATCCCCATGATCTGGTACCCGCCATCCACATAGAGCACCTGCCCCGTGATGGCCGCCGCGCCGTCGCTCGCGAGGAACGTCCCCGTCGCGCCCAGCTCTTCCGGCAGGACATTGCGCTTCAGCGGCGCGTGCGCCTCGTAATGCTTCAGCATGTCCATGAAACCCGCGATGCCCCGCGCCGCCAGCGTGTTCACCGGCCCCGCGCTGATGCAGTTCACCCGGATTTTCTTCGGACCCAAATCGTACGCCAGATACCGCGTGCTCGCCTCCAGCGAGGCCTTCGCCACGCCCATCACATTGTAGTGTGGCACCACCTTCTCCGCCCCGTAATAGCTCATCGCCACAATGCTCCCGCCGTCCGTCATCAGCGGTGCCGCGCCCCGCGCCAGCGCCACCAGCGAATACGCGCTCACATCATGCGCCACCCGGAACGCCTCCCGGCTGGTGTTCACAAACTCCCCCTCCAGCGCATCCTTCGGCGCGAACGCCACCGAATGCAGCAGCAGGTTCAGCTTCCCGAACTTCGCCCCCACCTCGCTGAACACCTTCGCGATGTCCTCGTCCTTCGTCACATCGCACGGCAGGATCAGCGTGTCCGCCCCGAACGTCCCCGCCAGCTCCTCCACGTTGTCCTTCAGCCGTTCGCCCTGATACGTGAACGCCAGCTTCGCGCCCGCCGCCGCCCACGATTGGGCGATCGCCCACGCGATCGAACGCTTGTTGGCCACCCCGAAAACGACACCGGTTTTTCCTGCGAGTAATGACATAGGTATGTTTATTTCCCCACAGTCTGAAAAAAAATCGGCCCGGCGTCCAGTCCCGACTCACCGCCCCCCGTAGCGGCGACGCCCCCGTCGCCGAAACGGTGTCTGCGGCGCCCCCGCCGCAACACTCCAAACATTGGATGTCGGGCGTTCGCTGTTGGCTGTAGGATATTGGATATTTCTCCATTGGGCCCACCCACCGGGCGAAAACTTGTCAGCCCTCCCCCGACCGGCTAGAGTATGCGACCGATGTCCGCGCAATACCTCGACGCCGCCCTGCTGCAGTATCTGATGCTGCTCATCCTGCTCACTTTCCATGAGTACGGCCATGCCTGGGTCGCCTGGCGCTGCGGCGATGACACCGCCTACCGCATGGGCCGCGTCTCCCTCAACCCCATCGTCCACATCGACCCCATCGGCACCGTCCTCATGCCCCTCCTGATGTTGATTGTGCCCCACAGCCTCGGCCGTTTCCTCATTGGGGGTGCCAAGCCCGTCCCCGTCAATCCCTACAACCTGCGCCACCCCAACCGGGATGACATCCTCGTCACCCTCGCCGGCCCCGGCATGAACCTCGCCCTCGCCGTCATCATCATTGGCATCGCCCGGGTGTTGGTTGTTTTCTTCAACCTTTCTGATGCTCCCGACAGCGTGTTCGACCTGCTCATGCGCATGGCCGAACTCAGCCTTTATCTTTGCTTCTTCAACTTGCTGATCCCCATTCCACCGCTGGATGGCTCGCACATTGCCCGGGCCCTCCTCAACATCAGCCACGAAGACTACGCCCGCTTCTCCCGATTCGGCTTCATCCCCGTCATCATCGCCATCAACATCCCCGGCGTCCTGAGCTTCATCGGCGCCGTCACTGAAGGCACCTTCAATCTCATCGCCCTCGGCTTCGGCTTCCACTGACCGGCCGCAGCCTGTAGCGGCGGTCTGTTACCGCCGGGCCCCGCCAGACCATTTGCCTCGGCCGAACCTGCCGCCTCTTGCCATTGGAAGTTGGGCGTTGGTTGTTCGATGTTGGATCTTCCCCAAACTTAAAACTCCCCGACCATCCTGTCCATCCGGTCTAAAAATCCGATCAATCCATCAAAAAAGCTCGCCTACCCCCGCAAAATCCCGTTTATTACGGCCCATGATTAAGGAAACGCACCCGCCGGAACATCCGCCGGAGGCTGATTTTGAACTGCCCATCGCCGGTTTCAAAGGCACGCCCGAAGAGATTGAACGCCAGTGGTTCGAGCAAGTCTACCGCGGCCGCGGCGATTCCATGCGCCAGCTCACCTGGCGCGCCGTCCTCATGGGCTCCCTCCTCGGCGGCGTTCTCTCGCTCACCAATCTCTATATCGGCCTGAAATCCGGCTGGGGCTTCGGCGTCGCCATCACCGCCTGCATCCTGTCCTATGCCATCTGGACCACGCTGCTCAAAATCCGGATCGCCAAGACCCCGATGACCATTCTGGAGAACAATTGCATGCAGTCCACCGCCAGCTCCGCCGGCTACTCCACCGGCGGCACCCTCATCTCCGCCTTCGCCGCCTTCATCCTCCTGAACGGCCACCCCCTCTCCATTCCCCTTACCCTCGCCTGGGTCTTCTTCCTCGCCATCCTCGGCGTCACCATGGCCGTGCCCATGAAGAAACAGCTCATCAACATCGAGCAGCTCCGCTTCCCCAGCGGCATCGCCGCCGCCGAAACCCTCCGCGCCCTCCATTCCAGCGGCTCCAAAGGCATGCGCGCCGCCAAAGCCCTCGGCATCTCCGGCCTCATCGCCGCCATCGACAATTTCTGGCACGACGGCTTTGACGTGCTCGCCAAATACGTCCCCCAGCTCGGCCAACACTTCGTCGACTCCGCCGGTAAAATGTCGGGCATCGGCGCAAAGATGGTCAGCTTCGGTCCCAAAATCGCCGACTGGTCCAGCGACGCCCTCATCACCCAATTCAACAAAGCCTGCCTTGGCCCGCTCTGGATGGGGCGCACCGTGATGGTCGATTGGGAACCCTTCATGATCGCCTCCGGTGCCATCATGGGCATGCGCGTCTGCGTCAGCATGCTCGTCGGCAGCTTTGCCTGCTGGATGATGTTCGTGCCGGCCCTCCAGCACGCCGGCCTCATCAGCCAGGCTGGCGGCTTCCGGGAATGCACCCAGTGGACCCTTTGGTTCGGCGTTTCCTGCATGGTCACCTCCAGTCTGCTCGAATTTGCCCTCCAATGGCGCAGCCTGCTCCGCGCCAGCCAGGGCATTACCCGGCTGTTCTCCCGGAAAAACAAATTCCCCGGCGAGATGGAAGCCATCGAAACCCCCATGTCCTGGTTCGCCGCCGGCCAGCTCATCTCCCTCGTCGCCCTCGGCTGGCTCGCCCACGCCTCCTTCGCCATGCCCTGGTGGCAAAGCATCCTCGCCGTCGTCCTCTCCTTCTTCCTCGCCCTCGTTGCCTGCCGCATCACCGGCGAAACCGACACCACCCCCGTCGGCCCTCTCGGCAAAGTCACCCAGCTCACCTTCGGTGCCCTCAGCCCCGGCAACATGAACGTCAACCTCATGGCTGCCAATATCACCGCCGCCGCCGCCACCTCTTCCGCCGACCTGCTGACCGACCTGAAAAGCGGCTACCTCCTCGGTGCCCATCCGCGCCGCCAGTTCATCGCCCAGTTCGCCGGCATCTTCATCGGCACCATCGTCACCGTGCTATCCTTCGCCATTCTCGTGCCGAACGCCTCCGTCATCGGCTCCGACAAATTTCCCGCCCCCGCCGCGCAGGTCTGGGCCGCCGTCGCCAAAGCCATGAGCCGCGGCCTCGAGGCGCTGGAACCCGCCAAGGTGAAAAGCATCATCGGCGGCGGTCTCCTCGGCATCCTCCTCGCGCTCATTCCCATCCTCTTTCCCAAAGCGAAGAAATACACCCTCTCCGCCGCCGGCTTCGGCCTCGCCTGGATCTGTCAATGGTATTACGGGGTGTTGTTCTTCATGGGTGCGCTCATCGGCTACGCCTTCCAGAAAGCCTCCCCGTCCAAGTCGGAAGAATTCACCTATCCCATCGCCTCCGGCATCATCGCCGGCGGTGCGCTCATGGGGGTGTTCCTCATCTTCTGCGACAACGGCCCTGAGATGTACCGCAAGTTCGCCGAGCAGATCAGCCAGTACTTCCACCACTGAAAAATGCCGGGGGAAGCGCTGATGCGCTCCGCCCGGCATTGGATGTTGGACGTTCGAGGTTGGGTGTTGGATGTTCCCCCCAAAACCCATTGGCCGTCAAAGCCGGTTCAGCGCCCCGAGCACCGCCTTCACTGACGCCAACTCGATGTTTGTGTCCACCGCAGCGCCCCAACGCGCCTTGCCGTCCGGTGTTTTGATCTGGATATACGCGATGGCCTGTGCCCCTTCGCCCGCGCTCAGCGCATGCTCGCTGTAGCCCGTGATCTCAAAGCTCATGCCCGCCGCGCCCAAGCCCTGCACCAGCGCCGCCAGCGGCCCGTTGCCGCTGCCCGCTACCGCCAACGGCTTCCCGTCGCGCACCAGCGTCGCCGCGCACGACACCTGGCCGTTGTCGCTCGTTGTGCGGAACGTCCCCAACTGCCACGGCGTATCGCGCTCAATGTATTCCTGCCAGAACATCCCCTTCAGCTCCGCCCCGCTCACCTCGCGGCCCAGCTTGTCCACCGCGTCATTCGCGATCGGCCCGAACTCCCGCTGCATATCCTTCGGAAATTCAATCCCGTATTCGCTCTCCCGAAAATAAGCGACCCCGCCCTTGCCCGACTGCGAATTCACCCGGATCACCTCGCTGTACTCGCGCCCGATATCCGCCGGATCAATCGTCAGATACGGCACGTCCCAGAAAACTTGCGATGGCCGTTCCAAAAAACATTCCACAAAAAAATCCCTGATTGAAGCAGCTATCCAAGGAGAGCAGACTTTGTTAGGACACTCAGCAAAAAAAACTAAAGCATATTGTTGCGCCTCATATTTCTTATCTGAAGTTAATTCATGGTATCGCTTCCAAACAATCTGTGCCTGCGATTTATTATATAAATTTTCAGTGCCCGTGGATGCAGGAATGATTACCCCTTTGTCGCCATGCGCCTCGATTGAAAACTCCCCACGGTATCCAAGAGTTTGACAAGTATGTGGTTGTTTTTGAAGCCATTCCCAAAACTTATCAAATTTTGGATTCGTTTTTTCCCACTCTGCCAACCCCTTCTTGATCGCATCCTGATGCGACCCGCTGAACGCCGTGAACACCAATTCACCTGCATACGGCTGCCGCGGTGGCACCGTCATTCCCGTGCAACGTTCGTACACATCGATGATCCCGCTGAGATTCGAGAAATCCAATTTTGGATCGATCCCGTGCATGTAATGGTTCATCGCCACGGTCACAATGTCCAGATTGCCCGTGCGTTCGCCGTTGCCGAACAACGTGCCTTCCACGCGGTCCGCCCCCGCGAGCAAACCCAGCTCCGTCGCCGCCACCCCCGTGAACCGGTCGTTGTGCGTGTGCAAACTGATGACGAGCGACTCCCGGTTCTTGATGCTCCGGCACATCCACTCGATCTGGTCCGCGTACACATTCGGCATCGCCACTTCCACCGTATCCGGCAGGTTCAAGATCATCTTGTGCTCCGGCGTCGGCTGCCAGACATCCATCACGGCTTCGGAAATCTCCTTCGCATACTCCACTTCCGTCGCACTGAAACTCTCCGGCGAATACTGGAGCGTCACCTGCGTGCCCCCTGCTTCCAACCGGTGCACCCGCTCCTTGATCATGCGCGCGCCGTTCACGGCGATGGCCTTGATCTCCTCCTTCGACTTCCCGAACACCGCCCGGCGCTGCGCCGGCGACGTCGAATTGTACATGTGGATGATCACTTTCTTGGCGCCCATCAACGATTGCACCGTGCGCTCGATCAAATCCTCGCGCGCCTGCACCAAGACCTGGAGCCAGACGTCATCCGGCGCCCGCTTCTCCTCGATCAGCCGGCGGTTGAACGTGAACTCCGTGTTCGACGCCGAGGGAAAGCCCACCTCGATCTCCTTGAACCCGATCTTCACCAGCGTCTGGAACAACTCGAGCTTTTGCGAAACATTCATCGGCACCGCCAGCGCCTGGTTCCCGTCGCGCAAATCCACGCTGCACCAGCGCGGGGAGGACGTGAGGACGCGGTCAGGCCACCGGCGGTCAGGCAACGACACCGGCGGAAACGGACGGTATTTTTTGGACGGATCTTTTAACATGGTCATTTGGCTTTCTTGATTATTGCCATCCGGCGGCTTGGGACAAACAAAAAACCCACCGCCAGGCTGGCGGTGGGTTTGACAAATCAGTGTGAAACATCAAAACCCGGCCGCCGCGCCGGTAAGCAGCGCGTTCAGTAGCAGGCTCAGATTCAGTTTCACGTTCACAAGTCCAAGATAATCCCCCGCCGCCCCCAGTCAACCAAATAAACCGCATCGGCCGGAGCGCGAGTTGCCCCAACTCGCAGCAGTGGCCGTCACGCAGTGACTTTAGTTGCTTCCCACAAACGCCGCGTGCACCGCCCGGAGCGCCGCTTCACCCTTGGTCAGGTCGATGACCACCGAGATTTTGATCTCGCTCGTCGAAATCATGTCGATGTTCACGCCTTCCTTCGCCAGCGTCTCGAACAGTTTGCCCGCCACGCCCGTGTGTGACTTCATGCCCACGCCCACGATCGACAGCTTGCCGATCTTCTCCGCCGTATGGATCTCGGCGATCCCCACTTCACCCTTCAGCCCGTCGATCACCTTTTGCGCCTTCAGCAAGTCCGGCTTGTCCAGCGTGAACGAGATATCCGTCGCCGGCGTACCCGCGCCGTGGCTGATGTTCTGGATGATCATGTCCACGTTCACCGTCGCGTCGCCCAGCGCCTTGAAGATGCGCGCCGCCATGCCCGGTTTGTCCGGCACGCCCATCAGCGTGATTTTGGCCTGGTTTTTGTCGAGGGCCACGCCGCGCACGACGATTCCCTCCATGCTTTTGGTTTCTTCTTTCACAATGGTTCCGGGGTTCAGGTTCAGGCTGGAGCGGACTTCAAAGACCACGCCAAACTTTTTGGCAAATTCCACCGAGCGGCTCTGCATCACCTTCGCGCCCAGGCTCGCCAGCTCCAGCATTTCGTCATAGGAAATCTCCGCCAATTTCTTGGCGGCGGGCACAATGCGCGGATCGGCCGTGTAAACGCCGTCCACATCCGTGTAAATCTGGCACAGATCCGCCTTCAAGGCCGCCGCCAGCGCGATCGCCGTCAGATCGGAACCCCCGCGGCCCAGTGTCGTGATCTGCCCGTCCGGTGTCTCCCCTTGGAAACCCGCCACGATCACCACATTGCCCGCCTTGAGCAGTTCATGCACCATCTTCGGCGTGATGTTGTTGATCTTCGCCTTGGTATGGACGCCATCCGTCACGATGCCCGCCTGCGCGCCGGTCAGCGAAACCGCCTTGATGCCCAGCCGGTGCAGCGCGATCGCCGTCAGGGCGATTGTCTGCTGCTCGCCCGTCGCCAGGAGCATGTCCATCTCCCGTTCGCTCGGCAGCGGCATGATGTCTTTCGCCAGCTTGATCAGGTTGTCCGTCACCCCGCTCATCGCGGAAACGACCACGACCACCTTGTCGCCCTGCGCGTGATATTGGGACACGCGATCGGCGACGTTCTTGATGCGGTCGGTGTTGCCCACCGAAGTGCCGCCGTATTTCTGAACAATCAATGCCATACAAATTCCCTGCGCCGACGAAGCCGCGCTCCGGCAGGCGCAAAACGGGAAAGAGAGTGTAGCAAAAGGAAAACGTTTGAAAAGTGCCGAATTAAAAGCCCTGTTTATTGGAGCTCAGACAGTCCATCGGCCTTCCGCCGGAATCTTCGCCGTAAACCATACGTCCTATGCCGTCCCATTGGTCCTATGCCCCCCTGATGTAACCGTGCAACGAAGAAAAAGTGGTGGGCGTTGAGGGATTCGAACCCCCGACCAACAGCGTGTAAAGCTGCTGCGCTACCGCTGCGCTAAACGCCCGATGGTCGAAAGCATGCCAAACCCCCGCCCCGACAACAAGCCCGCTTTGAGCCGCCCGCGGCTGTGGCCAAGCCCAGCTGCAGCACTCCCGCAAGACCGAAACCATCCCGCACTCCTGCCGCTTTCACAACGAATCCCACCCGATGTAAGGATGCATCAAGGCAACGCCTCAGCGCTGCCCCTTATTCTTGTTCAACGCCTCCGTGAACCAATCCACCCCCGCCGGTTTCGCCGGTGCCATCGCCGGTCGCGGCCCGCCCTGCGGCCGCGGTGAATTCAGCGGCGCCTTCGCCGCCCCGATCTGCGGGGCCGCCTTCATCGAAAGCGCTATCCGTTTGCGCGGCAGGTCCACTTCCGTCACCGTCACCGTCACTTTTTGCGCCACCTTCACCACCTCCGATGGGTCTTTCACGAACCGGTCCGCCAGCTGGCTCACATGCACCAGCCCGTCCTGATGTACTCCGATATCCACGAACGCCCCGAACGCCGTCACGTTCGTCACGATGCCCGGCAACTTCATGCCCGGCTTCAAATCCTCCATCTTCTCCACGCCCGATTGGAACGAGAACACTTCGAACTTCTGCCGCGGATCGCGCCCCGGCTTTGACAGCTCGCCCAAAATGTCGTTCAACGTCGGCAGCCCCACCGACTCCGTCACATATTTCTCCGGCTTGATCTTCTGCCGCAGCCCGGGATCGCGCAGCAAGTCGCCCACCGAGCAGCTCAAATCCTTCGCCATCGCGTCCACCAAATCATAACGCTCCGGATGCACCGCGCTCGCATCCAGCGGATGCTGCCCGTCCCGGATGCGCAAAAAACCCGCCGCCTGCTCGAACGCCTTCGGCCCCAGCCGCGCCACCGTCTTCAGCTCCGCGCGCGACTTGAACGGCCCGTGCTCGTTCCGGTGCGTCACAATGCTCGCCGCCAGCGCCGGCCCCAGGCCGGACACATATGCCAGCAGCTGTTTGCTCGCCGTGTTCAATTCCACCCCCACCCCGTTCACACAGCTCACCACCACGTCATCCAGGCTGCGCTTCAGCGCCCCCTGCTCCACGTCATGCTGATACTGCCCCACCCCGATGGATTTCGGGTCCAGCTTCACCAGCTCCGCCAGCGGATCCATCAGCCGCCGGCCGATCGACACCGCCCCGCGCACCGTCAGATCCTGCGTCGGGAACTCCTCCCGCGCCGCCTCGGATGCCGAGTAGATGGACGCCCCGCTCTCGTTCACCATCACCACCGGAATCGTCGTCGGCAATTTCAACATCTTGATGAACGACTCCGTCTCGCGCCCCGCCGTGCCGTTGCCAATCGCGATGGCCTCGATCTCGTATTTCTTGATCAGGCCCAGCACCGCCGACGCCGCCTCGCGCACCTCGTTTGCCGATGAAGCCGTCGGATAAATCACATCGTTGTGCAGCAGCTTTCCCTGCCGGTCCAGACAGACCACCTTGCAGCCCGTGCGGAACCCCGGGTCAATCGCCAGGACATTCTTGCGCCCCAGCGCCGAGGCCAGCAGCAGTTCGCGCAGATTCTCCGCGAACACCCGGATTGCCTCCGTGTCCGCCCGCTTCTTCGCCTCCATCCGCATCTCCACCTCGATCGCCGAGCCCAGCAACCGCTTGAAACTGTCCTGCACCGCCAGCCGCACCTGCTCCGCCGCCGGCCCGCGCCCCGTCACAAACAGCGGCTCCAGCACGTTCAGCGCCGCGTCTTCCGGCGGCTGGATGCGCATCATCAGAAAACCCTCCGTCTCGCCGCGCCGGATCGCCAGCATCCGGTGGCTCGGAATCTTGGCCAGCGGCTCGCTCCAGTCGAAGTAATCCTTGAACTTCGCCGCCTCCGCCTCCTTGTCCATCAGCACCTTGGACTTCACCACCCCCTCGCGCCCGTACAGGTCGCGCAACTTCGCCCGCGCATTCGCATCGTCGCTGATGCGTTCCGCCAGAATGTCCCGCGCCCCTGCCAGCGCCGCCGTCCCGTCCGCCACACCCTTCTCGGCATTGACGAATTTCACCGCCTCCGCGACCGGGTCCGCCGTCGATTGTTGGTTGAAGATCAAATCCGCCAGCGGCTCCAGGCCCAGCTCCTTCGCGATCGTCGCCCGGGTGCGCCGCTTCGGCCGGAACGGCAGGTAAATATCCTCCAATTGCGTCACCGTGTCCGCCGCCGTGATTGCCGCCTTCAGTTCGTCTGTCAGCAACTTGCGTTCCTCCAGCGACTTCACGATCGCCTCGCGTCGGGAATCCAGTTCCGCCAGGCTCAGCAACCGCTCGCGGATGCTCGTGATCGCCACTTCATCCAGCAGCCCCGTCGCCTCTTTGCGGTAACGTGCGATGAACGGCACCGTCGCCCCCTCCGCAAACAGTCGCGCGGTGGCCACCACCTGGCGCGGTTGGAGTTTCAGTTCGCCGGCGATCTTCTGGATATGTGCTTCGTTCATTTCAAATGGGCCCTTGAAATACCCCACCCGCCCCGGCAAGTAAAAAACAAAAACCGTCGTGAAGAAAAATTATAGTTTGACGCGCCGCCCCGAAGCGCCCTGTGCGGCAGGCATCCCTGCCTGCCGTAGCGCCGGGGCTTCCAGCCCGGCGGTCCCGCCCTGCCCACCCGGAACTTTGTTTCCGCCCGGCCGTGTGAATTCGAAACGGCATAACTGTAGCGGCGGTCTGTGACCGCCGAGCACCGCCAGACCATTTGCCTCCGCATTATCCGCCGATCCGATCCCCCTCGCCCCCGACACCAGGAGGGGGAGAGGGGCTGCTCCACTTTTTCAACTCAAAACTCAGCACTCAAAACTGAAAGACGCCCTCCGATGTAACGATGCAACCATTCACGCTTTTTTAGCCCGTAAAACCTTCAGCGCCTCCGGCAACTTGTAATGCCGTTTCAATCCCACGTCGCCCAGCAACCCCGCCGGGGCCCGCGCGATGAATTCCGCGAACGTCTTCTCCACGCGGTCCTTCTGCAGTTTCAAGCCCGCCTTGGATTCCCAGAATTCGCCCGCCACCTTGTCCAGCGCAATCGCCGCCTCGTCCGGGGACAGATTCTCGCGCTTCGCCAACATCCAGATCAGCTCCGGATCCCCCGGCAGACTCACCGGAAACGGGATGAACTTCAGCACCACCTCCTGCTCCCCGTCCCCTTCCGCGCTCAGCGGCCGCACCGGAATGCTCGTGTTCAGTTGCGAACCGTCCGGCAGCGAAACTTCCACCGCGATCGCCTTCTTCTCCTCGTCCGGCGTCACCGTCACATCCCCGTCGCCAAAGGCCGCCATCAGCTGCTGCTGCACTTCCTGCAACGTTTTCGCCTCCAGGTCCGGCAACTCCATCCGTTCGCAAAACTGCTGAAAAGCATCCGCCTGGTTGTCATTCCGCAGCTCCGCCTCCACCGCGGAATAGATCAACTCCGCCAGCTGCGGGTCCGGCGCCGCCTTCGGCAGCACCTTGCGCAGCAGCTGCAACAGCAGCGCCGCCTCATTATGTTTGTTCTTCGATGATTTCTTTTTCGGGGCCATAGTAAATTGGGCGTTGATTCTCCCCCACCCGCGCCAGAAAGCAAATCTGTTCTGCAAGAAAATGCGTCACTGCACGAATGTGACCTTCACCCGCCGCGACTGGCAGAGATACAGGATCCACAGACCGCCGCCGATCATCGCCCCCACCGTTTTGGCGAAGTCGTTGGCCGTCCCGGTTTTCAAGACCGTTTGCACCAAAATCAGGTCCGTCAGCAACTGCAAGGCGGTCAGGCAGATCAGGACGGTCGTCCACCGCACAAATTCCCGGCGCTTTTTGAAAAAGAGATATACCACCGCCAGTTGCAACACCTCAATGGTGATCTGGCTGAAAAATTCAAACAGCATGCTCGCTCCCCAGCCCGGTTTGTACAACGGGCTCTCCGGCCTGGTCAACGCTTGCCAAGTGGACGGGGAACACACGCGGATGCTGACCGCCAGCGCATGGATGTTTATGATAATCCCCAAAAATAACCGGATCACCACCACCACCAGCCAGCCGGACAATCCCGCCAGCGGATCCCGCACGGGCGGTGCCATCACCGGCGGCGCCGGCGGTTCCGGCGGACGCCGCAATAACCAGGCCAAACCCACCGCCAACATCACCGCATACACAGCCGCCAGCCAGACAATCGGCCCGCCCGTCCCGGCCGCCGGACCGCTTTGCTCCTGGGCCCGCCAGGTCAGCGTGTAACCCAACTGCTCCCGCATCATGTCCAAAGCCTCCAGATGCGCCGAGATTTGGGAGGTCGGCACCCGGTCACTGAACGTTTGATATTCATATGAAAGCATCACGTTGGTCCCGTGCTGTCGACGGTCGACACTCAGGCTGGAATCCGGCCCCATAATGAGGTTCGTGTAATCCGTCAGGGCAAACCGCCGGGGCAGCTCCACCGTGGTCTGCACCGTGCGGTTCCGGGGGAATGACAGATCCAACGGCGTCGTGCGCAACGCCGTACCCGGCCGGTTCAGCCAGACGCTGATGCCCAGCGCATAAAAGGAGCCTCTGTACATCAGCCCATCCTTGGTCGGCACCCAGAAATTGGTGATTACATAATCATGCCCGATCTCCAGCCGGTCCCAGTCCGGATCTTCCCTCACCGTCAGCTCGCCCGCTTCCCGCACCTCCGGATACCGCCGGGCATAATCATTCAGATAATCCTTCGCCAGCCCCCCTTCCCCCGCCGATGCCAGGTACGCCCGCACCCCATCCGCATCCCCGCCCGTATAGACGCTCTCCACCTCCAGCCGGGCCGGTTCCGTTTGCCCGCCCACCCGGAAATGCTCCCGCGTCACCGTCTCCGAAGCCGCCACCACCGCCAGCGGAATCCCCGTCAGATTCGAGTTCCCCGGCGCGATCAGCAAACCCGAGGCATAATTCGGCAGATTCCGGCAACTCACCGGTCCCCGTTGATAGGGCGTCGTGGCATCCACGAAATACGTGCTGCGGCCCTTCACCCGGACAATCACGTGGTTAAAATCATCCGGCGAAGGCAACAGCCCCCTGATTTCCTCCCGAAAAACCGTCGACACCAGCACCGGCGACGCTTCGATGCCCAGCCCCTTCAACAATGTGCACAGCAACACTGCCTTGTCCTTGCAGTCCCCGAAACGACGCCCCAATACCGTCGTCGGATCCGTCGGGTGAAAAGCGTTCGCCCCCGTTTCAATCCCCAGATACCGGATGTCACGCTGCACAAAGTCCAGCGCCGCCCGCACCAGTTCATCCTCGTCCGGTCCCGCCTGCTTGAGCTGCCGAATCCGGTCCTCCAGCTCTGGCGAGGACACCACCTTCGGCCGGTACAGCGGCTCCGCCCAATGCCCTACGTCCCACCAGTCCTCAAAATCCGAAACCTGGATCCACGGAAACGCCGGATACCACGCCGGCATCTCGTCCTCCAGTACCGCCGGCGGCACATCCCGCTGCTCCCAGACATATTCCCGCGCGCCCGCCCCCCCTAGGATTACCGGCGCAAGTTCCGTCCCGTGGCTCCGATAATGCAATTCCCGCGCGCCCGCCCACAACAGGCGTACGCGCCAATGCTTGATTGGCGACATCAGCCGGCTGTAAAACACCCGGTTGAAATGCGCCGCCAACACCGGGTTCAAACCGCGCACCGTATAGGAAAATTCAATGCTGTCCCCCACCCGGACATCGTCCAGAAACGTCAGTGCCGCCACCGTCCCGTTGTAGATTTGCCGGTTCAGATCCGTCTCCTGCTGGATCACCTTGAACCGCTCCGGCACCAGCCGGTCATACGCCTGCCCGTCCCGGTGCAGCGTGATCTGATGAATCACCAGCCCTTGGTAATCCGGATTGTAAGCAAACGTCAGGTTCGCCCCCTGCTGCACCCCGTTCTCGCTCGTGATCTTCTTCCGGATGTGGCAATACGACTCCGCCGTGGCTGTGTTGATCTCCTCGTCATACAGTTCGTAAACCTGCCCCTGCGATGAATAATCCGGCGACGCCCCGGAATCCTCCCCCACCACCGGCGAAACCACCCAAAACGGCGGCGCCCCCGTTTTCACCAATGCTCCCGTCG
>Ga0316222_1002492_pt1 | contig 19537 bp, 19 predicted proteins | sample TBH18011metaG_FD_206008 | JGI IMG/M metagenome (GOLD analysis project Ga0316222, IMG submission 206008) | Freshwater microbial communities from Trout Bog Lake, Wisconsin, USA - TBH18011 | ecosystem: Environmental > Aquatic > Freshwater > Lake > Hypolimnion/Profundal zone | place: USA: Wisconsin...
CAAGCACAAGCTTGACGCCTTCGCGAAACAGAGCGTGATCGTCGGCCAGTAGGACCTTCATGTCGCAACCTCTTTGCCCATCCGGCCCCAACCAGCCGGCATTGCACCACCGCCCTTTAGACCACAACCCCATGCCTTTCGCAATAGTGGTTTTATACAACGCAATATTCACAATAGAATATGCACAATACCTTCCAAGGCAGCACCCCGCGCATTCAACAGCTATACGGTGGTGAAATTACACTAGAATATTCTGCTCAACGTCAGAGCCGCCCACCGACGTTGCCGTTGTGGCCGGATGAGTGGGACCATGCTAACATGGCGCGGAAATGAACTATTCAGCCGCTCCATCCGAACGAATTCTGCTGGTCGAAGACACCCGTCTGTTCGCGCTGATGATCAGTTCGGCCATCACCGAACGCCTGGGGCTTGACGTGGTGGTGGCCACCACGTTGGCGGCGGCGCGCCAGTATCTTGACAGCGGCGAACGGTATTTGCTGTGTCTGGCTGATCTGGTGCTGCCCGATGCCAGCCACGTCGAGGTCGCCGAGTTTTTCGCCAGCCGTGGCGTGCCGACGGTAGTGTTCACCGGCACCTTCGACACCACCACCCGCTCCCGCATTCTCGGCCTGAGAGTGATCGATTATGTGCTGAAGAACTCTCCCGGCGCGCTGGATTACTTGTTGTGGCTGATCGAGCGCATTCGCCGCAATCGCGGCATCTCGGCCCTGGTGGTTGATGATTCCGCAACGATGCGGAACGGAACCGCCGATCTGCTGACGCTGATGGGCTTCACCGTGTATCAGGCCAGCGACGGCGAGGCGGGACTGGCGGCGCTAGCGGCCCACCCGGAGATCCGCCTGGTCCTGACCGGTTACGACATGCCGAACCTGAATGGCGTGGGGATGGTCAGGCGCATGCGCGCCAGCCATTCGCGCGAACGCTTGGCGATCATCGGTATGTCCGATTCGGGCGATGACAGCGTCCCCGCCTCGTTTCTCAAACTGGGCGCCAACGATTTCATGCGCAAACCCTATCTGCGCGAGGAATTCCTGATCCGGGTGTCGCAAAACCTGGACGTGGTCGAGCAGATCGCCGCCTTGCGCGACATGGCCACCCGCGACTTCCTCACCGGGCTTTACAACCGGCGCGCCTTTTTCGAGACGGTCGGCCGGCTGCAACGCGATCAACGGCATCTCACCGTCGGGCTGTTCGACGTCGATCATTTCAAGAAGGTCAACGATACCCTTGGCCATGATGCGGGCGATATCGTGCTGAAGGCGGTGTCCAACGCTTTGGCCGAAAGCGCCCGCCCCGGCGACATCGTTGCCCGCATGGGTGGCGAGGAATTTTGCCTGCTGGCGGTCGATCTGGAACCGGATGCCGTCGCCGCCACCTTCGAGCGTTGCCGCGCCGCCATTGAAGCGCTGGTCGTCATCGTCGAGGGTGAAAAGGTTCCGGTGACGATCAGTGCCGGAATCGCCGAGGCCCCCCGCGATCGCGCCATCGATATCGGCCAGTTGCTCAACACCGCCGATTTGATGCTGTATCGGGCCAAGCATGGCGGCCGCAATCGAGTTGTTATAGGTTAGCCGGCCAGCTTCTCCATCATCAAAGCGCGGAACGCCTTGTAATCCAACGCCCCATCGATCGGGCGGGGCACCGCGCCGTAATCGTAGTGGTGCGGCGAGGCGAGGCCGGCGACGAAGCCGGCCGCCCGCGCGTCGAGCCAGGCGGCGCCACCTCCCCCGCCCAGCGTGCTGTTGCCGACCCAGATCTGGGCGGCGGGGTCGTCGCCCCAGGGCTGTTTGGCCAAAAACGCCATGGCGCAGCCGATATCGTCGAACTTCCACATCTGGTCATGGGGACCACCGACCTGGGCGGCGAAGCGCGGATCAACGATCGTCGCCGAACAAGTGACGCAAGATTCGTGGCCCCAATCGACTCGCTCGGGGCCGTGCTGGCCGCAGCCGCCCAACCCGGCGGCCAGGGCGAAGACGGCCGAGGTGCCAGCGAGGAAATCGCGGCGGCTTGAGTTTCGCATTCGGACACCCTTTTCCACTGTGGCCCCTCCACGAGCCCCACCACAAACGCAAGGGGGGCCATCGCCAACGGGAGGGTGCGAACCAGAATGTTTGTATTAGAATGCCGCCGCCGATACCAGCGAGAGCTTACCGATGACGATCCCGATAGAATGCGAGCGCCGGTTTCTGGTTCGCGGGAATGATTGGCGCCACCACGCCGCCCAATCCCGCCGCATCCGCCAAGGCTACTTGACCAATGCCGAAGGTGTCACGGTGCGTGTCCGCCTAGTCGGGGAACGCGCCTTCCTCACCATCAAGACTCCGAAGCGGGGGGCGTCGCGGGCCGAATTCGAGTACGAAATCCCGGTCGATCACGCCGACTTTCTGTTCAGGACCGCCTGCGGCCGACGGACAATCGAGAAGGTTCGCCACGATGTCGGCCATGCCGGCCTGACCTGGACGGTGGACGAATTCCACGGCCTCAACCAAGGTCTGGTTCTGGCCGAAATCGAACTCGACCGCGCCGACCGACCACTGGCGCTTCCGGCCTGGGTGGGGCCGGAGGTCACCGCCACCAACCGCTTCCACAATTCCTACCTGTCCCGCCACCCCTATTCCCTGTGGCTGGTTGACGGGGCGGCGTGAGCGGCGCATTTGCCAGCCCCATTATACGCGCCGTAATTTAGGCCTAATTTGCCGCAATATTTGGTCCTCTGAGTCAAAAACAGGGGACTCGAAATGCGGTACTCAGGAATTATCTTCTCGGCTTTATTGGCCGGGCTTTGCGCTGCGACACTGATCGCTTGCGGACCGGATGTTCCCGAACGGGCGTCGGCGCCCGCAGCCGGTGGTGCAGGGCCACCGCCGCCCATGCAAATGGCACCATCGCTCCGGGCCATGGGTGCCGCCCCGGCCGCCGCCCCAATGGCTGTGCCGCAACCGCCCCCGGCCAGCGATGCCAAGTTCCCCGAGGCAGAATCGAATCGCTGGGTTTCGGCGGCCGAGCAGCCGGTTTCGACCGTCTCGCTCGATGTGTCGAAGGCCGGCTATGCCATCGTCAGACGCTTCCTGCGCGAGGGCCAGTTGCCACCGATCGACGCGGTGCGTGGCGACGACATGGTGAATTACTTTCCCTATGACTATCCGACGGCCAAGGACAAGGCGCGGCCGTTCGCCTTGACCGCCACCATGGTCCCCTCACCTTGGACCAAGGGTGCCAGTCTGGTCCACATTGCGCTCAAGGGATGGGATGCCAAACAGGCCACCCGCCCGCGCGCCAATCTCACCTTCCTGCTCGACGTGTCCGGCTCGATGGAGCCGCAGGACCGGCTACCGCTGATCCAGAAGGCTTTGCATCAATTCGCCCCATCGCTTCGCGCCGACGACACGGTATCGATCGTCACCTATGCCAACGGCGTCCAAATCGTGCTGGAGCCGACCAAGGGGTCGGAGGTGGCCAAGATCATGGCGGCGGTCGATTCGTTGCAGGCCGGCGGCGGCACCTCCGGCGGCGCTGGGCTGCAGACGGCCTATGCCCAGGCGCAGAGTCATTTCGCGTCCGACGCGGTGAACCGGATCATCCTGGCCACCGATGGCGACTTCAATCTGGGCGAAACCAATCCCAGGCAACTGGAACAATTGATCGCCGGCAAGCGCAAGCTGGGGATCTATCTGACCATCCTGGGGGTCGGCACCGACAACCTCAACGACGCCCTGATGCAGCGTCTGGCCCATGCCGGCAACGGCCAGGCCGCCTATCTCGACAGCGTCCTGGAAGCACGCAAGGTGTTTGTCGAGGATTTGGGTTCGACCATGACGCCGATCGCCGACGACACCAAGATGCAGATTGAGTTCAACCCGTCCAAGGTCGCCGAATATCGCTTGATCGGCTATGAGACCCGCCAATTGCAGCGAGCCGACTTCCTCGACGACAGCGTCGCAGGAGGCCAGATCGGGGCGGGCCATGCGGTCACCGCCATTTACGAGGTATTGCCGGTGGGCGCGGCCACCCAACACGTCAAGCCGCTGCGCTACCAGAAACCGGCCTCGGCACAGCCCTCGGAGGAAACCGCCTTCGTGCATATTCGTTACCGCTTGCCCGGCCACAAGGACAGCCAGGAAATCGAACAGGGGATCAGCCAGGCCAATGCGACCCTGACCCTTGATGCCGCTTCCAACGATGTCCGTTTCTCGGTGGCGGTGGCCGGGTTCGCCCAATTACTGCGCCATGACGGCGCGGTATCGGAGTGGTCATTCGATCAGGCCGCAGACCTGGCCGACGGCGCCCGTGGCAAGGACGCTTTCGGTTGGCGTGCCGAATTGGTGCAGTTGATCCGCGCGGCAAAGGGACTGGCGGGATAGCGGAAACTTGGCGGCTGACCAGCGGCATGAACGACAGTTTCATGCCGCTGGCGTCAGAGCACGAAACGGACATCGACTTCGGCGAATGGAGCGGTCACGCTTTCGGTCGTCCGAGCCAGAAGGCCGATCTTCGCCAACGCCTCGACGTCCTGATGGACATTCTTGTAATCGCGATGAAGATCGACAGCCAACGACCTGACACTGCGAACCGGGTTGTGGCGGACATAACGAAGCAGATCCAAGCGCTTCGGAGTCAACGCAGCCAGAAGCGCCTACAGATCGCGGAAGGTGGCATTGGTCTCATCGACCACCTCCCCGGCCTCGGCGCGATGCCAGGATTCGGCGAAGCGTTTACCCATATCCGCCGCATCCCCGATATGGATTCGCACTTTTCCGGTCATTGCTCTCTCCGCAGTCGCGCGGGCCATGTTGCGGAAATAATGTGCCCGCGTCAGCATGGACTTCCGCCTTCGCGCATAGGCGCTGACTTAACGGCGTCCACCCCTCGTCGGTTGGCCACGGACTGAGAGCAAAACGGATGAACGCCGATGCCGCTCTGCGGCCAACGGATTGGAACGGATCAATTTCTTATCCGTTTTCATCCGTTGGCGATCCGATTTTATCCGTTTTGCTCTCCGCCCGCCGAAGCGAATGGGGACGATCGACGACATATCGCCCTAAGTCAGCGCCTATGCGCCTTCGCGGGAATGACGGCGGGAGGTCCGGACTTCACCCCAGCGCCGCCGCCGCCGCCTTGGCCAGGGCCTTGAGGGCGGCATTGGTGTCCAAGCCGATGCGGATCAGGCCGGGGAGCTGGCGGGGGTCTTTGGCCAGGGACAGCAGCACCGCGCCCAGGCGGACTTTTCCCTGGTCGTCGAGGCCTTCGGCGGCGGCCGGCGGCAAAGCGCGGTGGGCGGGGTCGGCGATGGCGCGGAGCACCGCGAAAGGCAGGCCGCGTTCGGCGGCGGCCTGGGCCACGCCCCAACTTTCCAGATCAACCGCCATGGCGCCGCTGGCTTGGCGTAGCGCCCGTTTGGCGGCTGCGGCGGCGACCACATCCGTGGCGGCGGCAATCGGGGCGAGATGGGCCTGGGGCAAGACGCCAGTCAAGCGGGCGGCCCAGGCGGGATCGCAATCGAGGAATCCGTCCTCGGACCACACCGAGGTCCCGACCAACAAAGTCCCTGGCGCGAGGCCGGGTTCCAAACCGCCGGCAATGCCGAAGCTGACCAACGCAGTGGCGCCCTCGTCGGCCAGTTGGCGGGCCAATTCCAAAGCGCGACCTGGGCGGCCACCGGCCATCACCACCCGCCTGCCGCCCAGCAAGGCGGCCTCGGCGCCGAACCCGGTGACGATGCCGATCATAGGCCGTAAATCACCCGGCCACGATTGCCGGCATGCAGGTTGCGGTAACGGGCCAGCGCCCATAAGGGGAAGAACTGGCGATAACCGTGATAGCGCAGATAGAACACCTTGGGGAAGCCAACGGCGGTGAAATGGGTTTCGTCCCACAGGCCCTCGCCGTTACGGGTTTCCATCAGGTAGGCGATGCCGCGCGCCACCGCCGGGTGGTCGCACTCGCCCGCCGCCATCAGACCCAACAGCGCCCAGGCGGTCTGCGACGGCGTGCTATAGGGCGCCGTGCCGCGCGGCTGGTCAGACCAGTAGGAGCGGCCATCCTCGCCCCAGCCGCCGTCCTCGCGCTGGCGCGACAACAGCCAATCGACCGCCTTGCGAAAGGCGGGATGCTGGTGGTCGAGATCGGCGGCGTTCAAGGCGCACAGCGCCGACCAAGTGCCATAGATGTAATTGGTGCCCCAGCGGCCGAACCACGAGCCATCGGCCTCCTGCTCGCGCAGCAGATAGGCGATGCCTTCCTTCAGTCCGGCGGCGCCGGCGGCGTTCTTGGCCCCCTTCATGGTGGCCAGCACCGACACGCAGCGGGCCGAGACGTCGGCGGTGGGCGGATCGAGCAAAGCGCCGTGATCGGCGAACGGGATGGCGTTGAGGTGGTAATGATCGTTTTCGGGCTCGAAGGCACCCCAGCCGCCATCGGCGGCCTGCATACCCTCCAGCCAGTCGAGGCCACGATCGATCTGGGCGCGGTACTTGACCGGATCGACCCGATCGAGCGCCCCCAGCACCACGGCGGTGTCATCGACATCGGGGTAATGGGCGTTGTTGTATTGGAAGGCCCAGCCGCCCGGCGCCAGATCAGGGCGGCGCGACACCCAATCGCCTTTGACATCAGTAATCTGGCGCGCTGCCATCCAATCCGCAGCCCGCGCCACCGCCGCGTCGGCCGCCGCGCCACCAGCTTCGAGCAGAGCATGCGAGGCCAGCGAAGTGTCCCAGATCGGCGACAGGCAGGGCTGGCAATAGGCACGGTCCTCGCCGATCACCAAGAGCTTGCGGATCGAGTCCTTGGCCACCACCACCCGAGGGTCACTGGCCGGCACGCCGACCACGTCGTACATCAGCACCGAATTGACCATGGCCGGGAAAATGGCCCCCAGGCCATCCTCGCCATTGAGGCGCTCATCGACCCAGGCCACCGCCGCGTCGATGGCGCGTTGGCGAGGACCCTTGGGGAAGAACGGATCGACCACCTGGAGCACGTTGTCGAGCGCCCGGAAAGCCTTGCCCCAGAACGAATCGTCCTGGGCCATCGGCCACACTTTTTCCCGCTCGGGCGGGATGGTGAACAATTCCTGGATATGGATGCCCAACGGATTGCGCGACACAGGTTTCAAGGTCATCAGCACGGTCAGCGGCACGATCACCGTGCGCGACCAATAGGCCACCTTGTCGAGATGGAAGGGAAACCACTTGGGCAGCAGCATGATCTCGGCCGGCATCACCGGCACGCCCCGCCAGGGAATCTCGCCCCACAGCGCCAGCAGGATGCGGGTGAAGACGTTGGCCTTGGCGGCACCGCCGAAATCAAGGATGGCCTGGCGGGCGCGAACCATGTGGGGGGCGTCGATGGAATCACCCGCCGCCTTCAGGGCGAAGTAGCCCTTGACCGAGGCGCTGATGTTGAACTCGCCGCCATGGAACAGCGGCCAGCCACCATGGGTGGGGTCCTGGATCTCGCGCAAATAGACGGCGATCTTGGCTTCCAGGGCCGGATCGCGCTCGTCGAGATAATGGGTGTAGAGAATGTATTCGGCCGGAATGGTGGCGTCGGCCTCCAGCTCGAAGACCCAATGGCCGTCGTCCTTCTGCTGGGCCAACAAGGCATCGGCGGCACTGGAGATGGCCCGTTGGAGGGCTTCGTCCTTGGCGGGGGAAACGGCACTCAGCGACACGACCCGACTCCGACGGATTTAGACAATGGCGTGACGGAGCGCATACCAGAGTTTGAGCGCGGCGGGAAGTCGCACGCGTCCCCCCACCATGCGCCAATCATTGGCTTCGAGCCGGTCGAGGATGGCCCGATAGGTCGAACGCATCAGCCGCGACGGCCGCATGGTGGCGCGCGGGCAACGCGCCATGTGCCAATCCGCCTCAGCAAAATAGCGCCGGGCCAGGGTCGCCAGATCGCGGCAGACCAACGGCAAAGCGGGGTGGGCCAACACTACGGCCGGATCGGTTCCGGTGATGCCGTAATTAGCCAGCAATTCGTCGGGCAGATACAGCCGGCCCATGCCGGCATCCTCTTCGACGTCGCGCAGGATGTTGGTCAATTGCAGCGCGCGCCCCAGGGAGGCCGCGACGGCATCGCATTGTTCGGTGTAGGGGCCGAACACCCGTACTGACAGGCGGCCAACGGCGCAGGCCACGCGATCGACGTAGAGGTCGAGAATTGCCAGGCTGGGCCGGGTCACCGTCTGCTCGGCGTCCATTGCCACCCCGTCGATCACCGCCAGCAAATCCTCGCGGCGAAGGTTGTAGGTGCGGGCCGGGCCGATCAGCGCCAAGGCGATGGGGTGATTGGCGCCACCCTCGAATATCCGGGCCACTTCCTGGCGCCAGATTTCCAACCGGCGCAGCCGTTCCGAGGGATGCATGCCATCCTCGTCGGCGATGTCGTCAACCTCGCGGCAGAAGGCGTAGACCGCGTACATCGCTTGCCGGCGCGGCTTTTCCAGAACCCGCATGCCCCAATAGAAGGACGAGCCCGATTGCTTGACCTTGTCCTCGATCATCTGGGCCAGGTCGTCCGCGCCGGAATGCGGCTCGGGGCCGGTATGGGGCTGCATCAACGTCCTCCGGAAAACAGGGAGCGGCCGAGGCCCGCGAAGGCGGCCATGGCCAAACCGGCCTTGGACAGTTCAACCCGCTCGGCCAGGGGATCGCGTCGGGCCAATTGCTCGATCAGCCGTTCCGCGATGGCCACGATCACCGCCGCCTCGCGCCGCAAGCCGCCATTCCTGATGCCGCCGGGAAGCTCGGCGGCTTTGGCCAAGAGCGGACGCGTGTTGGCGATGGCGGCATCCAGCACCTGGCGGATGGCCCGGCTGGCCTTGGGCGTTGCCAATTCGGCGACCAACGCGCCAGCGGCGCGGAAGGACTCGTCGGGCAGGTAGACACGGTCAAGGTCAAGGTAATCGTCGCGGCAATCCTGCAGATGATTGAGAATCTGCAAGGCGGCACACAGAGCGTCGCTGGCCGGCCAGTTATCCTGGGACTCGCCGTGCAGATCAAGCAGGAAGCGGCCCACCGGCGCGGCCGAATAGCGGCAGTAATCCAGCAAATCGGCCCAATCGGTGGTGCGTGGCTTGACCGCGTCGCGCCTGAAGGCCACCAGCAGATCGCGGCAATGGACCACCGGCAATCCGGTCTCGGCCAGGCGGGCACGGATCGCCGCCGCTGGGCCGTCACCGGGCATGCCCTTCAATTCGCCATCCATGGCGTCCAGCAACCGCACCTTTTCATCGGGGGCGAGATCGGGATGGTCGGCGACGTCGTCGGCGGTGCGGGCGAAGCGGTAGAAGGCGTGGACCATCGGGCGCAGCCGCGCCTCGACCAGCCACGATCCCACCGGAAAATTTTCGGCCTCCATCGCCCGCGTCATAATTCCCCACCCTTCCCCGCCTCGATACGGCCCTTCCACTGACCGCCGCGCCCCAGATGATGGCGCCACGCCGAGTGGATGGTGGCGCCGAGATAGACCAGCGCTACCGGCGGAAGCGTCACCACCCACCAAGGCGGCAGCCGGTAGAACAGCACCATCGGCAGATAGGCCAGGCTCATCGCCACCCAGGCCAGCCAGGCCGGGCACAGGCCGGTCAACACCGCCAGCAGCGGCGGCGCCACGAAGACCAGCCCCATCGCCAACACGGTGCCAACCAGCAGGAAGGGCGAATGGTCAAGTTGGTCATAGGCCGAGCGGGCGATCATGTTCCACGGCTCGGCCCAGCCATGGTAGACGCGCAACGAGCGGGTCTGCTCGGCCAGGCCCAACCACAGCCGGCCGCCCCGCCCCTTGATCAGGCGGGCGAAGGTGCAATCGTCGATCAGCGCCCCCTTCAGCGCCGCCATGCCACCGATGCCCTCGATCGCCGAGCGCCGCGCCAGCATGACGCCGCCGGCCGCGCCGGCCACCGAGGAGCGGCGGTCGGCGATGCGGCGGAAGGGATAGAGCATACGGAAGAAGAACACGAAGGCGGGGATCAGCGCCCTCTCGGGCAGGCTGGCGCAATTGAGGCGCACCATCACCGAGGCCAGATCAAGGCCGTTGGCCTCGGCGCGCGCCACCAGCGCCGCCACCTGATTGGGGCAATGGGCGATATCGGCATCGGTGAAGAGGACGAAGGAGGAATCGGGGGCGATCTCGGCGGCGAGGCGCATTCCCTGCTCCATCGCCCACACCTTGCCGGTCCAGCCGCGCGGCAATTCTTCGCCGGTCAGCACGGTCAGGCGGTCGGAACCTGCGGCGGCTTCGCGGGCGATCTCGGCGGTGCCGTCGCTGGAGGAATCATCGACCACGATCACTGTCAACCGACCGGGATAGTCCTGGGATAGCAACGAGCGCACGGTGGTGGCGATGCTTTCGGCCTCGTCGCGGGCGGGGATCACCGCCACCACCTCGGGCCATTCCCCCGGAGCCGGAGGCGCCGACGAGGTCTCGATGCACCAGAAGAAGCCGCGACCGAACACCAGCACGGCCCAGGCCACCAGAGAGGCCAATGCCAACCAGATCATGGGACCAACCCCTGGGCGCGGAAATAGGCCACCGCCTCGGCCAAAGCCTGTTGGGCCGGCCGCGCCCGGTAGCCCAAATCGCGCTCGGCCTTGGCCGAGGTGAAGAACATGTGCTTGGCCGCCATCTTGAGGCCATCGACGGTAACGAAGGGCTCGCGCCCCGACACCCTTGCCCAGGCTTCGGCGCCGAGCGCGATGGGATAGATCAGGGCGCGCGGCAATTTGACCGTGGGTGGCTTGCGGCCGACGATGCGGGCGATCTCGGCCAGAATTTGGGCCAGGGACAGGTTCTCGCCGCCCAGGATATAGCGCTGGCCCAATTGGCCGCGATCGAAGGCCTGCAAATGGCCGGCGGCGACGTCATCGACATGGACGATGTTGAGTCCAGTATCGACGAAGGCCGGCATCCGCCCCGAGGCGGCCTCGACGATCATCCGCCCAGTGGGAGTCGGCCGCACATCGCCCGGCCCCACCGGGGTCGAAGGATTGACGATCACCGCGGGCACCTTTTCCTCGCGGACAAGGCGGCGGACCTCTTCCTCGGCCAGGAATTTGCTTTGCTTGTAGGGACCGACCTTGTCGGCCAGCGCGGTGGGCGTGTCCTCGTCGGCAATGCCGTCCTTGATCAGGCCCAGGGTGGCGACGCTGGAGGTGTAGACGATGCGCTTGATTCCGGCGGCGGTGGCCGCCCGCAACAGCGCCCGCGTGCCGCCCACATTGGTAGCGTGCATGGCGGCGGGATCGGGCACCCACAGCCGGTAATCGGCGGCGACATGATAGAGCGCACCGCAACCGACCACCGCCCGCTCCAGTGAGGCGGTGTCTTCGAGGCTGCCGGTAGCGATCTCGACCGGCAGCCCGTCGAGATTGGCCCGTGTCGAATTGGGACGCGCCAGCACCCGCACGGCAGCGCCCCGCGCCAGCAAGGCGCGAACAACGGCGGCGCCAACGAACCCCGTGGCGCCGGTGACTAGAACTGGCTCAGACATAGCGTGCTTATGAATTCCCCGCCGACAATCGCGTCACCGCACCATAGCTGTGGGGCCGGGATGCGTCAAAGGGCATGGCGGGAGGTCGTCAGTGAAGAACCTCGTCGAGGCTGCCGGCGTCGAGGATGCGCAGACTCCATTCCTCCAACGCGGCGGCATCGGCGGCGGCGACGCGATCCGACACCCAGCCGGGCAGAGCGCCAAAGCGGCGCTCAAGCTAGCGCAACAGAATGGCCGCTTCGCCCTCTTGGCGCCCCTCTTGACGCCCCTCTTGGGGCCACTGCCGCTTCCATTCTGCGGCCCGAGTTGCCAGCATGGTCCTGACCTCCGACAGATTTTCCGACACCTGGATTCCTGGCGCGGCCCCCTCATTCATTTCCACCAACCGCCGCGCAAGCGCAGCGAATAACGGCATCACCGACGCAAAACCGGGATGGCGGCGGAACCAAGTGATCAGTTCGTCCACCAGCGCTACCACAAGATCAGTATCCCGGCTGTGCTCCAGCCGGAACAGCAGCGCCGCCAGGGAATCGCGGGCGGCTAAGTCGGCCTCGGTAGAGGCGCCCTCATCGACGATAGGGTAGCGCATTTCGGGCTGCCACCGCCACAGCGGCGAATCCTCGCTAAGGCAGATCAGGTCACCCAGCTCGGTCGGCATCGCCCAGCGGGGATCGCCGTTATAGAGCACGATCGGCAGCACCGGAGGCAGTCGGCCATCTGCTGGCAAACGGCCCTCTTTGACGAGATGCTGCCATAGCAACCCGACATAGACCAGCACACGGAGTGCCATCCAGCGCTCCGGACTGGACTGAAATTCCAGCAACAGCAGCACATAGGCGTCGCCACCAGCTTTCAGCGGGATGCGCCAAACCACGTCCCCGTCGCGGCGGTCACCGCCCTCTGCGTGGAACTTGGCGTTGACCCGCTCAATGTCGTCGAAGCGCAAATCGTCCAACCACGGCTCGGCAACAAAATCGCGCGGCAATTGGGCCACCATGCCGGGGTGGCTGAACAGACGGTGGTACAGAGCGTCATGGTCGGACATTGGGGAGTTCCACCACGGCGTGCGGAGGGCGTCATCGCCTAACACCACTTGACCCGGCCGCGCTTCATCGGCTTGGCGGGTACGCGATGACCGCCTCCGCAGCCCACCGATCCGCACCAGAGCCAGCGGATCGTCAGGCCGCTTGCGCAGAATCTGTCCAGATGGAGCTTCATGCGAAGCGACGTATCGGCAGTGGCGCCGGGCGGCGCGGTGACCTGCGCGGCTTTGAAAGAATCCTCGCCCCACAGCCGGCAGGCGGCCTCGTAATCAGGTGGTGTTCCCATGGCCATAATCTGCCGCAGCACCAATGCCGGATCGCCGAGCGCGACCTCGGCCGGCTGCCACCAGAGATAAGCGGCAGCGAGACTTTCCGCAGTTCGTTCAGCGGGCGGCTCCACCCCTCGAAAATAAAGGAATACTCCTGTATTATCAGTCAATTAATCGCGCGACTGGGGCGTTCAGCCTGCCCCCTTGGCACGATCATTGACCCTGGCCGCCCAACCTGCTATACCCTCGGCCACGACGGGCGGCTTCGCCCGCTCGACCTTCCGCGATTGCGCGCAGGCGGCCCATTGATGGTCGCCGTGTCCTGAAGGTCACCATCCCCTTTCCCACTGGTCGCGTGCCCCAGGGGCGCCCAATAACCCATCGCCCACAGGCGCCCGTAAGCGGCAGCCTGGCGCGGCGACTCGTTGAAAGAGTCCTAATCCTTATGACCACTTTTTCCGAACTCGATCTGATCGAGCCGCTGGTGACCGCCGTGGCCGCAGAAGGCTACACCATTCCCACCCCCATCCAGGCTGCGGCCATTCCCCACCTGCTGGCCGGCCGCGACGTGCTGGGCATTGCCCAGACCGGCACCGGCAAGACCGCCGCCTTCGCCCTGCCCATCCTGCAGCGCCTGACCGAATCCAAGCGCCGGGCCCAGCCCAAATCGGCCCGCGCCCTAATCCTGACTCCCACCCGCGAGTTAGCGGTTCAGATCGGCGAGGGTTTCGGCACCTACGGCCGCAACTTGACGCTGCGCCACACTGTGGTGTTCGGCGGCGTCGGCCAGAACCCGCAGGTCCAAGCGCTGGCCCGTGGCCTCGATATCCTGGTAGCCACCCCCGGCCGCCTGCTCGACTTGATGGAACAGGGCCTGATCCAGTTGAATTCGGTCGAGATCTTCGTCCTCGACGAGGCCGACCGCATGCTCGACATGGGCTTCATCCGCGACGTCCGCAAGATCGTCGCCCGCCTGCCCCAGGCCCGCCAGAACCTGCTGTTCTCGGCCACCATGCCCGACGCCGTGGCGGAATTGGCCGGCGGCATGATGGCCAAGGATTGCGCCCGAGTCGAGGTCGCCCCGCCGGCCACCACTGTCGAGCGGATCGAGCAGCGGGTGTTGTTCGTGGATCGCGGCGACAAGCGCGACCTGCTGGTCGATATCCTGAAGGATCGCTCCGTCAATCGCGCCATCGTCTTCACCCGCACCAAGCACGGCGCCAACCGAGTTGCCGAGCAATTGCAGAAGAGCGGCGTCACCGCCGACGCCATCCACGGCAACAAGTCGCAGAACGCCCGCCAGCGCGCCCTCAACGACTTCAAGGACGGAAGGCTGCGCGCCCTGGTGGCCACCGATATCGCCGCCCGCGGCATCGACGTCGATGGCATCACCCACGTCATCAATTTCGAGCTGCCCAACGAGCCCGAAAGCTACGTCCACCGCATCGGCCGCACGGCGCGAGCCGGCGCCGACGGCATCGCCCTGTCGCTGTGCGACGCCGACGAGGTGTCATACCTGAAGGCGATCGAGCGCATCACTCGCACGGTGGTGACGGTCGATCCGGGCCATGACTGGCACGCCGAATCGGTGGCCCGGCTTTACGCCTCGCCGCGCGGCGCGCCTAAAAGCACGGCCGCCCGTCCGCCAGCCGGCGGCCGCAACTCCGGTCGGCCGCACGCGCGCGGTCGCTGACCCCCAGAATACCCCCCTCATTTCATGGTGGAATGGGGGGGGTGTAACTGTCCGATTGACGGGAAGCGCGGGGGATGGAATTCTCCCCGCCATTGGTATTACCCCTCAAGCGGATGTGACGGCGATGGAACTCGATCCGATCGACCCTGATTTCCAGCGGGTCAACGACGACCATCAAGCCCTGTCCCGCCAAGTTGATGTCATTCAGAATCTGGCCAAGGTGCCCTCGCCTGATCGGCCCGCCTTCGTTGAAGCGCTCAATCGCCTGGCCGAATTGTCATCTGCCCATTTCGCCCACGAGGAAGCCTATATGGCATCGCGGGGCTATGACGGCCTGCCGGTCCATAAAAAGGACCACGAATACCTACTGCGCAGCCTGGGCGAGCTGATCGAGTCCTGCGAAGCGGGCAAACTGGCCATTACGGTGGACATACCTACCCAATTGCGGAGCTGGTTGAACTTTCATATCGAGCGCTACGATATGCCGTTCCAAGAGTTCGCCGGCCACCTCTAGGGGTCCCATGTCCCCGTCGCTCATCGTCACCTATCACGTCCAATCCGATGCCGCCGCCATTGAGGCGCGGGCGCAAGCCATCGCCGTCGAGCAGAGCGTCGAGATGCCGGTCGAGGCCATCGACGATGCCTTCGTGCTTGGCGAGATCGTCGGCCAGGTCGATGGCATCAATGATCTTGGCCAGGGAACTTTCTCCGTCCGCATCCGACTGGCCGCGTCCTCCACCGGCTTCGAGGCCGGTCAGTTGCTCAACATGCTGTTCGGCAACACCTCGATCCATCCCGATGTCGCCCTAGTCGATGTCCAACTTCCGCCGGACCTTGCCGCCACCTTCGGTGGCCCCCGTCACGGCATCCCGGGCTTGCGCGCCCGAATCGGCGCCGCCAAGCGGCCGCTGACCTGCTCGGCCTTGAAGCCCCAAGGGCTGCCACCTGACGGTTTGGCCGCCATCGCCGGCCGATTGGCCTTGGGCGGAGTCGATTTCATCAAGGACGACCACGGTTTGGCCGACCAGGCCTATGCCCCTTTCGCCGCTCGCGTCGCCGCCTGCGCGGCCGCCGTCGCCGCCGCCAATCTCGCCAGTGGCGGCGCCACCCGCTACGCCCCCAGCCTATCGGGCAACCTTGACCAGCTTCGCCGCCAGGCGAAGGTCGCCCGCGATCACGGCATCGACACCCTGCTGGCGGCGCCGATGATCCTGGGCCTGCCGGCCTTCGCTGCTTTGGTCGCGGACTTTCCCGATATGGCTTTCATCGCCCACCCAGCCATGGCCGGCGCCACCGCGATCCGGCCGCCGCTGCTGCTGGGCCGGCTGTTCCGCCTGTTCGGTGCCGACGCCACCGTGTTTCCCCACCAGGGCGGCCGCTTCGGCTATTCCGCCACCACCTGCCGCGATCTGGCCGAGGCGGCGCGCGGCGAGTGGATGGGATTGAAAGATTGCCTGCCGGTGCCGGCCGGCGGCATGACCGCAGAGCGGGTGGGCGAAATGCTCGACTTCTACGGCGACGAGGTCATGCTGTTGGTGGGGGGCAGCCTGCTGGCCGCCGGTCCCCGCCTGACCGAGGAAACCGCCGCCTTCGTCCACAGGGTCCACGCGCATGGAACATGACGGGTTCAGAACCTTCCGCGACTTCGGCTGGGATGGCGTCGATCTTTTGGCCTACAAGCAGGAAGGCAGCGCGCCGTTCAAGGACATTACCCGGCAGACCTTGTTCGCCGATCCGCGCCAGGCCTGTGAATTGCGCTATTTCGAGATGGCGCCCGGCGGCTATTCGACGCTGGAAAAGCACGAACACGTCCATGCCGTGATGATCTTGCGCGGCGCCGGGCGGTGCCTGCTGGGCGACCAAGTGCGGCCAGTGGCGGCCCATGATCTGGTCACCATCCCGCCCTGGACCTGGCATCAGTTCCGCGCCGGCCCAGACCAGCCTTTGGGCTTCCTGTGCATGGTCAACGCCCAGCGCGACAAGCCGGTGCTGCCCAGCGCCGAAGAGGCGGCGGCGTTGGAGCGGCTATTTACCGCAGCGAGTTGACCGCCGCCGCCAGTCCCTTGAGCGGAACCGGAATGCCCAGCGGCTGCGGTGCCCGGTAGGGAACCACGCCGATCGTCAGGGCCTTGGCGGTCAGAATCGCCTGTAAGGTGGCATCGTCGAGCGGCCTCACCGCCTCGCAGCCATCGGGACGGCAGGTGTTGATGGCCAGCGGCAGCGCGGGATGCTCATCGATGCGAAGCGCGGCACCGTCGCGCAACGAGATGCCCAGCGGCAGGGTCACCACCACCACCGGCTCGCCATGGGGGCCAAGGAAGCCGAAGGAAATGTCGAACACCTGGCGGCCGTCCTGGGACAGGCCGACCATCATCGCCACGCAGGTCTCCTGGTGATCCTCGCCGGTCTGGCAATTGATCTTCCAATTATCGAAGATCTTGCCCTTCTGCGGCTTGGCCTCGGCGCCCGAAGCCACAAAGGCGAGTGCCAGCGCCACCAAGGCCACCCATTTCCACCGCGAACCCATTGACGCCTCCGGCAAATCGAGAGGCCAGTTGAAGCCCCGCTTGGGGGTCGATGTCAACCTCCGTTCGGTGGACATGAATGAGGATTGCTCCATAATGCGGACGACCTTGTCCACCCCAATGAAGGCGATGCTCCGATGATGGCCCTGCTGGCTGGCCTGCTGTCGATCTTCACCGGCGCCGCCGAACCCGAGAGCTTGCGATTGCAGGGCTATGTCGAGGGCGATTATCTGCGCATTGGCTCGCCAATTTCCGGCACCCTGGCCGAGGTGAAGGTGGCCGAAGGCGGAAATGTGGCCAAGGGGGCGCCGCTGTTCAGCCTGGATACCGTCACCGACCGCGCCGCCCGCGACCAGGCCGCCGCCATCCTGGCCCAGGCCGAGGCCCAATTGGTCAATCTGAAGAAGGGCAAGCGCCCCGACGAGTTGAAGGCGATCGCCGCCCAGAAGGCCCAGGCCGAGGCCTCGGAGCGGCTATCCGAGGCAACGCTGCGGCGCGAGGAGGCGTTGGTGCGGCGCGACTTCGCCGCCCAAGCGGCGCTGGATGCCGCCCGCGCCGCGTTGTCGCGCGACCGCGCCCTGGTCCAGCAATCGGCGGCGGAATACCGCACCGCTTTGCTGGGCGCCCGCGAGGACGAGATCATCGGCCAGGAGGCCCTGGTCGAACAGCGCCGGGCCGAACTGGCCAAGGCCGACAAGCGCCTGCTCGACCTAGCGCCGCTGGCCCCCGACGACGCTTTCGTCGAGAAATTATTCTATCGCCCCGGCGAATACGTTGCCGCCGGCCAGCCGGTGTTGTCGCTGCTGCCGCCGGCCAACGTCAAGCTGGTGTTCTTCGTCCCCGAACCGCGCCTGGGCGCCGTTCAGGTTGGCCAACAAGTGGCCTTCGCCTGCGACGGCTGCCCGACCGGACTGACCGGTCGCATCTCGTTCGTCGCCACCCAAGCGGAATACACCCCGCCGGTGATCTACAGCATCGGCAACCGCGACAAGATGGTGTTCCGGGTCGAGGCCCGCTCCCTGGCCAACCCGCTGGCGCTCCATCCCGGCCAGCCGGTGGATGTCAGCGTCACGGTGAATGGGGTGAGATGACTCCCCTCGCCATCGACGTCACCGGGCTGGAAAAGCGCTTCGACGGCCGGACCGTGGTGCGCGACTTCTCGATCCGGGTGCCACGGGGGCGCATCTATGGCTTTCTCGGCCCCAATGGCAGCGGCAAAACCACCACCATCCGCATGTTGTGCGGGCTGCTGACCCCCGATGCCGGGGCCGGCACCTGTTTGGGCTTCGACATTCGCCGCGAGGCGGCCCAGATCAAGCGCCGGGTCGGCTATATGACCCAACGGTTCAGCCTGTACGAGGATTTGTCGATCCGCGAAAACCTCGATTTCGTCGCCCGCGTCCACCAGTTGCCCGACCGGCGACGGCGAGTGAGTGCGGCGCTGGACGAATTGGGTTTGGCCAATCGCGCCAGCCAACTGGCCGGCACCCTGTCGGGGGGCTGGAAGCAGCGTCTGGCGCTGTCGGCCTGCGTGCTGCACGAGCCGGAATTGCTGCTGCTGGACGAGCCCACCGCCGGCGTCGATCCCAAAGCCCGGCGCGACTTCTGGGACCACATCCACCGTCTGGCCCGCGAGGGGATGACCGTGCTGGTCAGCACCCATTACATGGACGAGGCCGAGCGCTGCCACGAAATCTGCTATTTGGCCTATGGGCGACTGATGGTCCAGGGCACGGTGGCCGAGGTGGTGCGCGGCTCGGGACTATCGACCTGGGTGGTGGCCGGAGACGGCATCGCCGCCCTGGCCGCCGCCCTGGAGGGCCGCCCCGGCATCGCCATGATCGCCGCCTTTGGCAACGCGCTCCATGTCAGCGGCACCGAGCGCGAGGCGCTGGATGACGCCGTGGCCGAATTCCGCCAGCGCCCCGGCCTGACCTGGAGCCGGGTCGAGCCCAGCCTGGAGGATGTCTTCATCCATCTGATGGCCCAGGCCGAGGACAATTTCCGATGAGCCGCCCGCCCTTGTCTTGGTCGCGTCTGCTGGCGGTGATGATCAAGGAATTGATCCAGATGCGGCGCGACCGCCTGACCTTCGCCATGATGGTCGGCATTCCGGTGCTGCAATTGCTGCTGTTCGGCTACGCCATCAACACCGACCCCAAAGCCATGCCCACAGTGGTCAATCTGGAGGAGGCCGGGCCGTTCAGCCGCGAACTGGCCGCCGCCCTGGAGAATTCCAGCTATTTCCATGTCACCGCCCAGGTTAGCGGCGAGGCCGAGGCGGAACGCCTGCTGGCCACCGGCGAGGTCCAGTTCGTGGTGACCATCCCGGCCGGCTTCGAGCGCCGGCTGGTGCGGGGCGAGCGCCCTGCTTTGCTGCTGGAAGCCGACGCCACCGACCCGGCCGCCGCCAGCAACGCCGTCGCGGCGCTGACCGCCCTGGTCCACACCGTGTTCGACCCCGCCTTGACCGGGCCGCTCTC
>Ga0316222_1002494_pt1 | contig 19515 bp, 18 predicted proteins | sample TBH18011metaG_FD_206008 | JGI IMG/M metagenome (GOLD analysis project Ga0316222, IMG submission 206008) | Freshwater microbial communities from Trout Bog Lake, Wisconsin, USA - TBH18011 | ecosystem: Environmental > Aquatic > Freshwater > Lake > Hypolimnion/Profundal zone | place: USA: Wisconsin...
GGCGTCGGCGCCCTCGCCGACGCGAACTTTTTTGCGCTGCCGACGCGATCAGCCGCGAAGATGCCTTTGGCGAGGGCGCCAAAGGCCACACGCGAGGGCGCGTGCGCTCCCCGGAAGCTGGCGCGACGCAGGTTCTTGCCCAACAATCACCCTCGCGCTTTGGCGAGGTTAGCTCCTCAGGATGACAGTTTACTGGGGGCCGATCTTCCTGAGGATCGCTAACACTTAAGAAACTTTGGCATGCCGCAGGGCATCCAAACGTTGCGTTATATCAGGTGGGGACCTGATTTGGGGACGCAGCGAAAGCCGCCGGCTTCCCGGCTTTTGGGGACTGGGAAGCGCGGCGTGGCGCCTTCCCGATGAAAATCGGGAAGGCGCTTACTCCATCGCCAGGTCTTCCGGGAGGTCGGGATACCTGAAACTCCCGCAGTCAGCGCCAGTCGCTGAGCGGTTTGAGTGCTTCGTTCGGTACGCCCTGCCGGCCGTCGTCCGTACTCAGCCGAACGGCGATTCGCAAGCTCTTGACCCCGGAATAATGCACGGCCAGAACGCGAACGCCTTTGTTTTCAGCCTGCTTGGGTGGGTGAGGGGATGACGGGAGTGGTTCGGCGGGCAGAATTTCGAACCGACCGCCTGAGTTGGAGAGCAGCTTCGCATGCAATTGCTTGTCCGATTGTTTCAGCACCGCCGATTGGCCGTCGCCGGCAATCTCCACCGTCGCCCGGGTATGCATCAGCCACCATAATTCAGCCGGTTTTTCGGTGTCGACTTGATCTTGCACCAGCACGGTTTCGGCATCGAGCAGACAAATTCCGCGTTCGACTTTGCCGGTTTGCAAACCGTAAGCCGCGCTCAGATCGGCCACGGCAAACGTAGGTTTATCCCCGACGCGAACGATCTTGCACACGGCTCTCGGATCTTGATCCGGCCCGGCGCCCGGGTTGATCAGGAGCGTGTTATGCGCCTCGGCGCGCATCCGGTAATAGCTCCAGCGTTTGCCACCGAAATAGCCGGGGAGATTGTAGTTGTCCGATCCGAAGTCCAGTGCCCATCGGCAGCCCGCGGCGTCCAGCACAAAGGAACCCAGGTCCAGATGACCGTGGTTGACGCTGTTGTTGCCGGCCTTGAATCCCACAAACGTCGCATTTGGCGAGTCCCAGGCAGAACGGGCGGTGAACACCTCCGGTCCGCGAAAATAGCGGTTCAGCGGGCGCGAACCCGTCGCCGGGTTGCGTTGCTGCCAGTCGGCGCCCCAGAGGAAATCGAACGTTGGCTTATCACCAACCGTGGGTTCGAATCCCACTCCTTCCGCCAGTTCCCAAGCGGGAACGGGCATGAATCCAAGGTCCCCAGGCGGCGACGCTGTCAAGACCCCGAAAATCTGCCGATTTTATCGGACACTGTCGTACCCATGGGGAACGGTCGAAAAATGTAGAATTTTAGTAGCGTAGGTGGTAAGGTGTTTGCACCGTGAAGCCTCCAGTCGATTCCCCAAGTCAAAACGACCATCGCCCAACCCGGCGAAAACCTCTTCATCGGGAAAAAAAGAAGGCGATCATCGCCGACCTTCCGGCGGGCATTTCCGTTTGCAAACTCGGCAATGGTTACTTCCGCGTGCGGCTCGGAAAGAAGTTTACGGAGGCGGAGCCAGACGTGAAGGACTTTCAAGAGGTGGAAGGAGACCACGGTGCTCGCAGTTTCGTCGAAAGCCAGATTCGGGACCGGGCGGCGATCCGCGAAATGAAGCTGACGCCAGACCAGTTGGCGGAGGCGAAACGAGCGTTCCGCCGTTTGGGCGAAGATATCAGCCTGGACACGGTGGTGGACTACTACTTTGACTCGGGCCCGGGTGGCCGCGCCGTCAAGAAGATCGAAGACGCCCTCGCTCTCTATGGCCGGCACCACGTTGACGCCGGGAACGACCCGAATTACTGGGCAGCCCAGGAAATCTCGATCAAGCTGCTAATCAACACTACCGCCAATCGCGCACTGGCCTACTTCACCGGCGAACGACTCGCCAAGTGGTTCGCCTCGATGCGGGTTGAAAGACAGTGGGGCGACATCAATACACTCAACTACGTCCGGGACCTTAATATGTTCTTCCGTTTCTGCGTTCGCCGGGAGTTCATTGGCCGAAATCCATTTGAAAGCCCTGCGTTCGACTGGGTGTCAACGCTCCGGAAGAAGCTCAAGAAACGGCTGGATACGGTTGAAGTTTACAAGGTTGAAGAAGCCAGGAAACTCCTCTTGGCGGCGCTCGAGCACCCGGAACTCGACCTGCTCGCTTGGCTCGTGGTCGCCCTATTCCTTGGCGTACGCGTGGAAGAGTTGCCGCGGCTCACATGGGACCGGTTCCGCTGGGAGGAAGGCTGCGTCTCGCTCACCCACGAAATCGTTGCCAAAGGAGGCAGTCCGCGGCACGTTCCATTCACCGATGCCTTTCTATCCTGGATCAAGCGCGTTGCGAATCTGCTTGAGCGCACTGGCCCGATCTGCACGACCGAGGGATTTCGCCGCCGGCGCGATCTGCTTCATGAGTTTGCAAAAGTGAAGAAAAAGCGCAACGGTCTGAGGCACACTTTCGCCTCCCACGACTACGTCTCCCACGGAAGCGCCCAGGCGACCCGTGATAAGCTGGGTCACGAAAAACTGTCCGATGTTCTGTTTAAACACTACGTCGCCCTACTCACCAAGGCCGAAGCGTCGGCCTTCTGGGCGCTCCGGCCGCCAGAACAGCCCCAAGAGGTGTAGGCGACGAAGGACAACATTGGTCACAGGACGTTACAAGCTCCCGAGCAGAGCCATTTGGATCAGTTACACAGGCGTTTTCACAATTTCCTAAGTCCATCCTCCAATCCGAGACCGCAGTTGATCTTCATGACTCCGGTTGCGATGAAGAGCCGCAGATTACGTCGCTGGCCAGTTTCGCAAGAACAAAATCGACCACAAGGCGCAGCTTTCGCTTGCTTACAGGAAACGGATCCCATCTGACAAGAAAGCAGCGCACTGAAACTTTTTTTGTTTTAGCCGATTCGAAGACCTGGCGTACACAAGTGCAGAGTGTATCGATATCGGGTCCGGCGTAGAACCTCAACCCGAGCGGCGAATTAACGGCATGGAAGGTCGATTCGGTCTCGCACGTAAGTTCGAAGGTTCCATCGCAATCTAAATCACTCAGGGGTTCTGGTTGGGGCGCGAGTGGAGAAATGCCACCTACTGCGGCAAGAGCCGCTCTCAATTGCCGTCGCAAGATCGCTCCGTGCAATTTCATTCGCTCCGTGTCCACCACCAGCCCCTGAACCAGCTTCGCTTCGCTCATGCAGGACCTCGCCACAGTGCGCTCGTGTGCAGAATTCAAATCTGGAAGTGCCTCCGAGATTACGCACAAGGCAGTACCGGCATAGGAACATGGCAGAACAGTAATGCTGGAATGCCCAAATTGCCATGCGCCGTGCGCCAGACGAATAATGGAGGAACCTGCGCGAGCGGTTAAGTCGTCAACTAGGCGCAGAAATAGACGGACGCCTTTGAACCGACGGACCGAGTGGGGGGTAATATTAGCGTTGCTGAAGACCGCGCGAATGCAGCGGGCAACGGTGTCGGCTGTCACCCGTGCGATCGGTTTCCCCGATATTCGTCCGAAGACATTCATCTGCTCAAACGCCCGAAGACAGGAAAGCTGGCCTGTGCCAAAAAACGCACTGTCCGCATATCTTGGCAGTGCCGCACTGTCCTTGCGATACTTCACCAGAAAACGCCGGCTTCTCGAATTTCCACCCATTGGCAACGGCGGCGGGACGACGATGGCCTCACCCACCCGCAATCCTCCGTCGAAAATCGCCTCGAAGGCTGAGGCCAACTGAAGTTTCTTGGCCTGGCGCTCAGATCCTTTATCCGTGCTGAACCCGTCCCTAGCCGTTGGCTTGCATCGGGCCAGAACAGACGGGATCCGTGCAATCGCGCTTTCCATTTCCTGACAAGATGGCAAGCGAGTAGGCTCTGAAACCCGAAGCCATCCTTTCCGCTTGCTGACTTCAAACGCCCGCCGGGCGATGTCGTTATCTCCTTTCGGTCGCCCCTCACCAACTCTTTCGAAATAGCATCTTTCCCAATTATGGAAAGCATCGTAACAGGGCAGAAAGCCGCGGTCATAAAATTGCCGTGACAGCGCCTGAGCGATCTCATCCAAGTCATGGCATCCGCATTTTAGAATGTGTTTCACCCACCGGTCGCGTTCCCTCGATTTCGGGACCGCATGAACCTCCCAAGGTTCCACCCATGGACTTCCATCAAACCGGATTAGTGGACCTGAAATTCCCATCTCCCGAAGGGAGTCCGCTACAGAAACATGATTCAAACCTGTCGAAAGACAGCATGTCGCCCCCAAGACTGCCCCAGCATGCGTCATCCGACATCGGTGTGCCGTGACCCTTGTCAAAAGGCGAACGGCTTCCTCAGCCGAGAGTCTATGCCGAAAGCCCGCGTGCCGAAGGGCGCAGTTGACGATCTTTCCAAGATCGGCTGGTTCCACTCCGGTGATTGGGGTCAGATCCAACGCGCCGTGTCTTCGGTGCCGCAAATAATCGCGATGCCTCCATAAGAAATAGCCATTAATCGAGGCCGCTGCTCCAAGTGCGCCGGTCAACGCGATTGGGAACAAGGAAAGTCCTCCAGCGTCTTGAGAATGCATCGGACACAGAAAAATCCAACGGTCGGTTCCATGGGGAAGGACAAAGTTCCCACAGCGAATGTAGGCGGAGTATTCCAATACATGCGACAAAGGCATGCCGGATTCCAGCGATAGGGCAACCAAGACCGCTGCTGAATTTCGAGGAGACGCGGCTCCAAGGGTTATGAATTGACGCCTTAACCCGTGAAGCAGAAGACTGCCGACATGATCTTCAGGAAGAGATAAGGGCGCGGGGCCGGACGCCAGCGACGGCTGAACAAAAGAGCTTGTATGGAAGCGATCAAACCAGTCGCAACCAGGCTCGCGGACCGTTCGGAGCGAAGGAAGCGCCCGTAGTTTCAAAGCAAGTTCTTCTGCTGCTTTTGAAAGTCCGCCGATGGAGAGTGCCACTTCGATGGCTGAGGCCGCAGCGCAAAAGATGCTCCACCCAGTTGACGGTACCGCACACGACTGTGGGGCGAGCCCTCCGGAATTGTGACCTACGAGAAAATCGATCACAAGCGCAGGAGTGCCCCGCTCAATTAGAAAATTGATTAGCGCATTGCGATCCGGTTGCAAAGGGAAACGAGAATCAAGGGGGATTCTTGCCGCTGGAAGACCGCACTCGTGGGAAGGCAGCCATTCCTCTCCAGTATGATATAGCAGAGCGGGACTATCGCCGAAGAGCCGGGAGCATTCTTGGAAAACTGCCCAAAGGACCGGCGGACAAGGGATCGTGTGGTACTGGCCTGGGATCCACGGCTTATCCGCAAAGACAAGATGCGGCATTGGAAGCTGGCGCATCATATGAGCCGGGTTAGGATGAATACGGCTCCGACGCTTACCGAACAACAGAAGTAGCCGCTCAACGCAGGCGATAATTTCTGAAGGTGTAGCGGCGGATTTCACCGCAAGCGAGAAGGCGGCTGCAGCGTCCGAAAACGACCCAGATGGCGTTCCGTGCAGAACCAGCGGTTGCGGGGATGCCATGCTCCACTCCACGCCTTTGATGCCAAGGAGGTTGATTACTTCTCGCCCGACTTGGCCGAGGGCGGACGCGAGTTTCTCTCCTGAAACGGCGAGGTATGCGCAGCGGGCTCGGCTGCCGCAGAGAGGGTGCCCGCGTAACAAGGAAAGGACAGAGGCTTCCATTCCGCACTTTTCGAATGCCACAAAGTCGAATGTCCAAATGAAAGTCTTCTGGCGGGAGGTGATTCCGGTCTGCGATGCATCGACAAGACGTTGAAGCCAGTTCTCAAATCGAAGGTGAAAGTCATTCCCAAACTGGGTTGCCAGATCCTGGCCGCACGAAAAGTCCAACCCAAGGTTTGAAAGCAATGCGGAAACTTGTCCCGGCAATTCCACCGCGAACTCGGAGCAGCGAAATGCATCACCTCCTGGATAAAAGGAACTGCCGACGAAGCGGACCATGCAGGTGGGAGTAATAAATCCTGGGCGGTCTTTTCGTGAAGCACTGCCGACGCCTAGTGCGAGAGCATCCCGATGATGTAAACCAAACAGGGCTTCTAACACCACGAGCAGGTAACACCGCCTCTCGTCCAAGTATTTCGATTGTGGAGAAGTGAAAAAGCGAGACAAGCACATCGAGAGAATCGGCCTTAGATGATCGGCGGGATGATTCTGTATGAGCGCTCCAGCGAAGGAGCATTCAGGTATAGGTTCCACGCTGGTCCGTTGGGGAGAAGGGTCAGGAACAATTGGACGCCCCGCAAGAAGCCGCTCAATTTGCCTCAAGAATGTTGTGATCGTTGTGATGCTTCGCTTCCGCATCACGGAATCCGGCAAGCTGGTTTGATCCGGCAACTCACAACGTTCGAGCAAGTAATGCGCCAGACATTCCAAGTCGGTGAAGGCTGGATCGCTCGCAACCAAGTAGAAGAAACGCTTCGCCACCAGGCAGGCAGTTTGCCGGTTGGAACCGTCCTTCCACAATCCGAAATCCGCCTGATTTCGAACTGAATTCAACAAGGTGCCGGCAAGATTGCCCAATGCCATGTTGCCACAAATCCAGCCCTCACAGCCTCTCAGCCAGTCAAGTAGCCTGCAGAATGGGGTCTCGGCTATCGACCGCTCCCCCGATTTCAGTTCCTCAGCGATCACTGAAGACACAGAGGCAGGGATCGGTACGCCGTTTTGCAACAAGAATGCTGCGGCTGCCTGAATCCGAACAGAAAACGGATTGCCAATGGACATAAGATATTCGCGTTCTTTTGCGGTCAAATCAAAGTATCCCCGCGAGGGCGGATTTCTGTATCGTTTTAAGGTGAGCTTTGCAAGCGGGTTTGTCGGAACCGCCGAAGGGCGGCGCAGCCGCCTTTCAGCCGCAGGATGCACATGTTCCCCGTAGAGGAAGGATTGGGGGAACTGTAGCTCCCCAAGTTTGAAAGCTTCATCCCCGCTTTGACGGCCTCGGCTTTATATGGTTCTTTCCGACGCTGGGCGTCCCGCCGCTGGCTGATGAGTGGCAGGCGGCCATCCACGAGCGCTGTTACCACTTGGCCGCAAGGGTCGCCCAGCAGCGCGGTTGCCGTCCACCCACTGTCGGCACCGCCTCGCCGCCACTCTTGCGCGAGTAACCGAGTTACACCTGAAACACCCGCCCTTGGCGCTGCCGCTTGCCCTCGCAGTCACATCGGCGCTCCCAGGCTGAAGTTTATCTGCGTTCCTCGCCGAACACTCCATTCACCATACCCGCCGCCGCTCGCTCACCTTGAGCTTTGCCATGAAACGCTTTACCGACTGATAGGAACTGCCGAACGCACTTTCCTCCACCATCTCCTTATAAATGCGCTGGGCGCTCAGCCCCCCCTCTTTGGAGCGGATGACATCGGTGAAAGGATCGCAGAGAGTCTTGCAGCCCGAATCCTTGCCGAAGCACTCGACGCTCGCCCCCTTGTCTTTTCGGACGGGCTAAGCGGCTCCGTCCCGGCGGTCGAAATGCCGGAACACTTTGGCCGACCGGCAAGAGCTATTGCGTACGGTTGGGCAACTTGGATTGCAATTCAGCCACGCGGTGCTGTGCAGCCTTGCGGGACGCCCTGAGCCATTCAATGCGGAACGCACGCATGCGGGATACAATTTGGCCCACTTTTATGATCGTAGCGAGCAAGCTGGTCCCTCCGTAACGGAGAAAATCAGAAATCAGCATCTCAAGGGCATCAATGATGTCCTCAGGCAGAATCTCCTGCAGTTGGGTGACGTTCTTCAGCACGCTCACCCTGCCACGCCCTAGATATCGTTCTTCTTTTTCCCGCTTGTCACGTCGGTTCGTTTCGGGGCTACTCGGCCGACTGACCCCAACCAGCAAGTCGCGAACCTGCGCAACGCGGCTGTTATCGTCGAGTTTGCGCCGTTTCGCCTTTTTGTAGGGCTTATTCCGAAGCTTGGGCTCTTCACTTTCATCAAAAGCCTCGCGTCCATCCTGCAATTCCACTGCATCGGTCAGATAGCGTGCGCGTGTGTTGTCCATGAAGACATCTTTGCCATCCTCGTTCACCGTGCCGTCGTAATCCGAACGTTCCTCTTCGCCTTCGCCTTCGCAGCGGATGCGGAAATCCCCGGAAATCGGAATTTTGTCCCATTCGGGGGGCGCGATGATGATCGCTTCGGGTTCGGGAGGGGGGGCCAAGTCCTTCCGATCAGAAGGGCGGGTAGCGGGTTTCTGGCGAACGCGCGGTTGCTTTTTGGCACGCCCAAACAGAACGCGGACTTTCCGGAACTCGCGCCGCAGGGCGCTATCCGCGGCAATGGAGTCGCAGTATTCCCGGTGCGTCAGCTTTCGAATGGCCTCAGCTTCGCGAAACAATTTATTAAACAGATCGGTAACGGTATTCATAATGTCCTCCTTGGCGCGGTAAATGAGCGTAAGCGCACTCTCCGGCTGGAGTATATTGGTCGGGTGGAGCAATTACCGAATTGGTGCAAGGTTTATTTCACTCTGAATTGCCCCTTTTCGGTGAACAGACTCCGGTCTTTGCTCCGGGGGGATCTCCTGCCGCCAAAGGATTGAGAACGCAGGAACCTCCTTATATTGACTTCTGCACATGTTCTTCTACGGAGGAACCACCCCGGTGATAACCGGGAAATGAGTGAAATTCTTGACTGAAAACTGGCAGATGCTGCCTTCGTGGCGAACGCCATGGAAACGGGACCGGCTACCACAGGTCAATCTGTCCTGCTCCGACCTGTTACCGATCAAATGGATTGCTGAATTCTTCAGGACAGCGTAAAGAGCGCTTCACCCGCAGGATGGCAAAAGACGGTGCGCGCGGCGGCGGGAAAAGCGGAGAAATTGGCCGGTTTGAAAAGCGGATGGCAAAAGGGGGGCATATTTTGGCGGCGGACGCAAAAGGTTAGGCGGCGGATTACGGTTCCACGCGGTCTTTCATGCGGTAGCTCCTGCCCTCGATGACGACGGTCTCGGAGTGGTGCAGGAGGCGGTCGAGCACGGCGGCGGTGATGGTGGAGTCGCCGTTGAAGATGGAGGACCAGTCCTTGAAGGCTTTGTTGGTGGTCAGGACGATGGAGCCGCGTTCGTAGCGTTGGCTGATGACCTGGAAGAGGAGGTCGGCGCCACGCTGGTCGATGGGCAGGTAGCCGACCTCATCGAGCAGCAGGAGCGCCGGGGTGAGGTAGCGACGCAGGGCGCTCTTGAGTTGGCCGGCGTGTTGCGCGGCGCTCAGGGTGTTGATGACGTCGATGGCGTTGGCAAAGAGGACGGTGTGTCCGCGCTGGCAGGCGGCGTAGCCGAGCGCGGCGGTGAGGTGCGACTTCCCAAGCCCGACTTGGCCAAGGAAAATGGCGTTGGCTTTCTTCTCGATGAAGTCGAGCCGGAAGAGTTCCTGGATTTGGAGCCGGTCGATGCGGGCGGGCCAGTCCCAGCGGAAGGTGTCGAGGGTCTTGATGACGGGGAATCGGGCGGCTTTGATGCGGCGCGCGACGGAGCGGTCGCTGCGCGCGGCGGCTTCGCCCTCGACGACCCGAGTAAAATAGTCGAGATGCGCCCAGTGCTTGGCGGCGGCCTCGCAGGCCAGCGCGCGGCAGTGTTCCTTGGCGAAGGGCAGTTGCAGGTAGTCGAGATGGCGGTCGAGCAGAAGATCGGATTGGAGCGGTTGTTTCATAGCGGATGTTGCGGCGGGTGATTAACTGTGTTGGCTGTGTTGGCTGTGTTGGCGGAGGGCGGGTCGTAAATGGAGAGGTCGGCCCGGGGCAGTTCGAGGTCGAGCAGGTCCGCGCGCCGGGTGAGGTGGAGCGGGCTGGGCTGCGGGGCAAAGCGTTCGCGCTGTTCGAGCAGGTTGGCGATGTAGTCGCTGCTGAAAGCTTGGAATTCGAAGGCGTCGGCGAGGGCCCGTGCCACTTTTTCGCGCCCGTAGGCTTCGGCCAGGGCGAGGATTTTGGCGATGTGCTGGCGCGGGTTGAAGCGGCGTTCCTGCAGAGCGAGGGCGTATTGCTCGGCGTGCGGGCTCAGGGCATGAAAGCTCATGAGGACCTTGGCGTCGCGGCCCTTGCGGCGCCGCTCCAGGAGTTCCTTGACGTGGTCGGGGTCTTCGAAGTCCTGATGCCTGTCATAGCACCGGGTATGCTTGGCGACGAGTTTGTCCTCATGGTAGACGCACAGCCGCTCGGCGAAGATTTTGAGGGTCAACTGCTGGGACGCGTAGAGGCTGGGCACGGAGTAACGGTTGGTATCGAAGACGACCCGGCAGCGGTTGGTGACGCGCACGGTGCGGGCGATGCCGGTGTCCGGCGCCAGGGGCGTGAGCGCCCGCAGTTGCCGCTTTTCAAGCGCGAAGAGTTCGGCGGGCTGCTTGCGCGTTTCGCCGTGGATGCGCACGTTGGCCACGGAGTCCATCCACTGGCGCGCGCCGGCGTTGAGGGCGCCAAGGCTGCCGGGCAGTTCCAGGCCGGCCAGGAAGTTCTTCTTGATGTAGCCCACGCCGTTTTCCACGCGCCCTTTTTCGTTCGCCTTTCGCACGTTGCAGGCGCGCGGCTCGAAGCCGTAATGGGCGGCGAAGTCGAGGTAGCGCGGATTAAAGGTGGCCTTGTCGCCGTGGGGATGGTGGAGCACGGCGCTCTTGAGATTATCGACGTTTTGTTCCCGGACGAAATATGTGGCCAACTTCGAGGGCGACTCGAAAATCGGGCAAATACTGTGTGTGTTCGGTCACATAATTTTCTACAGGGTCTTGAGCCATTTCAGCAGTTCCGCGTCTTCCCGCCAGACGGGCTTGCGGAGGGATGCCTCCGAAGAAGCAAAAGCCGGTGGTTGGCACGCCTGCAAAGCAGCCTGTTTCATTCGAAGGGTGATCTCGGCGTAGCGATTGGTCGTTTCCAGATTCACATGTCCCAACCAGCCCCGGATTACGTTTGCCTCCACGCCCGCTTCCAGAAGGTGGACGGCGGACGTGTGGCGAAAGGTATGCGGGGAGATTCGCCGACGGGACTCGTCCGATTTCAGCAACGATCGCGTGTGGCGGTGGACGATTTTGTAAATGCCAAACCGAGTCAGGGCTTGGCCCCGCAGCGAGGTAAAGACCGCCCGCTCTGGATTCGTCTCCTTCTGGTCGGCAACCAGTTGCGTGAGCAAGGTCACAGTCTCCTTCCACAACGGACAGACGCGCCATTTGTCCCCTTTCCCGTGGAGTTGAACCCGAGGTTGGCCTTCGAGTTCGAGGTTCTTGTAGCGGAGATCAGCAACTTCCTGAACCCGCGCTCCAGTGTTGTAAAGGAACAGCAAGAGCGCTCGGTCGCGTAAGGCGAATGAACCTTGAGTCGGCAGCGAGGTGAACAGGGACTGCACTTCGTCCCGCTCCAAGAAGAACGTTTCCGCAGGTGCAGTCCGCTTGGTGGGAACGGCAGCGACACTCTGGGCTTCCTTGAGCATCTCGGGAACGCGCCGCGCCAGGTAATCAAAAAACCCGCGGAGTGCGGCCAACCGCTGATTGCGGGTTCGCACTTGGTTGTGGCGATCGGTTTCCAACCCCTGGAGGAAGGCCAACACCTGAGCACCGGTCAGGTCAGCCAGGGTGAGTCGGCTGATCTTGCGCCCGGTCTTCTCCGCCAGGAACAGCAGAAAGATTCTTACGCTGTCCCGATAACTTTTCAGAGAACTGGGTCGCAACCCTCTCTGGCATTTGAGGTGGTCTTCAAAGAAGCTGTAGAGGAGCGGACCTAAATCAGTATTCACAGTGCCACCTCCTTGATCAACGGGGCGGCGAAGTGGTTGAAGCGCTGATTGGCTGCTTCCAACAACTCGGCCGTGATGGTGAGATAAATGGCGGTTGATGCAGGATGCACATGCCCCATAAACGTGGACAGATCCCACAAGCGTTGCTGTGGATTGATGCCCGAACGCTACCACCGCAGCAACGTGCCGACGGCAAAGGAATGACGCAGGCAGTGCAGGCGTGGCGGCATGGCGCCCGCCAGAACCTTCAGCCCCAGCCGGGGCCAGAGCGCGTGGAAAGTCTGGCTGATCGTGCCGGGATGGATCGGGTTGGATCTGTCTGGACCGAAAGAGAACAGTGGCATGGTCGGAGCCAAGGCACCTGCGTCCTCGGTCTGCTGCTGCAAATAGTCGCGCAGTCGCGCTCCGAGCTTGGGACCAAAAGGCACCAATCGGCTCTTGAGGAATTTGGTTTCCCGAATGACCAACAGATTGCGCTCCAGATCCACATCCTGACGACAAAGCCGGGCGGCCTCTCCCACCCGCAAGCCCAGCCCATACATCAGGGCAAAGATCAGGGAATAAATCCGGCCCCGGTTTCGTCCGTTGTTATTGTCCGGCAATTCGGCGGCCAGCTTCAGCAAGTGCTGAGCTTGGATACGATCGAAAATAAACGTCACCTGGGTCGCGGTGGTATGTCGGGGTCGGCTTTGAACCGGTGATTGCGACGAGCGCTGCTGCCGCATCAACCACTTGAACAGACGTCGGACCACGCTTAAAAGATGGTTGTAACTTCGGGGTCGGCTCCGCGGACGCGAGGCCAAGAATCCGTCCAGCACCGCCGGCGTGATCTCGGTGACGGTGACGATCTTCTTTTCCACCAAGTAACGGTCAAAGAGATGCAACGCGCGCTCTTCGTTAATGAACCGTTTGCCTAACGCGCGTTGATGTCCAAGAAAGTCAGTCATCTCAGTAGCCAACACACTTTGAAACTGGATTGGACTCTTGTTCATAGAACCTCCTCTCCGTCACCCAGTGCGACTTCACGCAGATTCTCGACCGAGACTTTCGCGTAGATGGAGGTTGATTCGGGCGTTCCGTGGCCGACGTAATCCCCAATCGTTTTCAATGAAAAATGAGCGTCAATCAACCGCTGCACACAAGCATGCCTCAGGGTGTGTGAACCGGGACGCGGCACTGTCACGCCCGCTTTATGCAGATAGTAGCTGGCTCGGCAGGAAACCCCGCTGGCAGTCATGGGAAGCCACGGCGCAAGCACGCGATAGAAAAGACGCCGGTCAGCCCTTTGCGGGCGACCGTGCTTGAGATAATCCACGATGGCCTCTCCGACGATGGGAGATAAGGGATAGGCGGTGGAATGTCCGGCCTTGCGTTCCGGAACCCGGAGTCGCTCGCGTTCCCAGTCAATGTCATCCAAGGTCAGTGCCGCCACTTCGCGACCCCGCAGCCCATAGGTCACTAACAGCAGCAAGATCGCGTAATCGCGCTTGCCCACAGCGCTGCGCCGATCGACGCCCGCCAGCATGCGCTCTACTTCCGCCCAAGAGATGGACCGTGGAATACTGGACAGGCGATACTGCCTTGGGCCTTCAATACTCGGGCCAAGATCTTGCGGAACCAGTTTTTCACGGTAGAGATAACGCAGGAACACGCGCAAAACGCCGCAAAGACTGCTCAACATCGACATTCCCCAACCCTCGCTACGCGTGGTGACAAAGGCGCTCAGAATGGTAGGCGAAAGTTCTTTCACCGAATCCGCTTTGATCTCGTGAAGGTAAACTTCCAAGTGGCGCAGGCAGTGCCGATAACTCAACAATGTGGCGGGACGCAGCCCTCGTTCCTCACGCAGATGAGCCAGGAATCCCGGCGCTTGATCGGTGAAGGGGAAGGGACGGCCTCGCCCGCTCCCGGAAAAATCGGGCAGAAGGAGCCGCAGCATCTGTTCGATCGGGCTACGCACCGTGCTGGCGACACTCTTTCGTGCCCGCTCCGTCCGGCAGTTTCCACTACGCGCACGAACCCAATCCTCGACGAAGCCCTGCACATGCGGCGGAAGATCCAACCAAGTCTTGGCGCCTCGCGTCTGCGCATAAGCTCCAAAACGGAGGAGCAACGGAACACGGCGGAATACATTGCGAGCGGCGTAGCCTTGGTCATGCAACCAGGTGACATAGCGCTCAATCGGTTCACCAAACCAGTGGGCTCGGATGCGATCAATCGTTTGTGGTTTTGAATAGTAGTTCTCTATCATGGCAATTTCCTTTCAGGGACCAAGGAAAGGGAAACTGCCGGGGGCTGCAGCAAGATTATTATGTGCCGTGCTGCCGGGTTCGGTTCCTGAGCATCAGATATTTCAGACGGTCAGGGCACATATTTCGTCCGGGAACAAAACGTCGATTATGTTCCTGGGAACATAATCGACGAGCACGACGGCCGGGACGCCACCGAAAAACTCGAAGGCGTTTTGGTGGGCGGCAAGGAAATGTTCGGTCGCTTCGCCGAGGGTGAACTCGACATAGATCATGCGGCTGTGCGCGAGCACCATGACGAAAAAGGAGAGCCGCCGGGTGGTGGAGCCGATGGTCATGTTTCCGGCGTAGCCCCAATCGACCTGAGCGCATTCGCCGGGGGCGAAGGCGAGGGTCAGGAAGGCGGGGTTGCGCACGGGGCGGACCCTGCGCACGTATTCTTTAAGAATGCTGAAGCCGCCTGTGTAACCAGCCTCATCGCGCAGCCGCTGCAGGATCTGGGTGGCGCTGTAGGGATGGGTTTCGAGCCAGCGCAAGATGAGCGGCTTGTGCGGGTCGAGCTTGCTCGGGCGCGGACGCTTGAGGCGGCGCTGCGGGTAGCTCTTGAGGCACGCCCATTTGGCCACCGTCTCGGCGCGCAGATGCAATTCCCGGGCGATCTGGGAAAAAGAGAGCCCGCGTTCGCAGTAGTATTGCCGGATTTTGCTGTAGAGATCGTAGGAGATCACGGCTGCGGCCCTCCCTTGGCGGCGAGCATCTGGAGGAGGATGGAGCCGACCGCCAGCGACTCCCCGCAGCGGCGCCCTTCCATGGAAGTGGTCGTCGGAGGGACCGGGAGGAGGCCCCCGGAGCCGCCTTCCCCACCTTGGGGCAGGCTCAAGACCTGGTAGAGCGGCGCTTCGTAGGCGATGAGGCCGGTTTGCAGCAACCGCCTGCGGGCCTCGTGCAACTCGGCCTGGCTCATGGCGAGCAAACCGGCGGTGGTACGGTCGGAGTAATAACTCAAGCCCTCCGCATCGGCCACCGTTAGCAGCAAAAGGTAAAGGGCCAGCGCATGCGGGCCGCATCGGGCGCAGTGGCCCTCGCGCACCAGGCGCTGGTCGATCCAACTAAAGCGGCGAGGCACGTGCCGCAGCCGCTCGGGGCAAAGAATTCGTTTGGTTTTCATAGGCAGGAAATGACGACACCTCGGCGGGTGTGAAGCCGAGGATGTCCTGCCCTTTTCGTATCAAAACTCGGCTGGCGGCGGTGATGTCCTCTTGTAACACCGAGCCGGTCATTGTGGAGATAAGTCCCACAACCAGAGCGACTTGCAGCGGGAAGACATCTTGTAACGCATGAGAGATCTCTGGCGTCGTAACCTGCTGAGGCTGAGGCGCTTGCGCCGTGCAGTCATCTTGTAACGGTTTCGGCGGCGGAGGGGCCTTCTTGCGGGCATACCCCGGATGGGCCGCCCGCCACTCCTGGACGCGCCGGGAATTTTCCGGTCCGCGGAAGTAATTTCGGTTGGCCGGTTTGGCCAGCCAGCGGCGCTGGCTTTGGCGCTTGCTCTCCTTCTGGCAAGCGGGTTCGGAGCAATAACATTGGTGGCGCAAATTGCGCCGGTCCGGGACGTGGAACGCCTTGCAACACAGGCACTTTCGTTTGGCGGGAGGCTTCATTGGCAGACTCGGAAATCGAGTCGGCTTTAAGCAAAAAAAACCACCGTGGCGCTGAAGAAATCAGGCCGGAAGAAGACGAAGAAAACTGAAGAAGAAAAGAAGAGCGCTGTGTCTGAAGCGGAGGAAGAAGATCCACGCGCCCCCTCCGGTTTTCAAACCGCCCAGATTATCCGGTTTTTAAAACGCCGCTGGCAAAGGGCTATCCGAACGGGTCCGTATCTTTCGCGCATATGATCCCTGCTCAGAAAGGCGACAAAATCAACCTCAGTTTGGAGGAAGCGACGGCACGCGCGGAGACATGGAGGTGCCTGAATCAGGCCGGAGCGCCCCTGTATTGGTGCCCGTGGTCCATCGATGCAGCCCTAAATAGTACCAGCGCAAATCGCCCTATCACTATTAAAGCGATCGCGCATTCGATCGCCGCCGATCCCGAAGCTCTGTTAGCGTCTCTTCACGGTTCGATTGAATCCAGCCCGTTTTGGATCTCGACCGTGAGGCGGATGGCTGCCAAGGAAACAGCCCTGTTTCGGAACCACTTCCCACAGTTGTTGCATGACGCTCAGGAAATGATCTGGTCGGAGGCGATTCGCGCGGTTGCCACGTATGTTCCGGTCGGCCGCTGCCCGGATGGTTATAGGCCCCACTATTTCTATTACTACCTACGAATCTCCCTGAAACCATCGGCGGCCGCGATTCGCGCCCGCATCGATGAACTCAAGCTCGCCGTGGTCGACGACTTCGAGGAAGAGCTTGCGTTTCGCGATATCCGCTCCGCCGACGATGACTTGCTGGCAAACGAGTGCGGATCGATTCTCGATGCGGCCCTCAATACGATTTGCAAGGCGCCGCCGTACATGCGCGCCTTTCGGCTCTGTATCGAACAGGGATTGACGATTCGCGCCGCCGCGGCCGCTTGCTCGAGGTCCCCGTCGTCATTCCAGCGCGAAGCGGAAAGCCTCGCGGTTGCGCTTCAGAACCATTTCGCCACTGTCCTGGGTCAAAGGCCAAACGCGAAGCCGGACGTTGCAAGCACCTTCAAAGCCATCCGCGATATTTTGATTTGCCGCCAGCCAAAGACAGACGCGGGCCAACCGAGTCGGAGCGCATCGGCACAGGTGTCCCTTGTGTCCCTTGTGTCATAGAGGATCGAAACCGTTGTTCGGCAAAGGGAATCGGCGTGATCAATCCTGCCGGCGAGGCTCCGCCGCTGAGAGCTTCTCCCGCGTGACGGCCAGATCGATTTCCAGTTGCCGGGTTCTCTCATTCGAGTCGATCTGCGCTTTCGCATACTCGGCAATCGTCGCGGCGTGCTCATGCAAAACCGGAACGAGCTTCGCCATCTCACCGCGGGCGGTCAGCAACTCCTCCCTCGATTGGTGCAACTCGGTGCGGAGCGAATCGACTGTGGCAGTGCCTTCTTCAACTCGATGTTGCAACGCGAGATTTTCGATTTCCAAGAGCTTCTGCCCCTCAATAAGTTCGGTCCTCTCTGCGTTGCGCTCCACCGCGATCTGTTCACGTGTTATGCGTACCAGTTCATGAACGGCATCGTTTAGAAACTTAGTCACTCCGGCTGGAATAAGCTCCTGCTGGGTCTTTTCCCTATCACGGGCCTCACGGAGGAATTTCGTGAGGCGAGCCGTTGCGACGCCACCGCCGATCCTCGCCCGCAGGACCTCGATGGTGATCTTCTCTCCAGACTCGTGCAGGGAATCGTAAGCCGCCTGAATCTCCGCGTCACTCGTTAGTCTTGGTCTCATGCATCTGTATTGCGCACTGCCGAACAACTGTCCCACGCGAATTCCGTAAGTTACGGAATGCCCGTTACGTAACAGCCGTGTCTCCGACCACGGTTAGAACAGACACGCCCGCGTGGCCGCCCTCAGGCTTTGCAGAGCCTTCCAATCGCCTCAGTACGGATGTGCTTTCCCAGGCGGGATCGCGCGAACGCAATGTTTTAGGCAAAGTCTTGCGTTCGAAATTGCGCCGGTACCGCCCCCGTATCTTGGCCGTATATGAGAGGTTGCCGCCCGTTAGATGACAGCGAAGTTTCCGCCGCCATTGCCGCAATCGATGGCCCGCACCAGCGCCGGGACAAAGCGCTTTTTCTCGTATGTTTGCGCGCTGGCTTGAGAATCGAAGAAGCCCTTGCGTTAAAGGTTCGCGACGCATGGGACGGAACTCCTCTCCCATACCTGAATCTCCCTCGCCGGATTTGTAAGGGAAAATGGAAGGGCGCCTCCCTGCCGCTTCATAAAGAAGCTGCCGCCGCGATCGCCGATTACCTGTCCATCGAACGACCCGGTGCGTTGCCGGGCGAACCGCTGTTTCTCTCACGAAAGAGGAATAAGATGCAGCCAATGGATCCGTCGGCGGGCTGGCGGAGATTCAAGCGCATTTTCTCGAATGCCGGAATCCGAGGCGGAACGCTCGCTACCCACACCGGAAGAAAGACATTTTGCCGCCGCGTGCATAACTTAACTGGACACGACTTGATCGCAACTGCGGCTGCCATGCGAAGCACGGTGGGGTCTGTGATTTCCTACTTGCAGGCCGACAGCAGTCGCGTCGAATCGGCTATACTCGCATGAGAGATCTGCTGTGCGCAGCAGGACCTCCCAGTGCATTTCATCCCGAAGAAATACCGAAAAGTACCTTTCGGCCAACGGATTCGGTTTCTCCCTTGGTAAGCGTTTGTTTCACTTCAAATCCAGAAACTTTGGGACATCCGGAACATTCTCCGAATATATCCACCAAAGACCAACAGAAAAAATGAAAGCAGTCGTCATTCATCCGAGTTCCTCGTTCCGCACAAGATCGCGTGAAGCGAGTTTTCCCGTGGATCTCATTCTCGATTCAATTCGAGGCGAAGCCCGGCATGCGCCTGAAAGAACTTTTCTGGAAACTCATTCCAGGGGCGGACCGTTGCGGCGAATCCTGTGCAGTGGCAGAACCCAAGCGGTTGCGGCGCGAGGCGTTTGAGAGCGGCAACGGTTTGATTCATTCGCTCCGGGGTGGCCGCTTCCAGATGAAATCCCCCCAACCAAGGTGTGAATCCGACTTTCCCCGGCAAGCGCCTGAACCCGGGCGACGATTCCTGAGTGCGCGCAACCGCTGGAAAACCTCAGCGGGTTTCGCGGCGACGCCCTGTTCACCACATGGCTTTTACGAATCGCCACGCACGCGGCGCTCAAAGTCATTCGCAAACGCAAGGGAACGGTTTCCATGGAGAATCTGACCGAAACCGATCACGAGACTGCACCCACTCCGCTTCCGGAGTTCATTGCGGACTGGCGCTACTCCCCCGATGAACTGCTCCGGCAGCGTGAGCTTCAGCGGATGCTGGACGAAGCTCAGGGGCGGCTCCATGAAAAACACCGGATGGTTTTCCTCCTCCGGGTCAAGGAACGGTTTCAAAGTCGGAGTCGTTGACCCAGCCGTGGGGCGCTTATTGTCCGTGCGTGAATTTGTCGTAAAAGCCACGCCCCGGGGAAGCATCGGGATATTCGTCGAACAGGCGACCGTTACCGGACATTCTCGGATCGTCCTGCGCTTTAAGTTCAGAGAAGAGTTGGCGCTGAAACGAGTCCACCGAAACCGTCGCCGCCAGGTTCGTCACGCAATCGGGATCGCGGCGAAGATCGTAGATTTCATCCGCAGGCCGTTTGCCGAAGCAGATCTCCCAGAAATGTTTTTGGACGGGAATGAGTCGCGATTTGAGCACCTCGG
>Ga0316222_1002498_pt1 | contig 19495 bp, 20 predicted proteins | sample TBH18011metaG_FD_206008 | JGI IMG/M metagenome (GOLD analysis project Ga0316222, IMG submission 206008) | Freshwater microbial communities from Trout Bog Lake, Wisconsin, USA - TBH18011 | ecosystem: Environmental > Aquatic > Freshwater > Lake > Hypolimnion/Profundal zone | place: USA: Wisconsin...
CTTGACAGCCGGAGTAATCTCCCTGAGCAAAGCAAAATCAACCAAAAACAATTAAGCCAGCGGGTAACACCCCTTTTGGCACATCGAATCACCCTGACGGGTAACAGTTACTTTTGGCACGCGGCGGGATGGCGGATGGCAAAGCCGCCCGTGCCGGCCCCAACCTTGCCAGCCGGTGGCGTCACTTTTCGTCGCGGCCGAGCCGGAGGAGCGCGTTGAGCAGAAAACGGTCCTGCTCCGGGCTGGCGAAGGTGGCGGACAGTTCCCGGTGAGGCACGCGGTCGTAGTCCATGTCATTGTGGCCCATGTTCAGGTAGAGCATGCGGTATTTGACGTTGGTCCAGGCGACGGGGTAGTAGCCGGCGTGCCAAATCTCTTCGGGCTTGGGGCCGGTGCCGAGCGGGAAACTGGCGGGGTCGATGGACAGCAGGATTCTGATGTCGGCATTGGTGCGGAGGTCATTGCTCCAGCGGTACCATTCATTGGGCGCGGAGTCGAAGGTGGCGGGCAAACCTTTGGTGAAGGGATGGCCGGAATTTTCCACGCGCAGGATGGCGGCGGTGGGACGCCAGGTGTTGCTGACGTATTGGCCGCAGCCGAGGAATTCGTTGTGATACCAATCCCAGTTCTGGGGAACGGCAGAGGGCGTGAGGGCGAAGGCGGAGAAATGGAAGCCGATCCACGCGCCGCCGTGTTTCATGTATTGCTCAAAGGCGCGGCGCTGTTCCGGTGCCTCGGGTCGGGTGTCCAGAAAGAGGACGACTTGATAGCGGGCGAGGAAGGCGGCATTGAGGTCGGCCCAGTTGGTGGTGGCGGTGTAAGTGAAACCGTTGGTCTCGCCCTGGATGGGAAACCAGCGGTTGGCCTCGTGGTCGAAGCTGATGTGGGCGGGGTCTTCCTTGCCGGTGTAGAAAGCGACGACGTTGAACGGGGCGGGGGCGCTGCGGGCGGGAGCGGTGAGCAGGGCCAGCCCGGCGAGACAGAGCGTCCCGGCGAGGATGGATTTCAGTTTGGCCGGTGTGATCATAAAATCATATTCACCGGCAGCAGGGTCAGGCCTTTGCGAGATCGACGAAATTCTTCAGCAATTGTAGGCCGACCTTCTGGCTTTTCTCGGGGTGAAACTGGGTGGCGTAAACATTGTCGCGCCAGACAGACGAGGCGAAGTTCACGCCGTAGTCCGTGCGGGTGGCGACGATGGCCGGGTCGGCGGGTTGCGGATAAAAGCTGTGGACGAAATAGACGTAGCTGCCGCTGGCGATGCCACGGTAGAGGGGGCAGTCGGGGCGGGTGATCTCAAGCTGGTTCCAGCCGATCTGCGGGACTTTCAGGCCGGGCTGGTCCGGGAAGCGGATGACGCTGCCGCCGAAGATGCCGAGGCCGGCGGCGCAGGAATTGAATTCCTCGCTGCGCTCAAACAGCGCCTGGTAGCCGACGCAAATGCCGAGAAAGGGTTTGCCGGTGCGGATGAATGCCTTGGAGGCTTCCAGCAATTCCTGGCGTTGCAGGGCGTGGATGCAATCGTCAAAGGCACCGACGCCGGGGAGCACAAGGGCGCGGGCATCGCCGATCTCGGCGGGCTTCTGCACGAGGCGCACGTCCGCGCCGACCTTGAGCAGCGATTTGTGGACGCTGCGCAGGTTGCCGGAACCGTAATCAAGCAAGGCAATCACGCGACACAGGGTAGGGGATGGACGGGGGAAATTAAAGTGTTACCTCGTTGAAACGGTCGCTGCGGGACGGCCGCCAAAGATTCGTTGCGGAAGCTTGCGGATGATACGATTGAGGGTTGGGCCGGCGGGGCCCCGGTTACGCGATGAGGGGCACGCGGCGGACGCGGGCGCAGAGGTCATCCACTTCGGCTTCGCTTTCGAAGCCCACGTTCAGGATGTCCACGCAGCCAAGGTGAAGGGCGAATTTCACGGATTCATCGCGCCGGGCATCATCGTGGCGCAGGCGGCCTTCGCCCATGATTTTCATGCCGATGACGCCTTTGCCGGCGGCGTGGAGTTTCCTGAGCACGGGCACGACGGCTTCCGGGGAGCCGTCCATGCTCATCCCGTAAGGATTGATGCGGGTGTGGACAGACTCGACCCACGGTTCGGTGACGGCGGCTTCGAGGGCTGCCAGGGAATGGCAGGAGACGCCGAGGGCGCGGATTTTGCCCTGGACCTTGAGCTGGCTCATGATCTTCATTTGCAATCGCAACTGATCGGGCCAATCCGGGGCGGTCACGCAGTGGAGCAGACAGAGATCGAGATAATCCGTCTGCAATTCTTTGAGGAAGCGGGCGACGACGATGTCCGGCGACGGGCGGTCGGGCTCAGGGATGCCGCCGTGGTCCCACCAGATTTTGGTGATGAGCGAATAGCTGTCGCGCGGCAAGCCGGCCAGGGCGGGGGCCAGATACGGATGGGAACCGTAGGAATCGGCGAGGTCAAAGGTGCGCACGCCGCGTTCGTGGGCGTTTCGCAACAGGGCTTGAAAGGCTTCCCTGCCTTTGCGGGTCTGGTTGGAAGAACGATTGCCGCCGTGAGAACCGGTGCCCATGCAGACGCGGGTGAACTGCAAACCGGTCCGGCCGAGGGGGATTTTTTCGAACGGGTCGAAGCCGCCTGACGGCTGACTTTCGGCAGCGGCGAGGCGGGCTCCGGCGATGATGCCGCCGACTCCGAGGGCGGACTGTTTGATAAACGTACGCCGCTTGATTTTCATGATTCAGTCTGGTTTCGGCTCGCCGGCCGGGCCGCCGGCGGCGAGTTCGCGTTCCGTCTTCAGCCGCAGCTGGCCGCAGGCGGCATCGATGTCATGGCCTTTTTCGCGGCGCAGGGTGGCGGTGACTTTCTGCTGTTCGAGCGCGGCGAGGAAGGCTTCACAGACGGCTTCATCCGGGCGGCTCCACGGAAGGCCTTCCACGGTGTTGTAAGGGATGAGGTTGACCTTGGCAAACAGTTTCTTGGCGAGGGTGGCGAGGGGGCGGGTCTGTTCGAGGGCATCGTTCACGCCGGCGATGAGAATGTATTCGAGGGTGATCATCCGGCCCTTGGTGATCTGGTAATCCTCGCAGGCGGCGGTGAGTTCCTTGAGCGGATATTTTTTGTTCACCGGCATGATGCGGTTGCGGACCTCGTCGGTGGCGCCGTGCAGGGAAATGGCGAGGCGGAATTGAAGGGGTTCGGCGGCAAGCTTGCGGATCTGCGGGGCGAGTCCGCTGGTGGAGATGGTGATGCGGCGGGCGCCGATGCCGCCGCCCCACGGCGCGTTAAGGATTTTGAGCGCGGCGAGGAGGTTGTCGTAATTCGCGAGCGGTTCGCCCATGCCCATGACGACGATATTGTTCACGAGCCGGACGGGGCCGGCGGGTTCGCCGGGCAGAACGGGCGCGGCCGTGGCTGCGGGGTCGGGCGGCTGGGTGGCGGCCCAACGTTCCACGGCGAGGATCTGCTCGATGATCTCATGGACGCCGAGGTTGCGCTTCCAACCTTCGAGGCCGCTGGCGCAGAAACGGCAGCCGTAGGCGCAGCCGACCTGGGTGGAGATGCACAGCGTATGGCGGTCGCTGGCCTCGCCGTAGAGGGCGGGGTTCGCGGGGATGAGGACGCTCTCGATGAAGGAGCCGTCGGCGAGCTTCCAAAGAAATTTCTGGGTGGTGTCGTGGGAGCCTTGCTTGCGGGCGAGTTCAAGGGTTTGCAAGGTGAATTCGCCGCGAAGTTTTTCGCGCAGGCTTTTGGGCAGGTTGGTCATCGCGTCCCAGGTGGTGGCGCGGCGCTGGTAGAGCCAGTCCAGCAACTGCGGGGCGCGGTAGACGGGTTCGCCCCAGCTTTTGAAGCGGGCTTCGATGTCTTCGCGGTTCAGGGACTTGATGTCGGTCAGCAACACACGGACAAGGTAAACCGGGAAGGGGAAGAATCCAAGCCAAGCGTTGTCAGGACCGGCCGGAGGGGGGAATCAATTCACGTCGGGCTTGGCGGCCGCCTGCAGGCGCTGCAAATCAGCCAGGTCGGCAACCGAATAGGCCGGGGTGTAATCGCCGTAATAAACTTTGGGCGCGTGCCACTTCCAGTATTCGGCGTGCCCGTCGACAAAGGTGAGGTTGGCACCCTGATTATGACGGTCAGCGGGCAGGTTCAGCCAATCAGTGGACCACAGGCTGTCCTTGCCGGAGATGTCGAAGGTGGCGTCCTGAATGTCGAGCGGATGGGCATCAATGAGGTCAAACAGGTCGGTGGCGGGCTGCTGCTTGATATCCGTATATTTTATGTAGGTGCTGTTGGCTTGATCGCTGTTGAGGCTGACATCCATGGAATAGCTGCGGGTGCGCAGGGTGGTGGAAGAGCCGTTGATGGTGGAAGTGTCAGCCGGGCAGCGGTAAATGAAGGGGGAGCGGTTGTAGGGGAAAATCAGACCTTGGGAGAGATTGACGGTATTGATGTCCGTCGGTGCCATGCCGGGGCACCAAGAATCATAGTTCATCGCCGACACGGCCCGGGCTCCGTTTGCCAGCGTGGTGAGGGTGATCGGGTTGTTCGGCGGCAGGTAATCGTTGAAGTCAGAGGTGTAAAGGTGGCAACTGCCTTCCAGCTCTTTCAAATTGTTGATGCAGGCCAGGGTTTGCACGCGGCCTTTGGCCTTGGTCAGAGCCGGGAGCAGGAGGGAAGTGAGAATCGCAATGACAACAATCACGGTGAGCAGTTCAACCAAAGTGAACGCTTGAACGTTACGGCATTGATGTTCCCGAGGTGATCGCATGATCTGCCAGCCCGTGTTTCTGATGCGCCAAGCTGGTTAACTACACATTAGGACCATCCGCCAGAAGTGCAACAAAAAAATTCGGTCAAAATGTGGAAAGCGGGGTGCTCTCAACGGGTTCCAACCGGGCAGAGGGTTGGAATAGGCCGGGTTTTTTGGTTGTAAAGCCTTGAAATACAGAAATTAAGCCGGCTTTATTCAAGTCAACCGTTGTTGGCGGGCCGATTTGGCCTTGGAATTAGCCGCCGGAGAAAAAAGATTCCAATAACTACTGGGCCGGACTGCCGGGGATTAATCCGTCAACAACTCGACCTCGCGCAAGCCCCGGTCGGTCAGTTGCCAGCGGCCGTGCTGGACCACCAGTTTGCGGCACGGATGGGCGTGATACTCAGCCTCGTTCACCGAGAGGAGTTGGATTTTGCCGGCACCTTTCATTTCGGACGCGGCCCGCGGCAGGAGGGCGAAGGCGACGCCGTTGTAGTTGAAGGCGATTTCGTAGCCGGCCACGCCTTCCCGCGTGGCGCGGGGATTCGCGAGCACGAGCGGCGCGTAGCGTTTCAGGTAGGGGAAGGAGGTCGCCCGGACTTGCACGCGGAAAAGCTCCGTCTGGTTGCGGAGGAACGAGAGGATGCTGAAATTTCCGCGGTGTTCGGCGAGCAAAATTTGGAGCGGGTCGAGGCCGTTCAGGTTCTGGCCGTTCCAGATGCCATGGTCGTTGCGTTCGCCGGGCATGTTCCGGCGGAACCAGGAGTTGAAGTTCTCGTTCACGAACACATTCAGTTCAAAGTGGCAGTGGGCGCGCTCCTTGCCGATCCGTTCGCTGGTGTTCGAGGTGCGGCCCATGGTGGCGATGACTTCGCCGGTGCGAACGTTTTTGCCCGCGGTCAGTCCGGGGGCGATGGCGCTCAGATGGGCGTAAAGGGAATAGATTTCAATGCCCTCGATGAGATGGCGGATGACGATGTATTCGCCGTAGTTCGAAAGGGCGGCCTTGGTGGAGATATAGACCACGGTGCCGTCGGCGGTGGCCATGACCGGGTCGGTCGGTTCGCCATGGCGATCCTGCTGGAGGCTGCGGATGTCCAGGCCTTCGTGGATCTGCCAGCCATCGCTGCGGACGCAGCCGAAGCTGCCGCTGGTCCAGGGCTTGTCCGGTGCGGTGGGGGCGAGGAATTTCAATTCCTGGCCGGGCGTGAACACCGCCTGGTTGGCGGTGGGCAGGTGAAAGGGGGATTGGGCGAACAGCAGTCCGGGGCACAGCCCGCACGCCGCCAGTACGGCACGGCGCCAAAGGCGGAACATCATTGCATCTCCTTCTTCTTCATGTTGCGGGCCACGTTGTTCAGGCCGAGCACGAAGCGGTCGGATTCGGCGCGGGTGGCATCCGGGGTGAACGAGAGGACGCCATTGGCGATGCGGTGGGAGATGAGCGGGGCGGCCAGCCAGCGGGCGGTGAGACTGTTGGTATCCTTCTTGTCCTTCGGATCGCCCCATTCGCCGAAGATGACCAGGTGCTTGCCGGGATTGGAGGCGGTGAACTGTTCCAGGGTGAGCGCACCGCTGGAATTGAACTGGATGAGCACCGCGCAGCCGCCGGGGGTGGCCATGACCGAGGCCTGGCCGACCTGGGCCTCGGACAGGATGGGTTCGCGCTGGATGGTGATATTGACGGGGTCGATCCGCGGGAACTGGATGGTGGTGGTGGTGCCATCGGCACCCATGCCCAGATTGTCATCCTTGGTCTCGATATTGATGCGCAGGGCGCTCAATTTTTTGGCTTCCTGCTTCTCCGCCTTGCTCTGGTCGGACTGGCAGCCGGCGGCCAAAAGGGCGGTCAGCAGCAAATAAGTGTTGAATCGGGACGGGCAAAAATTCATATTAAGTGAATACCAAATCGCCAACGGCGAATAAAGTACAGAATATTATGGGCAAACAATATAACAAAACCGTCAAAAAAAACCGTCGCACCAAACAGATCAAACGCAAGCGGGCGGCCATCAAGGCCAAGTTCCCCGCCAAGGCCAAAGCCAAGGCCTGAGGAATGCCGCTGATAAAGGCCGTCTTCGGACGGCCTTTTTCGTTTCGCCCGCCGCCGGGCCGCTGGCCGGTTTTCATACGCCTTTCTATTCGTAAGCCACCCGCCTGGCCCGGCCAACGGCCGTGCCCCGCATGTCCGGTGGCGGGATTGGGGTTTAAATGGCTTCGAATTGGCTTATTTTGGCTTTGAATTGGGTTCGTTTTGAACCCTCTAAAAACCGCAAAAAACCACCGGACCATTGTCAAACAAGGTGATTTCAATTTTTCGCCTTGGGTTCGTTTCGTAATTTTGCCAATGCGGAGCGCGCCCGTCCCCGACTTTGGACTTTGAACTTTTTACAGTCATTCCCCATCTTGCCCCGCCCGGTGGGACACAGGCTGTCCAACCCCCAAGCCCGTCTCGCCAATCATCCGCTCAAGCCCGTCGCCCTTGGGGGCATCCGCTCCTCATCCGGTCCATCCGGTCAAATATCCCGGTCCGCCCGCCGGGCGGCCAAATTTCACAGTTGGAAAACTCCCGGAAAAGTGATAGACGTTATGTCGATGAAAAAACTCATGATGCTTTTGCTGGTGCTCGGTCTCACCGGGATGGCCCGGGTGTTCGGCCAGGTGCAGGTCGTGGTCAGCTTTTCGCAGGACCAGTATCTGCCGGGCGAATCGCTGGTGACGGCGGTCAAGATCGTCAACCGCTCGGGCGCCCGCGTGACGTTTGGCACCGACCCCATGTGGCTCACCTTTGATGTGGAGACCTTGGACAGCAAACCGGTCCGGCGCAACTTGGATCCGGAGGTGACGGGGGCGTTCGATCTCGAATCCTCCCAGCAAGGAATCAAACGGGTCGATCTTTCGCGGGCTTTTGAACTGAAGGAGTTCGGGCGCTACCGTGTCACGGCCACGGTCCACATGCCGGCGTGGGGCAAGGATTTCACCAGCAAACCGGCCGAGGTTTCCATTGTTCCCGGGGCCAAGGTCTGGGAGCAGGCGTTCGGCGTCACGGCGACCCCCGGCCAGCCGCCGGAGATGCGCAAGTATGTGGTGAGCTCGGTCAGCTACATGCGCACGCAGCTGCGGCTCTACGCGACCGTCGCGAGCGAAGACGGTTCGCAGATCATCAAGGTGTGCGTTCTGGGGCCCAAAGTTTCGTATGGGTCACCGGACACGCAAGTGGACACGGCGGGACGGCTGCATGTGCTGTGGCAGGACGGGGCCTCGATGTTTGCCTACCGGGTGGTCACGCCGGACGGCGAGTTGGTGACCCAGGAAGCCTATGACTACGTGAAAGCCCGCCCCCGGCTGGCGGTGGACGCGAGCGGAAATGTGGTGGTGAACGGCGGGATCCGCCGGCTCAAGTCCGCGGAAGCGCCCGTGGTGCGGGCCCCCAATGAACTGCCGCCGGTCCGCATGCCGAGCGAATTGCCGCCAACGGCGGCGAAGCAGTAAGGCGGGCGGGGCTGGTGCGAGCTGAAACAATACTTCGCCACTCAGGTGAATCATTTTTCCGCGCGGCATGGCAAAAATGACTGAATGGGGTTGAATCAACTGCCGAGGCTATCATCCCCGATTTCACCAGTGTTCCAAGCGATTTGACATTTTTCACAATCCAGCAGCAGGCGGTATCACCGCGAGCCGGGAAAGTGGTCATGGCAGATCAGTGCGGCTAGCCGGAAGGAACAGCGAAATGGGGGTTCGGTAAGGATATGATTGAAGTGAGGTTTGATTCAATGAACAGAGGCGTAGCCCCAGAGCAGAGCAATTGGGGCGAGACCGGCGGCGAGGCCGAGGCCGAAGGCGAGCCGATGCCGCCGGCCTTCGCGAAAAAACGCCGCCAGCAGCAGGCCGGCTAAAAACAGGCAGCCGAACGGGCCGATACCCATGGCAGCATCGCACCAGACAGATAGTTCAATGTCCACGCGGCCTTCAATCAGATAAGCGGTGCCAATCAGCAGGCTGGCGAACGTAGTTATGGCGGCCAGTGCGCGAACGCCCAAATAGTTGGCAGGGGTGTTCATGGTGTTTTTAATTGCCGCCGATCCTGGGCGGCTTGCGCGAGGGCCAAACCAGACAAATGATGCCGGCGACTCCGCCAGCAATAACCGGAACGAAAAATCCCCAGCCGAGGTCGTTGGTCACTTCGGCGTCGGCCCAAGAACTGTTGCCAGTGGAACCACTGCCGATGACCCGCACGTGAGAATGAAATATCACAGCCACGAGGAACGCCAAGCCTGCGAGGCCGGCCAACGACCAGCCGAGGCATTTCCGGGGTGAAAGGTTCACGGTGGAGAGATTTGAGGATCAAGGGCGGTTGTGGCCGACGGCATATCGGGCGGCCGGCTCCGGCAATTTGTCGGGCGCAGCTTTTACTTTTTCATTTTGGCAGAATGAATGTGGGCGACCAGTGAAATCAGGGCCGGCAGGTTTTCAAACAGTCCCGCCCAAAACCATTTGATGTGATACCCAGGCGCCGTCTCACGTGATGCGCCCGCGATAACAGGTGGCAGCCAATCGCGCTCGAGATGGCGAACGGTCCCAAGATGTTCGGTTCAATCATAATGATTCAGTTGCGTTTTGGCTAAGTGGGAGGCTTAGCCGCTTTTCCCTTCCTCCATCTTCCATCCTCGCCCGGTGGCCAAGGCGGTTCACTCCATCAGTTCGTCGCGGGAAGTGACCTGTTCTTCCATGATCTTCAACAGCTGGGTGGCGCGCGTGAGGGCGTTGTCCTGGGTCTCGCCAAAGAAGGATTTCAGCTCGAAGCGCACGACGGCGATGGGGTCGCCGTTGCGGTCGCGGAAGGGCAGGGTGACGACGACGGTTTCCTTGGTGCGGCCGTAGTAGATGGTGCCGTCGTTCAGCGCGGTGGTCTCGGCGTCGCCGGCGGGCTGGCCGACTTCCTCGGGCACTTTGCTGGCGATGATGCTGAGGCCGTTGGTCGCGCCGGCGGTGGCCGGGGCGAAGACGCGCACGCCCACGATGCGCGGCTGTTTCTCGAGGAGCCGGTCGACGAGCTGCTGGGCGGCGGGGACGCGCGGGGTGTATTCGACGCTGGCATCGGTGAAATAGCTGACGGAATCGGACTTGGTCCAGAACCCGACTTTGCCAACGGGGTAAAGGGTGTCATGGATCTCGGGGCCGACCGGGCGGCCGTCGAGGAAGCAGTTGAAGTTGATGCCTTCCACGTTCACGGCGAGGGTGTGCCAGGCGCCGGGGGCGAAATTGAGATTGGGGGCGATGAGAATCGGGTCGGAAGTGCGGATGCCATTCACCATGGGATAAAAACTGAGGTTGTGGCCGAGTTCGCTGACGCGGAGGACGTAGAAGTTCGAGGCGTTCTGGTAGCGGAACACAATGCCGGCCATCTGCTCGAGCAGGCCGCTCTGGACTTTGAAGCGCGTGGTGAATTTGAAATCGCGGAACTGGAGACCGTCATAGACGCAGAGGGGAAAGTGTTCATCGCGCGGTTCCACGGCGGTCTGGGCGAGGACGCCCTGCGTGACGGCGGCGGTGTTGGTGGCGGCGGGGTCGGCGGGCACGGGCGGAACGGCATCCGTGAGAATCTGCCATTGGCCGGGGTGGCCGAAGCCGGCGAGGGCGGTGCTGAAGCCGGCGGGCAGCGGGCCGGCGGGCGAGGTGCCGAAATGAAAATCAATCTGGTCTCCGCACACAGTGCCGGCGAGGGCCAGGCAGAGCAGGAGGGCGGCAAGATGTTTATGCATGGGCGCAGGGTAGCGGATTACCGGCGGCAGAGGCAAGAAGGGGGATTAAACCCGGTTTCGACCGGATGCCAGCGGATGCAGCGCGTTTTGGAGGCCGATCACCCGCAAGGCGATCACTAGGGGGCGATGGCCCAGGTGCCGCCGATGAGGCTGGCGCGGACGGGGCCGGTGTGGGCGAGGACGTTTTCCCAAGCGCCGGCCGGGCCGCCGGGATGGGGCAGGGCGATGAGGTCGGCCAAGGCACCGGGGGAGAGTTCGCCAGTCTGGCCCGCTTGACCGAGGGCGCGGGCGCCGTTGAGGGTGGCCATCCGGATGATTTCAGCGGGCGTCAGGGCGGGGTCGGCATCGGCGAGGGCTTGCATCTCGGCGAACAAATCCAGTTTGGGCAGGTGGCGGCCGGTTTTGCGGGTGGTGGCGAGACTGTCGGTGCCGAGGCAGATATTCACGCCGGCGCGCGCGAGCCGGGCGCGTTCGAAAGGCGGGTGCTTGAAATAATGATGGCTGCGCGGGCAATGGACCACGTGGGTGCGGTTTTTGGCGAGCAGGGTGGCGTCGCCGCGTTCGAGGCAATTGACGTGGATGGCGAGGACGTTTTCGCCGAGGAGTTGGTGACGCGCGAGGTGGGCGACGGGAGAACCAAGGCCGCAGTCGGAATTGTCGCGGTGATTGCGGTTCATCCAGTCATACATGCCGCCGCGGGCATGGCGGAACATCTCGAATTCCTGGATGGATTCGGCCACGTGGATGCTCACGCGGGCATGGCGCTTGGCTGCGGCCTTGGCGGTGAGGCGCAGCAGGGCGGGCACGGTGGAGTAGGGGGCGTGGGGCGAAAGCTGTGCGGCGCTGCGCGGATGGCGGAGGCGGCGGACCTGCTGCATGGCTTCGTGCAAAATCTCCTTGGGCGGCCGCTGGGCGCGGACACAGGTCATCTCCAGAAAGGAAAAGACGCGGAGCGGCGTGGCGTCCCAGACATCCGGCAACAGGTCGGGGACGGCCTCGATGTCGCCCACGGTGGTGGTGCCGGTGGCGAGGAGTTGTTGCGCACCGAGAAGCCAGGAGCGGGCGTAATCGGAATAGCTCCAGGCGGCTTTGGCGGCGATGATGCCGGCGATCCACTCGCTGAATGTCTTGGGCGGCGGGAGCTGCCCGGCCATGCCGGTGTAATCCAAGTGGCAATGGGCGTTGACGAGCCCGGGCAGGAGGATGACTTCGCCGAGGTCGCGGACGCCTTGGGCGGCGACGGCGCGGGCCTCGCGCCAGGGGCAAACGCGGACAATGCGATTGTCTTCAATGAAAACCGCGCCGTCCTCAATGGGCGGCGCGGCAACGGGAAGCACGGTTTTGGCCCGCAGGATCATCGGCTATTCGGACTCCTGGCGGGTGCGCTTGGTGCGGGCGCCGACCTTGTGTTTGCGGGCCTTGGTCTTGCTGTGGCGGGTGCGGATCTGCTGCTGGATTTTCTTGATGGTGTTGTCCATGGCCACGTAGAGATCGTTTTCCTTGGAGACGGCGAAGATATCGGGTCCGCGGACGCCAAGGCGGATGGAGCAGACGTAAGGTTTGCTCGCGATCTTGGAGTGATCATGTTCCAGGGTCACGCGGGCGTCGATGGCCCAGCGGTCCTGATGCTCCAGTTTGTCGAGTTTGTCCAGCAAATGGCTTTCAATGGCTTCGGTGAGCGTGACATTGTGCGTGGATAGAATCAGTTTCATATTGGCAAGATGGCTCCACGGTGGCGGAAAATCCAGAAATTCCTGCACGAAATTTGCGATGACAGCGAGTTTCGTGCCATTTTGCTTGTGATTTGCCGGGTGTGATTTAGTTTTGAAGCATTCATGGGTCCCGGGCTGCAATTACAACAACGGCTGGCGCAAACACTGGTGCTCTCGCCCCAGTTGCAGCAGTCATTGGCATTGTTGCAGGCGCCGGCGATGGAACTGAAGGCGCTCGTGGAGCAGGAACTGCAGCAGAACCCGGTTTTGGAAGAGGCGCCGGAGGCGGATGCCGAGGCGCGCGAAAAAGAAGCCGGGGAGACGGGCGAAGAGCATGAGGCGGCGAATTCGCCGGACCCGGCGGAACCGCCGGACGATGTGAAGTTCGACCAGGATTCGGACAAGGCCGGCGCGGAGCCGGCGGATGATTTTCAGGCGGAATTCGAGAAGCTGGTGCAGGTGGACCAGGACTGGCGTGATTCCTTTTCCCAGGCAAACGGCTCCAGCCGCGCCACGGCGGATGACGAGGAGCGCCGGCAGTTCATGTTCGATTCCCTGCCGTCCGGCACCAATCTGGCGGACCATCTGCTGGACCAGGCCCGCGAGGCGAAACTGACGGACGAACAGCGGGCCATCGCGGAGATGATCATCGGCAACATCGACGACCACGGCTATCTGACGGTGACGGTGGAGGAACTCGCCGCCGCGTGCCGGGGGCGGGACTGTCTGAAGAAACGGTGGAATTTCCGGAATGGCGCGCTCGCGGCGGGTGCCACCGCGCTGCCGGTGGCGGCGGTGGGCTCGGTGCTGAAGCTGGTCCAGTCGTTCGATCCGGCGGGCATCGGCGCGCGGGATTTGCGCGAATGTTTGCTGTTGCAACTCGAACGGGAGGACCGGCAGGACACGCTGGAATATCGCATTGTCCGGGATTTCATGGAAGCGCTGGGGCGCCGGCGCATCCCGGAGATCGCGCGCGGCACCGGGGAAACGGTGGAGGAAGTGCAGGCGGCGCTCGTGCAGGTGGCCCGGCTGGACCCGCGCCCCGGCCACGCGTTCCTGCCGGAGACGGAGCAATACGTCGCGCCGGAAGTGTTTGTGCAACGGTCCGGGGATGAATTCACCGTCACCACCAACGAAGAGCAGATTCCGCACCTCCGCATCAGCAATGTCTATAAAGATTTGATGGCGCAGGGCGGGAACACCGCCGAGGTCAAATCGTATATCCGCGAAAAGATCCGCGCCGGCAAGTATCTCATCAAGAGCCTCCACCTGCGGCAGCAGACCATTCTGAACATCGCCCGGGAGATTGTGAAGCGGCAGCATGATTTCATGGAAAAAGGGGTGGCCCATCTGAAGCCGATGACGATGGTGCAGGTGGCCGAGGTGGTGGGGGTGCACGAGACCACGGTCAGCCGGGCGGTCTCGGGCAAATACATGGAGACGCCGCACGGGGTCTTCGAGATGAAATACTTTTTCACCGGCGGCCTGGCAACCACCACCGGGGAGAACGTCTCGAATACGAGCGTGAAGGACATGATCGCGGACATCTTCCGGGACGAGAATCCGGCGCATCCGCTGTCCGATCAGGATGTTCTGAAGATTCTGGCGCAGCGCGGCATCACCATCGCCCGCCGGACCATCGCCAAATACCGGGACGAACTGGGGATTCTGCCTTCCAGCCAGCGCCGGGTTTATTGAAGCGAACTATCTTTCCGGGAGGGTGGTGCTTGCAGATAAAAGGGGTGGTGTTTTAAGGGGTAAGTGATTTCTTTATCAATGGAGATGTCAAAGTCTTATAGTAATCAATTTGACTGCCGAAAGTTCATATTGTAACTTTCATGACGTTCTATGAAGTGTAATCAGATTCGGACCCTATTGATGATGGCGGCGGCAGGAATGTTGGTGACAACATCTTCCTATGCTCAGAGCTATAATTTGGTCATGACGGTTGCGGAAGCGCCGACGCAGACCAATTCCACGCTCGCCGACACCTCGGTGGAAACCTTTAACAGCCTGTCCGTGGGCGATCATACCAACGTGACGTGGAGCGGGGTGGGCACCTACAATAAGGTCTCGATTCTGGCGGCCAACCAATATGGCGGCGCGGCGGGTCCGGGTTATGCTTCCGGTTCCCCGTATGCGGTGGCTTCCACCAGTTCTTCCTTGGGTGGCATCGCCGCTTACACGCTGACGCTGGACAACCCGGTGGCTTATTTCGGTCTGTGGTGGTCGGCGGGTGATCCGGCGAATGTGCTGACGTTTTTCAACGGTACCAACCAGGTGGCCCAGTTCACCACCGCGAATTTGGTCAACCGGTTGCCCTCGGCTTACAACGGCAATCCCACCCCGGGATCCAATCTGGGACTGGATTACGGCGAGAAATTCGCCTTCATCAATTTCTTTGGCGTGAGCGGGACCACTTTCACCTCGGTGCAATTCAGCAACCTTGGCGGCAGCGGTTTTGAGAACGACAACAACACGATCCGGGCCGCCTCCTACGGTTCCGATACCAACGACATTGGAACCATTCTCCCGGGGGCTCCGATCGAGGAAATCTTGAGCGTCAATGGCAGCCAGACCATCATCACCAATGCGGCCAGCTTCCAGGCGCCGGTGGATATCAATGCCCAACCGGCTCCCGAACCCGGCGTGAACGCCCTGCTGGCCATGGCCGGCGTGGTGGGCGCGGTCTGGTATGGCCGCCGTCGCCCGGCCAAGGCCTGAGCTGATCATCTTCACCGGGCGCGGACAATTCGTTGTCCGCGCCTTTTTTGTTTTCTTATCCCCCCGGACTTCTCTTATCCTCCCGCCGTGCTGTTCGTCTGGCCATTGCTGTTCGTGGTGACGCTCGCCGGTTTTAACCACTGGTGGCGCCGCAAGTACGACGACCGGCAGCGCCGGTGGGCGGAGGACATGGACAGCTTCAAGCGCAAGCAGCAGCAGGTCACCCTGGATGCCCAGGCCCAGCAGCAGGTGCTGTTCAATTCCATGCTCGAAGGCTTGCTGCTGCTGGACCGCAACCGCAAGATCCACCTCGCCAACCGCGCCTTCAAGAACCTGTTCGGCCTGAAGACCGAGCTGCGCGGCAAAACCGTGGTGGAAGCCCTGCGCATCCATGAGCTGGACGACCTGGTGAAGCGGGCCGAGCAGGAACAGCAGGTGCTGGACTACGAACTGCGCCTGCCGGAATTGAGCGGCCGCTGGCTCCAGGTGAATGCCGCCGCCATCACCAATTCCGCCGGCGAGCGCGAAGGCACCATCCTCGTCTTTCACGATCTCACCCGCCTGAAACAGCTTGAGCGCACCCGCGAGGAATTTGTCGGCAATGTCAGCCATGAGCTGCGCACGCCGCTCTCGCTCATCAAGGGCTACGTCGAGACGTTGCTCGAGGGGGCCATGCACAATCCCGAGGTGGCCGAACGTTTCCTCAAGATCATCGAACGCAATGCCCAGCGCCTCGACCTGCTCATCCAGGATCTGCTGATCATCTCCGCGCTCGAATCCGGCCGCGTGAAGCTCGACCTCCAGCCGGTCCGCCTGGCCGGCGTGGTTGAAAAAGTGTTCGCCGACCTGCAATCGCGGGCGGCCAGCAAGAACACCGCCTTGCAGGCCGGATTGGGCGATCTGACCGTGCATGCCGACCCGCACCGGCTCGAACAGGTGTTCGCCAATCTCATCGACAACGCCATCAAATACGGCCGGCCCAACGGCCATGTCATCGTGGGGGCGCGGCTGGAAGACGGCGGCAAGCTGGAAGTCTCCGTGCAGGATGACGGTCCCGGCATTCCTCCCGAGGCCCTGTCCCGCGTGTTCGAGCGCTTCTACCGCGTGGACAAGGCCCGTTCCCGCGACCAGGGCGGCACCGGTCTCGGCCTGGCCATTGTGAAACACATCGTGCAGGCGCACGGCGGCGAAGTCTGGGTGGAGAGCGAGGTGGGCAAGGGGGCGACCTTCTTTTTTACCGTGCCGGCGGAACCCGCCGATCCCGCCTTGCCGGCGGAATGAACGTCCGTCAGGCCGCCTTCAGCTTCTTCACCAGCACTTTTGAATTCCGGCCGCTCTGGTCGTATTTTTCCCGGCGCAGCGGCGGCAGGTCATCCGGCGTGCCCTCGGCAAAACCGCCCTTGGATTGGAAATAGGTGAACGCCTGGGTCGAGAGCGTGATGACTTCCGTCAGCCCCATCTCCTTCGCCTTGTTCTCGACGAACTGGATGAGCTTCCGGCCGATGCCCTGGTTTTCATGCGAGGTGCTCACATAGAGGCACGCCAGCTCGCCCTTCTTCTGCTCGGGGTAAACGTGCAAAGCCACGCACGCCACCGGGTTCTTGTCGATCTCGAACAGGAAATAGTCCGACAGGTTCTTCTCGATCATCGCCCGCGTCCGCTTGACGAGCTCCGAAGATTCCACGCCCTGCTTCGTCAGCAATTGGATGGCCCGGATGTCCTTCTTTTTCGCCGTCCGGATCTGCTGGTATTCGTTCGCGTAGATCAGCGTGCCGATGCCTTCGTTCGAAAAGACTTCCGCCAGCAAACCTTCGTCCACCTTGCCATTGATGATATGCACCCGCGGCGTGCCTCCCCGGCAGGCGGCCACCGCATGTTGCGCCTTGGAAAGCAGCTCCGGATGAAAGCCCGCGCCCTGCGTCTGCAACAGGTTTTGCAGCTCGGACACGATCAGTTGCCGCACCAGCTGGCCGTTGTGGATCAGGCCGTCATGCGGCGTGATGTAGATCACCTTGATGGCCTTCAGTGCTTCCGCCACCGCCACCGCCACGCCGTCCGAGTTCACCCGGTAAGTCTTGCCATCGCCGTCAAAGCCCAGCGGCGGGATCACCGGGACCACGCCCTGCGCCAGCAGCGCCTGCAGCAATTCCGTGTCCACCCGCTCCACCTTGCCGGTGAAGAGATGGTCCACCCCCTGGATGATGCCCATGGGATGCGCGATGATCGCGTTCGTGCTCGCCGCCCGCAGGTCGTTCGCGGACAGCCCCTCGAGAATCTCATGCGTCAGCCGGTTCGCCGCCGTCAGCGCCAGCTTCAGCGTGGCCGCATCCGTGATGCCCGTGCCGTCCAGGTTCGACGCCGCCACGCCCTGTTCCTCCGCCAGCGATTTGATCTGGGCGGCGGCGCCATGGATGAGCACCACGCGGATGTTCAGCGACCGCAGCACCGCCACATCCAGCAGGAGCGTGGCGAAGTTCTCGTCCGTGACAATGGCGCCATCGACCGCGAGAATGAAGGTCTTCTCCCGGAATTGGGGGATGTATTGCAGGATGCCCCGCAGATCGGTTGGTTTCACGTGGCTGACAGTTCGGTTTTCAGGCTGTAAGAAGTATTCGGTTTTGGCCGCGATTCAATCATATTTTTTCGCAAAACGACATTATTTTCTCGCCGCCCGGCCCCGCTTCGCGTATCAAGTCACCCATTAGGATGCAGCCGAATACCATGCAGGTTTTCCTCAACGGCAGTTTTATGCCCGAATCGCAGGCCATGATCCCGGTCAATGACCGGGGCCTGCTGCTCGGCGACGGCCTGTTTGAGACCGTCCGCGTCGCGCTCGGCCGCTCTTTCCGCCTCGCCCAGCACCTCGAGCGCATGACCCGTGGCGCCGAGTTCCTGCGCATCAAGCTCCCGTACACCGCCCGCGAGATGCAGCGCTATGCCGAGGAGCTCATCGAGCTGAACGGCGCCGTCCATGCCATCCTCCGCATCACTTTGACCCGCGGCAGCGGGATGCGCGGCTATTCCCTCAAGACCGCGGATCAGCCCACGCTCATCATGACCCTCCATGAGCTGCCGCCCATGGACCCCGCCGAGCCGCTGCAATGGAGTCTCATCACTTCCTCCGTGCGCATTCCCGCCAGCGACAATCTTTCGTCTTTCAAGACCACCAGCAAGATCTGGAACATCATGGCCCGCGCCGAGGCCGAGAACCGCGGGGCTGACGAAGCGCTGCTCATCAACACCAACGGCGAAGTCGCCGAGGCCGCCGGCGGTAATATTTTTTGGGTCTATCATGATAAAATCTGCACCGTCCCGACCGGCCGCGGCGTGCTGCCCGGCATCACCCGTGCCGTGGTGCTCGAAATTTGCCAGAACCTCGGCCTCGAGACCAACAAGCGCGTCATCAAGCCCGAGCACCTCCGCCATGGCGAAGGCATTTTCATCACCCAGAGCGCCCTCGGCATCATCCCCGTCGTCGCTTTTGACGGCGAACCCGTCGCCCCGTCCCCCCTCGTGGACCAGATCTGCAACGCTTACGAAGACATGCTCGTCCGGGAATAGTCCTGTCGCAAGTCTGCCGGCCTCATTCTCCCGTTGTCATTGTTGGCGCGCGTAGCGAGGGCTGGCAGCCCGCAAACCCTTCGGGCCGACAGCATCTGGAAACTAGTGTCGGGCAACGCTCGTGCCGGTCAGGCTCCCGGTTCAGGTTCGCGATGCTCCACCTTGATCCGGACATTTGCCTTCACCCCCGCCAGGGCCGGCAGAAGATGATTCAGCACCTGCTCCGCCGTCATCCGGAACTTCCGGCCACGCGCACTCACTTTCAGCCACCCGTCCCGGTCGCGGTAATAGCGCTCGGTGAAATTCTTCGTCCCCAGCAGGATGGTGTAGCAATCGTTCGTCAGCTTCATAAAATAATCTGCCGGCAGCCAGCAAGCTGCCGGGGTGAGTTTTTCGGTTACCGGGTCACGTTATTGGTGGCCGCTTTCAGCAGCCGCGCCATGGGCCACCATTGGGTGCTGCCATCCACGAATAGCACATTCCCGCCGGCACCCTGGTGATTTTCCGGCGGCTCCAGTGCAAGCAGCCGGTCCGGCGGGTCGTTCGTGGAACGCCCCGGCAGCAGCCGGTAATCCGACCAAGAATCCACCTGGGCCCAGGCCCCGATCTCATGGCCGGCGGACGGACAGCGGAAGAGCTGGATCGAATTGGTGCCATATTCCACCGATTCGAGTTCCACCCATGTGGACGGGAATCGACCTTCGTGCGCGGCCGCATACTCGCGGCATAACAGACCGAGCAAGTCAAGACTGTGCCGGCAATCCATCCGCAGCATTTTTTCCCAACCCGCCTGATACGCGGACCAGATATCGACAGCGACCACAACTAAGATTCCGGCGACGACGGCCATGATCAGTTTGGCCCATTGGGGACGGCCTTCCGGGGTGGTTGTCGGAACAGTTGGCTGGCCGGATGTTTGGTTCATAACCACTTCACCTCTTTGCGCATTTTCACAAGACCGAGGAGTAATCCCGCGGTTAATGTCAGCAGCACAATCGAAAA